>ULVX01047516.1_pt1 | contig 14460 bp, 13 predicted proteins | sample 1959811 | NCBI WGS metagenome assembly ULVX01 (sample SAMEA4835797, study PRJEB28245) | human gut metagenome | biome: gut microbiome; material: fecal sample | place: Denmark | collected 2008
AAAGCCTTTAATTGATCTTATTGCGGAGACTTCAATCTGGGTTAATCCATCCAGTATATCTTTGCAGCCCATTTATCCTGATGTTAGGAGAGGTATGCCCCAAGATAGAGGGCGTATTATTGAGGGAGTTCGTATTGATGATAATACCTATGCTAATCGTGCGATAAAAAAAGCTATTTCTGGTACAGCCGAATTCAAAAACTATCTCGTTTGCCATATTTGGCCTGGTACTACCTATGATGCGAGATACCACACATTACTACCTAATTTAGTGCTTATCCCACGTATATTAGCAAATTTATCAGATTGTTATTTTTCAGTAATTAACGTTCTTAAGTATCGTTCATGGGAGTTATATGGGTGGCATCCTGATGAAGAAGCCATCCCAGAACGTCCAGTCTATTATCCTGAATGTTGGCGTTCGTTCATAGAAAATGAATCACTCGACATTTATGAAAAGGATGCTACATCTTTGGGCCAAAAAGTAGAAAAGGAAGAGTACAGCCGGGATAAAGAAAGTATTGAAATTGATAAGGTTGAAAGGAAGATTCCAAAGTGGATTAATAATCCGACACAAATCAACAGTCGAATCCTTGGGCTATATATGTTATTGAGTAAAAATGGTTCGAGGTCAATTTCTTATGATAGGCTTAGGGAAGAGTATTTGAACAAATTTAATGATGACAAATTTGACCGTAACTATGTTCAAATGAAAAATGTTGCTGAAAAAAATCATGCTAAGGTTTTTTCAGAGGATGAATATGGTAATATTTCGTTATGGGAACCTGTCGCCTATTTTATAAAAAATAAGTATTACCAACTCGGTTTAACTAGCATGAAAAGATAGAATTTGAATAACCTACAAAATATAACTATGGCGTTTTTCTAAATCTACGATAATTATATGGATGGGATAATATTCGTTAGTGGTTATTTTAATGACTCCTTGCAATTAGGAATTATTTACTAACTTTGTGAACATGAAATTTGGTATTGATGGATTTAAATCTATTGGTCATTTGGCACCTTTAGACCTTGCCCGATTGACTGTGCTTGCCGGTACAAACAGTAGTGGCAAAAGTAGCTATATTCAGGCGATTCTTCTTCTCAAACAAACGTTGGAGGAAGACAGTAATTCTATGCTGAAACTCGATGGGCCTCTATTTTATGCCGCGTCTTATGCCGACATCATGAAAGACAAGAAACTTCCCGGCAACATTTTATTTTCGCTGTCGCTTGACGAAACGGAGATCTTGAATCAGGAAGATTGGGAGGGAGTCGCACAACTGCAAAAAATCGAGCGGCTTGATCTGAACATTGATTTTAAGCTCTCGGAAAGCGGAGTATTGCTGAATAAATTTAGCCTTGATGTCAGAGGGTACGAGAGGTTTTTTAACATCTCTTTTACTAAATCAAGAGAAAAAGACGCATATAGTGTCGAATACAGTCATCCTTCTCTAATACTTCCAGCCCCTGAACGGCCTGTTTCCTCTAAGAAACTTGGTAAAGCAATTATTGACGCAGATTCATTCAGAAAATTTTTCCCGGTTTTTGCAGAGAGGAACGGGGTCATTCATTCATTTCCTGTCGTAAAGGTTATGAGGGAGACTCTCGGTCTGTTTTTTAAAAGGATTTCGTATATCGGACCATTGAGAGTCAAGCCTGTCTTGCGACGGAGCTACAATACTAATGTCCCGGACGATGTGGTTCTTCCTGATGGAGAGAATACGAGATTTATCCTAAACAACCATCAGTCTGACAGAATAATGGCTGATCTAAGAAAATGGGTGTGCGATAGATTTGGTTTGTCTAAGGATATTGATGTCATAAAAACTTCGAATAAGGAATACCGTGTCATCGTAGAGGTCAGGGAAGGACTGAAAGTCGATCTCGTTCAAATGGGACTCGGACTATCTCAGATACTCCCCATCATAACTCAAGGTCTGATTTCAAAGCCGGGGAGCATTTTTATAGTTGAAGATCCGGATGTCCACATGCACCCGGGTATTCAGGCTGCAATCGCCGATTTTTTTATTTTCTTAAAGAAAGAACGTAAAGTATGTAGCCTGATTGAGACTCATAGCGATCATTTTGTGACGCGGCTGCGCCGCAGGATTGCCGAACAAGCAATTTATAGTAAGTATATTGACATTATTTTTGTGGAACATTTCGATAGTGGAAGTTCCTATACCTCTATTACCGTAACGCCAAACGGAAGATTTGAAGGAGACCTTCCTCCCGGTTTTTGTGATTCGCAGGACGAAGATTTCAGAGCCATAATCAAAGCAAGAAAAAATGAGATACGTTGTAGCGATTGACCCGCCCATGCTTCTTGATAGCTCTATCTGTGTCGGTTGCATAGATGACATTTTTTCTTCTGAATACAGCAAATCGGTTATTTTAATCGGTTATGACGATTTTTGGGTCAAACTTATTGAGTCAGATATTAAATATGAATTATTAGGTCTCGCTGAAAAAGCCCTTGAGACTATTGTTTTATATCCGAAATCAAATTATCTCAAATCCAATCCACATCTGATTCCCTGGGATGCGACAACTGATAGTCAGACCAAAGGTTTATTATACTTCCTACACATTAAAAGAACCGAAAAATCTACGGTTTTTATTTCGTCAGTTTCCAGAGTACCATCCAGTGACAAAGAGATTGAGACGATTGTAGACCATCGGAGTCAAATTCATCACTTATTGGTCAGGGAGGACAGTTCTTTCGATTCGTTTATGCAGTCACTTCGGCCTGTACTCAATCAACTGAAACATACCCATGTCGCCAGAATGGGAGCAATGGGGCATGTCTCACCTTTTTCTGCTTACGATAAATACGATAAGACTTACGCAGAATGGTTGCTGCAACAGGCATATAATGATTACAACGGAAGTGAGGATGAGCCAAAGTATCTTTATACGTTTGACAAACGAAACAAGACATTCGTGCAATTCAGAAGTGATCGACGGAGGGAATATCACGGTATGGATTTTGACAAGGAAAAACTACCTGATGAGTTTAAATATCTGATAGAAAAGTATCATCAATAAGTATCTTTTTATTCTGTGAACGGAGTCATATCGTGAGATTTTTCGTACCTTTGCACCCCGAAAGAAAAACAATGACAAGAATTTTAGAATGATAGCTGTTAACAATTTAGGAATGCAATTTGGCAAGCGGGTGCTCTTTCAGGACGTGAACCTTAAGTTTACTCCGGGCAACTGCTATGGTATAATCGGCGCGAACGGTGCCGGAAAGTCGACTCTCATGCGCATACTCAGCGACCAGCTTTCGCCCACACACGGCTCTGTGATGCAGGGACCGGGCGAGCGTATGAGCGTGCTCGAACAGGATCACTTCAAATTTGACGACTGCACGGTGATGGAGACCGTGTTGCGTGGACACTCCGTGCTCTGGGATATCATGCAGGAGAAAGACGCGCTCTATGCCAAGGAAGATTTCTCTGATGAAGACGGTATCCGCGCTTCGGAACTCGAAGAGAAGTTCGCCGAGCTTGAAGGCTGGAATGCCGAAAGCGACGCAGCCGCCCTCCTGAGCGGTCTTGGCATCAAGGAAGACAAACACTACACGCTGATGCGCGACATGAGCGGTAACGAAAAGGTGCGTGTGCTTCTCGCAAAGGCTCTGTTCGGCAATCCCGACAATCTTCTGCTCGACGAGCCTACCAACGACCTTGACCTTGAAACAGTGGCATGGCTCGAAGATTATCTATCGAAGTTTGAGAATACTGTGCTCGTTGTCAGCCACGACCGTCACTTCCTCGACTCTGTGTGTACGCATACTCTTGACATTGACTACAACAAGCTCACTCTTTTTGCCGGCAACTACAGCTTCTGGTACGAATCCTCGCAGCTTGCTCTCCGTCAGCAGCAGCAGGCCAACAAGAAGGCTGAGGAGAAGCGCAAGGAGCTTCTTGAATTCATCCAGCGCTTCAGCGCCAACGTGGCAAAGTCAAAGCAGACCACTTCGCGCAAAAAGATGCTTGAAAAACTCAATGTCGAGGAGATTCAGCCGTCGTCGCGCCGCTATCCGGGCATTATCTTCACTCCACAGCGTGAACCGGGCAACAAGATTCTTGAGGTCAATGGTCTGACTGCTTCTGTTGACGGCGAGGTGCTTTTCAAGGACGTGAACTTTCAGGTCGAGAAAGGCGATAAGATTGCTTTCCTTAGCCATGACCCGCGTGCCATGACTGCACTTTTTGAAATCATCACCGGCAACCGCAAGGCTGACGAGGGTACTTACGAGTGGGGACAGACCATCACTACCGCCTATCTGCCTCTCGACAACTCGGCTTTCTTCAACTGTGACCTCAATCTTGTCGACTGGCTCTCGCAGTTTTCCAACGACAGCTCCGAAATCTATCTCAAAGGCTTCCTCGGCAAGATGCTGTTCTCCGGCGAAGAGGTTCTTAAAAAAGCTTCGGTGCTTTCAGGTGGTGAGAAAATGCGTTGTATGATAGCACGTATGATGATGACCGATGCCAACACTCTTGTGCTTGATTCGCCGACCAACCACCTCGACCTCGAATCGATTCAGGCGTTCAACAACACTCTTCAGGCATTCAAAGGCAATGTGTTGCTGTCGAGCCACGACCACGAGTTCATACAGACTGTCTGCAACCGTATAATAGAGCTCACTCCCAACGGCACTATCGACAAGCTTATGGACTATGACGACTATATTTCGGACGAAAAGGTGATGGCTACACGTGAGAAGCTCTATGCCAAAGCATGATTAATCTGATTTAGCGACCCGCGAGTCTGCGGTCAAATTTTATAACGGCTCTGCATGTCGGATATGATTCCACAGGCAGAGCCGTCATTGTTTTACTTTAAGGCTTTGTAGTCAGGTGATGCTTATTCTGCTAATCTGAAACCGATGGTTGAGGATCTGAAATTCGGATTGCTTACAGAGCGCCATGCCGGACGATTATATTATGAAAGAATTGAATAATGGCCGCCTCTGAATATTTTTCCAATATCAGATGATTTCGGCCCTTTTGGATTTGTCTGACTTTCGGCTTTATAATGTCCGAACCTGTCCTGAGTCCATTCGCTGACATTTCCGGCCATATCATAGATGCCCAGTTCATTTGGCGCTAACAATCCGACCTGATGAGTCTGTTTTTCAGAATTGCCGAAGTGCCATGCGATTTTATCGATTTCATCGCCTCCGATAAAAACAAATTCATTAGATTCATTGCCCCCTCTTGCTGCAAATTCCCATTCTGCTTCTGTCGGCAGACGGTAATGTCTGCCTGTAACCTTGTTGAGTTTCTTTATGAATAGATTCACATCATTCCATGAAACATTCTCTACAGGGCGGCTCTTTCCTTTAAAGACGCTGGGATTGTCACCCATGACGGTTTCCCATAGTTCTTGTGTCACTTCGTATTTCCCTATCCTGTAGTCATGTAAAGTGACCTCGTGGCGTGGTGTTTCATAGGCATGCTCGGTTTCATCGGGATTAAATCCCATTGAAAAAGTGCCTCCTTTCACATCGATCATCTCTATTTCAGGTGTATCCTTGGTAATGGCAAAGGTGACAAGTGAAAATACGAAGCTAAGAATTATCAGATATAACTTTTTCATATACATTGTTACCTATAGTCAGTTTCGATAAAGTCACCACCATCTGATTTCGGTTTCAGCAGATCAGGATCTATTTCGACTCCATCAAGCAACCCTTTTGCGGTCAGCGTTCCTTTTGGATTATCGATTACGGCACGACGTGCACGTAGAATATCCTTTCGGTTATATCGTTCATATTTTTCTGCGCCATAGACACTTCCAATATCTTTGGAAGACTGCTGGATTCCGTCTGCAAAAAATCCTATTCCGTCTCCCGTGGTGGCTTCAAGGATAAGTCCGGGCAGACCTCTGAACTTCCAAGGTCCATCATGAACAGGTATTTCCGGCGTAAACCAGACCGTCCAATGGCGGCCGTGATAGTCGGTCTGCGCTTGGATACATTCATATCCAAGTATGTTTTTAGTGCTGTCGCCGGTTTCCCATGTCAATTCAGCGAAAGGCTCAGTGTAATAAACAGGTTCATTGTCGAGCATGTCATATACGGTTATCATCGAATCTCTGACGAATTTGACTACGTAATCGTTCTCTTTCTTTCGAGGAAGATTCTTCATGTCAATCATTCCTTGTCCAATCATGGCTTTCAAAGCTGCTTCCTGCGTCTTCTTGAAGGCGGCAAGTCCATCCGGAGTTGATGTCAATGAGTCTATTTCTTCCGAACGTGGACTATAGAATTTTGATAAGGTCGAATTTGCCAAGAGATGATATTTGTTGATTCGTTCCATCCCGTTCCAGTACAATGAACGCATCGTATAACTGACCTCGATGTCAGCGGTCTGCGCCATTGCAGTTATTGCCACAAAGCTCATGATGATTGATGCAAGTATCTTTTTCATAATTTCTATTTCTTGTGTTTGCGTTTGTAATTCTTATGTGTGCGGATGCCTATTATGGTTCCGATTACAGTTCCGACAAGCGGGAGAAAAATTAGAAGATTCATAACTATTCAACAGTTCGGTAATTTTTGAGCAGGCATAGCTGTATCGCACTGATACACAATAGTTTGCATTGATATTGAATTGTTGTTGTATCTTATTGATATTCAATTGAATATGCAAATTTTACTGAACTATTGTAACTATTTTAATTTTGATTATTTTCTGAGTGATATTGAGATTAGCAGCTCGCGGCCTCTGAGCCAACGCTGGCTCTCAAATGATGTGAGCTGGTTGTATGTTATGTAATTGTATGTGCGCTGATTGAAAATATTGCTTAATGATGAGGATAATTCCAGTCGCTTGCTGAGCTTGAAGATTAACTTTGTGTCGAGCAGGAATACGTTTTTGAAGTTGTCGGTGCTCAGTTCGTTTCTGTAGTGCTCGCCGCTGATGTGCCACTCCCATTTCTTGTGCGGCATGATGTTGAGAAGAAACTCGTTCTCCATGCTGCCGAGCCATGAGGCGTTCGAGCCGTTCATTGCGAGTCGGCTTGAAGAAAAATCGAACCTGTAGTCGAAACTGAGCCATCGGAGCAGTGCGCCGTTGATTTTAGCTCCTGCAGACCACGACGTGCCGACTGAATTTACCGAATTGTTTTCAGAGATAAGATATGATTCGTTTCGGCTGAATGAGCCGTTTATGTTTGCACTGCCTCTCATGAAGTCAAGTGTCTTGCCTATGTTTCCGCTCGCCATAAGCATTTTTCCGTCACTCTTTGCCGATGTGTAGGAATAGACCACATAATCACCGTAAAGCTGTTGGGCGAGTGTATATGGATTATGACTCCATGACTGCATCGCAAAAACGTTGGCGAACACTCCGCGCCGTGTATGCTTATAGGATAGATTGACCGATACGTTCTGCGATGTTGAGTTGTAGAAATCATCCACACCCCGGCGGAAAGATCGGTAGTTTGTCATCACATATCCTGGCTGGATAAGGTTCAGATTCATCGGCGAACGTCCTGTGCCACCACGCATGTCCATTGAGAATCGATTGTTTGGTTTCCAGTTCATACTCAGTGACGGAGAGAAATAGACCTCACTGCGGTTGGCGAGAGCCTTGTCGAAAGTATAGTGAGCGAAGCTGATGGGAGCGTTAAGCGAGAAATTCACTCGCCTTACCCAATACTCTAATTTCGGGGTAGCATATACCGTAAGATAGTTTGTGTTCAGCACATTCGTGGTTGTGCCAGAAATCTCCTCCGGCATATCGGGTAATTCCGTGTTTAGAGAGCGGAAATACCCCTTGACACCTCCTTCAAGACTGATTGTTATACCTTTGACAGAGAAAGCGTATGCCGCGCTCTCGTTGGTATAGAAAGCATGGTCTTTGACTTGTTGACGCATAAATCCGTCATTCATCGACACGGAAAGCGTCTGTGGCAAGGATTCCCATTCGTTCTTACTGGTAAACGTGATAAGGTGACGTCCGTTGAAACGCTTGATAAGTTTGAAATCGTTGCCTGCATAGTAGTCGGGGAGCGATGCAGTCTGGTTATTGGACAGTGAACCTGAGACACCGAGGCTTATATCATCCCAGTCGATATTTGTTTTCAGAGTGTTGTTGATGAACGCGGTCTTTTGGTTCAGTTCATAGATGAGCTTGCCGGACAGTGAGTGTGAACGGTCAACGCCGTTGCGGTCTTCGGTAACGACACGGTTGCCTTCATTGAGATAGTATGTCGTGATGTTGGCTGCTTCTGCCTTCACGCGGTTGAAAGAGTAATCAATCTGAGTCTTGAATTCGCCCCGTCCGAGTTTCCAGAGTGAATTGGTGGATACAAGAGCCGAGCGGTTGAACAGAGTGCGTTTCCGGCTGAGGTTAGGCACACCGGGGAGAGATACGCCTACATATCTGTGAAGGTCTGTTCCACGTCGCGCAGCGAAAAAGTCTGTTGCCTGAGCCGAGAGGTCTTCACCGATGTTGTTGGTCTTGAATGTGGTTATATTCTGGAAGTTTGACATTACCGCCATTGCAAACAACTCGCCATCCCATATCGCACCTTCTGGCTGCCATGAGTAACCACCTCCGGCATCACCGTGAAAAGTCCATGTTGCTTTTGCCTTGTTCTTCAGTTTGAGGTTGATAGCAGCCTTGTCGGAGAAGGAGATGCCAGAAAGCACCTGCATCGGCTGATGGTTCTCCATGACCTCGACCGCACCCACATCCTCATGGCTTATGCCATTGGTGGCTATGCCATATTTACCACCAAGCAGATCAGAGCCTTCGATATAGAATTTGTTGATATCCTCGCCCTGATACTGGATCTTGCCGGAACTCTCGACGTTGATACCCGGCATACGTTTGAGCACGTCGCCGATTGAGCGGTCCTGCTGTTGGGCAAAACTTCCGACATTATAAGTAATGGTATCTCCTTGTTCACGGATACGGTCAGCCTTGACCGTAACCTCTTTGAGCAATGTAGAGCCCGGTTCGAGTCTGACGGTAAGCGGGAAAGAAACGCTGTCAAGAAAGATGGTCTTCTTGGCGAAACTCATCATCGACACCTCTAATCGACAACCGGCAACTGACGGCAACGACATAGTGAAACCACCATCACTCTTCGACGTGGTGTATTTCTTTATCTTGCCGTCAGCCCCCTTGACAATAACTGAAGCCCCGGTAATCGGTTCGTTGCTTTCCTTGTCAACAACCATTCCCGTGACATCTGTCTGAGCTATTGCATTTGCAGTGGCTAATAGGCACAGAAGATGTAACATTAATTTTTTCATTTCCTATAATCGGTTTCGAGGAAGTCGTAAGATTCGTCAATCTCTATTCTTGGCATATCTGCTACATTTGAGCCTGTGGCAGCCCGTATATATTCTAAAGCATTGTCGGTAAACGATCTCGTTGACTGAAGATACTTTATTCTGTCTGTTTTTTCATAATTTTCTTTTCCAAAGATAGGGCGTATTATTTCAGAAGTATTCTGGACATCGTCTGCAATGAACGAATATTGACCGGTCAAGTCTTCCGCACTCAATATGAGTCCGGGAAGTCCACAAAGTTTCCAAGGACCGTCCTGCAGTGGAATCTCAGGAGTAAACCAGACAGCCCAGTTACGGCCTCTGAAATTACATGTCGCTTTCACGCATTCGTAGTCAAGGATTTTCTTTGTTGAATCGGTTATTTCCCATTGTTGTGCAATGAGAGGTTCATCATATACCCAGAAGTCAGCTCCCACGAGATCATATACCGAGGTGACACTGTCTTTCGTGGATTTCAGAACATACATTGGCTCTTTTTTTATTGGTAGGTTGGCTACATCCCTCTTTTCCATAGCAGCCTGAACCATCTGGCTGTAAGCCATTCGTCCCTCCGCAGTTGTCATCATTGAATCCACTTGCTCGTTGACAATGCTGAAAAATTTTGATTGATTTCTGTCAGCGAGGAGAACCATCTTGCTGTTGACAGCTTTGCCGGTCGGATCATGATGGTTGTAGCCATAAGTGACTTTAATATCTGCAATCTGCGCGAAAGCCCCTGATGCGGCAAGGCACATAAGTAAGGTTAAAATAAGTCTGTTCATATTTTTTCGTATTACGTGTAAGATTAATCCTTGATGGAGTTAAGGTCGCGGAATAGTCTGATATATTGTGGCCAATAGTGTGACACGCCTAAAACTATCCAGACCACAAACGAGACAGACAGTGCCCATAGTGCCGTCGGGTTGTTATACAATCCGTTAATAAGAATCAATCCGATGACAACTCCAAAGAATATTTCGCCGGAAATCATCAGCCTCTTTATTTTTGCAGTCTTGTAGAACAGTTTTGCCGGAGTTAGAGTCGCGATGTTGATTTTTTTGAGTGTGAAATACAGATATCCGTACCAGATAGCACAGATCAGAAGATATATGACAAGATATATTTTAAATTGAAGGGTGAATTTTTGCGGACTGAAGCCTCCGATTATCATTGCAGTGAAAACGACTGCGAGCATAGCACAGTTTGTCATTACCTGACGAAATTTTTTGAGTATCTTGGTCTGTGCGGTTTCTGATGCGGCCACGTTTATCTTGATGTCGGAGCCGGTCTTGTCGAGGACCTTATCAAGCTTTGACATATTTTTTTTGAGTTCGTCGAGTTGCATATCATATCTGTTTTGAGAGTTTATCTTTGATACGGTGGATTTTAGTCGCTACCGTATTTCGTTTTAAGCCGATTGTGTCAGCTATCTCGTCGTAGGAATACTCGTCAAGCCAAAGCAGGATAATGGCTTTTTCGATATCTTCAAGCCTGTTGATCAAATCATATAGCATTTGAAGATTCTCTTTCTGGGCATCGTCTATTTCCGTAGTCAGAGCAAGAGCTGAGAAGTCGATAGAGACTGTCTCCGGTCTGACTTTTGAAGACCTTATTGCCATCAGTGCTGAGTTGACTGCCACACGATATATCCATGTCGACATCTTGCTTTCTCCTCTGAACTGACTCAATCCCTGCCAGATATTGACATAGATTTCTTGCCTGAGGTCATCAAACGGCAGTTTTTCCGAACTATAGAAATAGCAGATTTTGTTGATGATGCGGGAATGCTCCTTTACCAAGCGGGCAAAATCCCTTTCTGTTATTGGTGGACCGTTCATTTTATTGTGGTTTTGCTCTGTAAGGTGCATGAATTAGCCGGATAGTTTCATAAGACTTAAAATTTTTTTGCGTGTTTTATTTAAATAGCTGTAAAACAAGTGTCTAACGTGGATATTATTTGTTAATCATTTTTTTATAAACCGGTTGGTGGCCTTAGCGGTTGTAACTGCCGAGATCGAAAGCATGGAAATCTGTATTGTTTATTTATAATCATAGTCTTTTTCGATACCTATACGGTAACGTTTCGGTTTATCAGGAGAAGAATCAATCTTAATATCAAATTCTGCCGAAAGAGCACCGCCGTCTAATTGTTTCAGGTATTCAAAATTCTCCTTCAGGAATTTCTGCCTTGTCGTTTTTTTCGGTTTCCTGACCCAAGGCTTTACAGGTTGCGAAACAGGATATATCTCTTTCAGTTCAAACCGGTATAATCCTTCGGCATCTGACGCTGACACTACAAGCCCGGGCAATCCACTGAATTTCCACGGTCCGTCATGCCACGGTAAATCAGGAGAAAACCAGACATGCCAGTCGCGTCCATGATAGGAGCATGTCGCAAGCATGCAATCATAACCATTTATAGTTGATACTGAATCAGTGATAATCCAGTCTACCGGCGATAAAAGAGAGTCCGCATACTGATAGAATTGACTATCAAAGAAATCATATACTGTCATGGAGTTTGTCAAACGGTTTTTCTCAATTAGCCAATTGCTGCGTTTGTGGGGATATGTCCTTTCACCGGAACGTCCGCTGCGATACCATGCAAAAAACATTTCATCCCATATCTTATCACCGTTCGGCTCCATTTTCAATGAATCAGTCATCCACGTGTGGTAACTGTAGCAGAATGATGATTCAGGATACAGTTCAAGGCGTAGTATATCCTTCCGGAATTTTGCTTCAGATCTTTCGTCGGAGATATCCGGCTCCCGATTATTACCTATATAAGTGTATATTTCGTTGAGTTCATAGACAGCACGATAGACTTGCCCCTTGTCATTGGCCTTTATTGCTAATGCGATTAGCAATAAATTAAAGGTAGTCAACAATCTTACAATATGTTTCATATCCTGCTGGCTTTTAATGATAATCGGTTTCGAGGAAGTCTATGTTTTGAGAGTTTGCCTTTCGCTGTTTGGGCGCATCCATGTTGACTTTGCTTCCGTCGGGTGTATCCATTATCAGGATTCTTGAAGTCGCTCCGGCATTTTTTTGGTAGTCGGAGTAGGCTTTTAGCATATCGATACGTTTCATCTTGTCGTATTTGCGCGGCTCATAGATCGGATATATTTCCTGATTGCTGTTTTCTATACCTGTGGCGATGAAACTATGCTGGTCAGTAGAATCTGTCGCTTCAAGAATCAGTCCCGGCAACCCGCAAAGTTTCCACGGACCATCCTGAAGAGGTATTTCAGGTGTGAACCATACCGTCCAGTGGCGTCCGTGGTAGTCGGTTTCGGCCATAAAGCAGTCATAACCGATTACATTTTTTGTTGAATCTGAGATTGTCCAGACAAATTCAGTGAATGGCTCGTCGTAACGCCCATACTCGCCAAGACCGTATTTATCATAGACTGTTGTAGTCCTGTTTTGTAGTGATTTAAAAACATATAATGCTCCCTTGTAGTGTGGAATGGCTGAATAATCGCCATCCTTAAGGGCTTTGTCAATACCTATAGTAATAAGATTATCATGTAGCTTCCTCCCCTGTGGAGTCGAATTAAGCGAGTCGAGATATTCATTGTTATAATTATAATATTTTGAGTAATCGGAATTGGCAAGCAGCAGATAGTCATGGTCGTTAGTTACGGCTTCTCCATCATGACGCAAGGCATGATAATGATAATTGTAGCTCACTTTGATTTCTGCGCGGTGGTATTCCGGCTTCTTCTTCGCATTGACACAGAGTGCGACAGATAGAATAAGTAAAATTGTGATAATTTTGATTGTTTTCATTGTTATGTCCTGTGCTTATTTTTAGATGGGGTATAGCGGAGACTACATTGCGATGAAGTCATTCCCTGTCCACCCTGTCACCGAATTGTCTTTGCCGACGGCTATCTTTTGCAGACTTACTTTTACGGCCTCACAGCTGATAATATTTCCGTTCCAGTCAATTTTGTAGATTGACCGGCTTGATTCGGAGTATCCGTTATGCAGAGCGTAGATATAATCGTCGGTTGTTGTAATATCGATGAAATGTAGATGATTCAATTCATGAAAATCCGCTTCTTCAAGGGTCTTGGGGTTGAAGGTGTCTTTTCCGACTCTGACGGAACTGATGATATTTCCGTCGGTGTCGAATATTTCGACAATAGGATGAAACATATAGGCAAACGCGAGGCGGTCGTGTTTGCCTGAATATGCCATCTCGCCCATATTCGGCATCCATGCCTGTAATTCCGGCGAGATGTTGATTTGTCTTATTGTGTCAATCTTTGAGCATGTAAGGTCGGCCTTCATCGCATACTGACGTCCTCCTTTTGGCTCACGGCCTATGAATACATATTTATCAGGGCCGGTCATAAAGACATCCTGTGCATATAGCGAGAGCGGGAAGGGAACAGGACTGTTGCCGTCCATCAGATACTGCCGTGTCCTGACAAACGCGGTATCATTCTCAACTGAATAGATTTCGCAGTCATCCTGTCCGATGACGCGAATCGAGCCATTGTCGGCTATAAAAGGAAGAGGCATATACGAGACATAGTAACCGTCATCGCGCTTGCCCATATCGGGACTTACCTTGATCGTACTGCTGTCACGGTCAACGACCGCACGGCGAAGACATCGCTGTCCATGGTTTTCATGGCCTTCGTAGACAAACAGCAGTGTGTCGCCTGTAATTTTCATGTCTGTCATGTGGCGTATAGCCGGCAACGCATCTCCGGCGACATCAAATTTAGCATGTGATGCGGTTGATTGGGCGTTGGCACATACTGGCATTAACAGCGACAGTGCCATTGTCTTTAATATTTTCATCTTATCTTGAGACGTTTGAGCTGAATGATCGGTCTGTTCCTGTCGGGATTACGGAATTTGCCGTCAGGGATTTTGGGGTTGATTCTCAATTTTTTGATGATAATCGGTTTCGAGGAAATCGATGTGCAAGTCGGGATTTTTTTCGTATTCAGGTTCAGGCATGTCGATTTTGCTGCCGTCGGGAGCGTTTTGTATAAGCATTCGCGACATAGTGTCGCCTTTCAGCAAAAACTCTCTCTGAGCAGCGAGCATTTCAATTCGCGATACTTTTTCATAACTTTCCATATTACAATGATTCGGTAAAAATTACAGAAGTAGTTGAAACTTAA
>ULVX01050704.1_pt1 | contig 14429 bp, 13 predicted proteins | sample 1959811 | NCBI WGS metagenome assembly ULVX01 (sample SAMEA4835797, study PRJEB28245) | human gut metagenome | biome: gut microbiome; material: fecal sample | place: Denmark | collected 2008
GAGTTCGGCCACGACTCGGCGATAGCCTGACGCAAAGGATCTACCTCATACTCCATCTGGAATTCAGGCATATATTTCTTGATATTATTAAAGATGATCTCCGGATCGAAACTCATCGACGCAATGTTGAAAGAGTTGCGATGAACGAACTTCGTAGAATCCGCCTCCATAATCTCGATAGCGGCACGCAAGCCGTCCGGCATGTACATCATATCCATGAAAGTACCGGCTGCGATCGGGCAAACGAATTTCTCGCCCTTAGCGGCCGAATAGTAAATATCGACAGCGTAATCCGTCGTACCACCACCCGGAGGTGTTACGTAAGAGATCAATCCGGGGAAACGAACCGAACGTGTGTCCACGCCGAAACGGATATTATAATAATCGCTTAACAACTCGCCGGATACCTTCGTCACGCCGTACATCGTACGAGGATTACGGATCGTATCTTGAGGAGTCTTGTCTTTCGGGGTATTGTTACCGAAAACGCCAATAGAGCTCGGCGTAAATACGGCGCAGTGCATCTCACGGGCCACCTCAAGCACATTGAACAAGCCCCCCATTCCGATCTTCCACGCCAACTGAGGTTTAGCCTCTGCTACAGCCGACAAAAGAGCCGCCAAGTTGTAGATCGTATCAATATTATATTTTGATACCGTCTCAGCGATCTGCTGCTCGTTCGTGATATCCACGATAGCGGAAGGTCCCGATTCTAACAACTCGCCTTTAGGTTCCGCACCCGGGATATAACCCGCTACTATGTTCCCACCGTAGATACTTCTTAATTTCATGGTTAACTCTGATCCGATCTGACCGGTAGAACCAATTACTAATACATTCTTCATCGCGTTTAATGAGATTTAAGTTTTTTTCCGTCGGCAAAGGTATAGAGAATAAAACAGTTTAGACATGAATTTCTTCTCTTTTTTAGTATTAAAATTCAAAAAAAAAACAGACCTTTGTCTGTCGCTTTGACAACGAAGCTACTACTCACATCTAAATACTAATAAAAAACGAAGTTTTTATGTACGGAAAACTTAAAGAATTCTTGACAAATGAACTTGAAGGCATCAAAGCCGCTGGTTTATACAAGAACGAGCGTATCATTACTACGCCACAGAGAGCCGACATCAAAGTAAATGCCGGAAGTGATGTTTTGAACTTCTGCGCCAACAACTATCTTGGCCTGTCCGATAACCAACGACTGATCAAGGCCGCGAAAGAAGCCATGGATACACACGGTTATGGTATGTCGTCCGTTCGTTTCATCTGTGGAACGCAGGATTTGCACAAGCAATTGGAAGCAGCCATCTCCGACTATTTCAAGACTGAGGACACGATCCTTTACGCCGCATGTTTCGACGCTAACGGTGGTTTGTTCGAGCCATTGTTCGGCGAGGAAGACGCTATCATCTCGGATGCCTTGAACCACGCCTCTATCATCGACGGTGTTCGTTTATGCAAGGCTAAACGTTATCGCTACGCTAACGCCGATATGGCGGACTTGGAGCGTTGCCTACAAGAGGCGCAGGCCCAACGTCACCGTATCATCGCCACGGACGGCGTGTTCTCCATGGACGGCAATGTCGCTCCGATGGACAAGATTTGCGAGCTTGCCGAGAAATATGACGCATTGGTTATGGTGGACGAGTCTCACTCTGCCGGTGTCGTAGGCCCGACGGGTCATGGCGTAGCCGAGCAGTTTGATGTTTACGGACGTGTAGATATCTTCACGGGTACGCTGGGTAAGGCGTTCGGTGGTGCCATGGGTGGCTTCACGACCGGAAAGAAGGAGATTATCGATATGTTACGTCAGCGTTCTCGCCCCTACTTGTTCTCTAACTCCGTGGCTCCGGCCATCGTAGGCGCAAGCTTGGAGATGTTCAAGATGTTGAAGGAGAGCGACGCTTTACATACGAAATTAATGAACAACGTAAGTTACTTCCGCGACAAGATGCTGGCAGCCGGTTTCGATATCAAGCCGACTCAATCCGCTATCTGCGCTGTTATGTTGTACGACGCTAAGTTGTCTCAAGATTTCGCCGCCAAGATGCAGGAAGAGGGTATTTACGTAACCGGTTTTTATTACCCGGTAGTACCGAAGGGACAAGCTCGTATCCGTGTACAATTGTCCGCCGGCCACGAGACTGAGCATTTGGACAAGGCTATCGCCGCGTTTATCAAGGTAGGAAAAGAGCTAGGCGTTATCAAATAACACCTCTCTCATTCATCATACAAGGCCACATCCGGGCAAGATGATCTGGATGTGGCTTTTTAATCACTAAGAACAATCATGCAACTCAGTAACTACCATAGTCATTGTACTTTTTGTGATGGAAGAAGTATTCCGGAGGATTTCGTGAGATTCGCCATAACACACGGGTTCCGTGCGTACGGTTTTTCCTCCCACTCGCCGCTTCCGTTCGAGACCTTCTGGAATATGTCTAAAGACGATATGCCGGAGTATCTGCAAGAGATAAACCGACTGAAACAGAAATACAGCGATCAACTAGAAATATATGCCGGTCTGGAGATTGATTATCTGGACGAGACCTATAACGCCTCGATCCCCTATTTCCAAGAGTTGCCTTTGGACTACCGGATCGGTTCCATCCATTTCCTGCCCGTATCAGAGCGTCTGGTCGAAGAGAACATGGTCTGTATAGACGGCTCATTCAGGGAATACGCCCACTCCGTGGAGCGGCATTTCGAGGGAGATGTCCGGTTGCTTGTCAAGCGTTTCTTCGATACCACGATGAAAATGATAGAGGCCGGAGGCATCGATATCGTCGGGCATATGGATAAGATCTATATGAACGGACAGAAGTACGAGATCTTCAATTTTGAGGAGGATTGGTATCGGAAGCCTTTTGAGGCTTGTCTGGATCTGGTTCAGGAGAAAGGGTTGATGGTAGAGGTCAACACCAAGAACTGGACCAAGAAAAAAGAGCTTTACCCCCGTGTGGAATACCTATCACGGATGCGGGAAATGAATATCCCTGTCATGGTGAACTCCGATTGCCATTATCCGGATTTGGTGAACGACGGTCGCAAGGAGGCTTTCAAGTTGCTGAAGCAAGCCGGCTTCAAGTCCACCCGTGAGCTCGTGAAAGGCAAATGGCAAGATATCGCCCTCTAGGATTTATTTTTCCGCTTATACAGGAAGGATTGCCAACGTTCCTCAGCGTTCCCTTGACGAAACATGTCATAACGTGCCATCGTAAAGAACAGATCCGATAAACGATTCACGAACGCCATGATCCCGGCAGGAACCGGGTCTTTCCGATTCAATGTCCACAAGCGGCGTTCGGCCCTGCGAGTGATCGTACGGGCCAATTGGAGGTGCGCCGAAACAGGTGTGCCTCCCGGAAGGATAAAATACCCGTTATCCTCCATTTGGGCGGATAGATCATCGATATGGGACTCACAAAAGGCGGCCAAATCATCGGGGAGTGGATTCGGATTCTTATCACGGATCGCCGATGGTGTCGCCACATGAGACATCACGGTCATCATCTCACGCTGTATCCTACCCAGCAACACCTGCCATTCATGATCGGGAGGCAGCAGCGTACGGACTATGCCGATCTCGGCGTTCAACTCATCCAACGTCCCATTCGCCTCAATACGGATGTCATCCTTATCGACACGCTCACCGCCATGTATGCCGGTTTTTCCTTTATCTCCTCCACGGGTATATATTCTCATAGGATACTCATTTTAGGACTTATGAAAAAAGACTACCGTATTCCGGCGATAAACACTATAGTATTCATTTCCAAACACTACTGTGTTTATCCACGAATGCTATAGTGTTCTCACACGAACACAGTAGTCTTTCCTATTCGTTAATCAAAGAAGTGCTTAAACTTACTGAAGATTTTCTCTTTCATCGTCTTATTAGGCTGGAAGTTCGGTGAATTCTCCAATCCGTTCAGCGTCTCTTTCTCCGTAGACGACAAAGTCTCGGGGATATATACACTCACGTTCACCAACAAATCGCCCGTACCATAACTATTGATGGAAGGAAGTCCTTTATTACGCAAACGAAGCACCTTACCCGGCTGTGTACCCGGCTCGATCTTCAATTTCGCCTTTCCGTCGATGGTCGGGACCTCTACCGTGGCTCCCAAGGCTGCTTGCGGAACACTCAATAGCAGGTTGTATAACAGATCGTTCTCATCACGAATCAACTCCGGATGCGGTTCCTCCTCGATAAGGATCAATAAGTCGCCGTTGATTCCACCATGTCGTGCGGCGTTGCCTTTACCATTCATGGAGAGCTGCATGCCCTCGGCTACACCGGCAGGGATATTGATCGTGATAATCTCATCGTCGCGAACGACGCCCTCACCGTTACACTCCGTACATTTCTTGACAACGATCTTGCCCTCGCCACCACAAGTAGGACAAGTCGTCTGCGTCTGCATCTGCCCAAGGATCGTGTTGGCGATACGGGTAACGACACCGCTACCTTTACACGTATCACACGTCTTCACACCCTCCGAGCCTTCCGCCCCGCTACCGTGACAATGCGAACAAGGCACATACTTCTTCACCTTGATCTTCTTTTCCACGCCGTTAGCGATCTCTTTCAGGTTCAGCTTCACCTTCACACGCAAGTCCGATCCACGGTTCACCCGGCGTCCTCCACGAGAACCGCCGAAACCACCGAAGCCACCAAAACCGCCAAAATGTCCACCAAAGATGTCACCGAACTGGGAGAAGATATCCTCCATGGACATACCACCACCGAAGCCGCCACCTTGTGAAGCCCCGCCGACACCCGCATGGCCGAATTGGTCATAACGCTGACGCTTTTGCGGATCGCTCAACACGTCGTATGCCTCTGCCGCCTCCTTAAAGTTCTCCTCCGCTTGCTTATCGCCCGGGTTCTTATCCGGGTGGAATTGTATCGCCTTCTTACGGTACGCTTTCTTTATCTCATCCGCCGATGCATTCTTCTCAACGCCCAGCACTTCATAGTAATCCCTTTTAGCCATCCTTGTATTTGTTATTTGCCGATTTTCCGATTATTCTCCCACTACTACTTTAGCGTGACGTATTACCTTGTCAAATAAGGTATATCCAGTTTGTACGCAATCCAATACCTTGCCCTTCATGTCCGGTTCCGGAGCGGGAATCGTAGCGATAGCCTCAAACTCCTCCGTGTTGAACGGCTTACCTATGGCCTCGATCGGCTTTACGCCTTGCTGAGACAGATAGCCCATGAACTTATCGAAAATCAAGTCCACGCCTTCTTTAACGGCCTCTACATCCTCAGCCGTGCGGACGTTCTGCAAAGCACGCTCGAAATCGTCGATAATAGGAAGAAGGTTCTTTAACGCACCCTCGCCGCCAGTCTTGATCAAATCGGCCTTCTCACGCATCGTACGTTTACGGTAATTGTCAAACTCCGCCATCAAGCGCAGGTGGGAATCGTTCAATTCGTTATATTTCTTTTGCAAGGCTTCCACCTCGCCCGACACATTGTCAGAGCCGGCAGTTTCATCTGCCGCATTTGACTGTTCTTCCTGCAAATTTGTCGCTTCCTCATTATTCACGTTTTCGTTTTTTGAAGCGTTTTCTTTTTTCTCGTTTGGATTCATCTTGCTCATAATCTATCTGATTTTTTTCATTACTAACTAATTGTAAGCAAAATACGGTACCACATAAATACCCTTAAAAAGTATATACACAGCATCCATATCAAGTTCATACACTATTATAGCAGCAAATATATTGCCAACTATTCCACCACATCAAAAATATCTTTACCTTTGCCTATGTTTTAAACGAAACAGGTATTTTTAGAGTAAATAAAATTCCAGAATATGATGAGAAGTGTGATTTTATCAACGTTACTATTAGTATTGGCGGTCTGTACGGTTTCCGCCCAAAACAGGAATACATCCATCTGCCGACTAGGCTTCACATACGATATCAGCCAGAGCAAGAACTGGGGAAACAACAAGCCGGTCATTAAAAGCGTCATCCCTTATTCATCCGCCGAGCAAGCAGGTATTAAGAAATACGACGTGATCGAGGAGATCAACGGTGTACCTGTGACGGAAATATCTGTCGATGAGATCCCACAACTGCTGAATCCCGCCGGAAGAAACGATGTCCTATTGACTATCAGCAACCTTTCCTCTCCTTCTAAACAAGTATTGGTAAAGAAGGACTGCAAGAAAAGTAACGCCATCACGGAAGACCAGCTGGCGTCCGCCTATGCGATGTATAGCTTGGAGACAACCAATGAGCAAGAATTCATATGCCCGTTCAAGACTACCGTCACATCCGACGGCGTAGATTTCGGTAACTTCAAGACATTCGCCTTCTCGACCATCGACGAGAATAACCGTAAACTGGAAACGGTCATCAACGAATGCATCGAGAACGAGTTGACCAAAAAAGGACTTACGGTTGATATCGCGAAGCCGGATTTATTGATACAGACTTTCTATTTTTTCGATAAGAACCCGAACTATCTGGGAGCGAATAAAGTATTGGTAGAAAAAGAACCGACTTACCGGTACAACTTCTCGCACAGTAAGATGGAGAAATTCCCGTTCTTGAATTACGCCGCCGCCGAAGCGGAAGCCGAATATCTGTTGCAATTCGGTATCCGTATCATCGATCAAAAAGATATCCCCGGACGTGTACTCTGGGAATGTGAGGCGAACGAGTTGCTGGAAGACTCTTATCGTTTAGACGAATACGCCCGGGTGCATGTCCCGTTGATGTGTATGCAATACCCATACACGAAATACGGACGTAACGTACCGTTCAAGGTGAGCAAGAAGACCTATAATTATACGGGGATCAGCTACGATATCGATAAATTGGATCAAGTGGTTGACGTAGATCGTAACTCTCCCGCTTATGCGGCAGGCATCCGTCCCCGTGACATTATAGAAAAGATCGGCCGCCATAAGATGGATCATTCGGCAGAGGAGTTCTCATCCGCCTACAAACGCTTTATCACGAACACGATGCAATATCGTGATCCGAAGACGATGTTTACGGACGCGAACGGTTTCAAATATTGCATGTTTTGGGACGTATTCAAATATCCCCAAATAGCGGATGCGTCGCAAAGCTCCGATTACTTGCCGGCGTTCTCTTATTTATACTATTTCGCCCCTTATATTAATCCGTCCGGCAACAACGCCTGTACATTTAATATAAAGCGTGGCAAGACAAAATTAGAAGTAATTATCCGTCCTACCATTCGCTCTGAAGTGACGGTAGAGATCAAATAAAGATTTTACAAACACGTGATATATCCACAAAATTTTGAACAAAAGACGGGCTTTGATAAGATCCGTCACTTAATCACAGAAAAATGTTTAAGCCCGCTCGGGGAAGAGCGGGTAGCGGAGATGGGATTCTCCGCCGATTTCGAGGTCGTATCCAAGCGATTGGAACAAACCGATGAGTTTATCCGTATCCTACACGGAGACACGGAATTCCCCGCCAGTTATTTCTTCGACGTGCGCTATTCCTTGAAACGGATTCGGCCGGAAGGTACTTGGCTGGATGAACGGGAGTTGTTCGACCTCAAACGTTCCTTGCAAACGATCAATGACATCGTACGCTTCTTCAAGCCCATGGACGATGAGGAAATCAAGTATCCGGCCTTGACTGAATTGGCGGGAGATATCTTTGTCTTCCCCCAATTGATTGGAAAGATCGATAGCATCCTCGATAAATTCGGCAAGGTCAAGGACAGTGCTTCCTCCACCCTATCGCAAATCCGCAGGGAGATGACGATCACGATGAGCGGTATATCCCGCAGCCTGCAATCCATCCTCCGTGCGGCGCAATCGGACGGGGTTGTCGATAAGGACGTGGCACCGACCATGCGCGACGGTCGTTTGATGATCCCGGTAGCCCCGGCCTTCAAACGAAAGATAAAAGGTATCGTACATGATGAGTCCGCCAGTGGCAAGACGGTCTTTATAGAGCCGGAGGTGGTCGTGGAAGCGAATAACCGCATCCGGGAACTGGAAGGGGAAGAACGCCGGGAAATCATTAAGATACTGACGGAATTCACGAACGTGATCCGTCCTTTAGCCCCGGATATCCTACAATCTTACGAGTTTCTTGCCGACATTGACTTCATTCGTGCGAAAGCGTTATTCGCGGAGCAAGTCAAGGCGATCAAGCCGATCGTGGAGGATAAACGACAAATGGATTGGGTACGTGCCGTGCATCCGCTCTTATTCCTGTCTTTACAGAAACAGGGCAAGCAGGTAGTTCCCCTCGATATCGAGCTGACCGAGGGAAAACGGATCTTGATCATATCCGGTCCGAACGCCGGTGGTAAATCCGTTTGCCTGAAAACGGTCGGATTACTTCAATACATGTTGCAATGTGGTTTATTGATTCCTTTGCATGAGCGATCAAGAACCGGGATCTTCGAGCATATATTCATCGATATAGGCGATGAGCAAAGCATTGAGAACGATTTGAGTACCTACAGTTCCCACCTTACCAACATGAAGTATTTCGTGAAGAATTGTAACGAGCGGACCATTATCCTAATCGATGAGTTCGGTAGCGGTACGGAACCCCAGATTGGCGGCGCTATCGCCGAGGCTTTATTGGATCGCTTCAACCGGAATCATAGCTTTGGGGTAATCACGACCCACTACCAGAATTTGAAGCATTTCGCCGAGGATACGGAGGGTATCGTAAACGGTGCCATGTTGTACGACCGCCATTTGATGCAGCCCTTGTTCAAGCTTTCTATCGGAAACCCGGGTAGCTCGTTCGCCGTAGAGATCGCACGCAAGATCGGTCTGCCCGAGGACGTGATAGCCGACGCTTCCGCGAACGTCGGAGCGGATTATATCAATATGGACAAATACCTGCAAGATATCGTACGCGATAAACGGTACTGGGAAAGCAAACGGCAGAATATCCGTCAGCAGGAGAAAAAACTGGAAGATGTCACTTCTCGTTATGAACAAGACTTGGAAGCCGTAAACAAGCAACGGAAAGAGATCATCCGGGAGGCAAAGGCCGAGGCCCAACGTATTCTAGCGGAGGCTAACGCCAAGATCGAGAATACCGTCCGTGAGATCAAGGAGGCCCAAGCGGAAAAAGAACAGACCAAACTGGCCCGCAAAGCCTTGGAAGAGTTCAAGAACTCCGTAATGGCGACCGAAGAAGAAGACGATAAGATCGCACGCAAGATGGCGAAGCTCAAGGAACGGAATGAACGGAAGAAACAGAAACAAAAAGTGACGGCCCAGCCGATATTTAATAAAGAGGTGATAGAGGTCGGTGACAATGTACGCCTTAAAGGGCAGGTTTCCGCCGGAACCGTTATGGAACTACAAGGAAAGCAGGCCGTAGTAGCATTCGGGATGATCAAAAGCACGGTTAAGCTGGAGCAGTTGGAAAAGGTAAGCAAAGGCCAGATCAAACGGGAAATCCAGAAAAGCACGTTCGTCAGCTCCCAGACCACTGACAATATGCATGAGAAGAAGATAAACTTTAAGCAAGAAATCGATGTGAGAGGAATGAGGAGCGATGAGGCATTGCAAAGCGTGACCTATTTTATCGACGACGCCATTCAAGTCGGGGCAGGCAAGGTTCGTATCTTGCATGGAACCGGTACGGGTATCTTACGTCAGCTAATCCGGGATTATCTGCGCACGGTTCCCGGTGTCCGTCGTTTTCAAGACGAGCATGTGCAGTTCGGAGGCGCCGGCATCACCGTTGTTGAATTCGATTAAAAAGAGATCCTTATTATGAGACGGAATGAATATACACACAGGAGAAGACATATATCCAACCGGCATTTATCGGACAAGTATTATTACGCCGGCGAACATGAGACAGCAACCGGCATCCGTCTCACGCAATACAACGAACAATCTTTGCATACGAAAGAGGTGCGGATAACCGACACCTCTTTCAGCAAACTATCCGACTCGGATCAGATCAATTGGTTCGAGGTTAGCGGATTGACCAATGCGGATGCCATTACCCGTATCGTAAAAGATTTCGGACTGCATAATCTGGACGCTAAGGATATCTTGACTCCCCAACACGTGGTCAAGGTAGAGGAATACAAAGGACGAATGCTTATCGTATTAAACTCCTGCTATTACGATGTCAATAACGAGATGCGGTCTGAGCACATCAGTATACTGGTAGCGAACAATACGGTTATCACTTTTACGGAAAGCAACAACCCCGTATTCGAGGCCGCTCATAAAGCGCTACTATCCAACATGCTGAACATCCGGAAAAAAGGCAGTGGATTGCTGCTCGCTTTCCTTCTAAACACCATCATAGCGAATTTAGTAGAATCCGCCTCAAAGGTAGAAGAGATACTAGAGGATATAGAAGAGACTTTGCTCGATCCTAAGAACGATCAGGGTAATATGGGTTCCCTAATCCAACAACACCGCCATGAGTACATGACTATCCGTAAGAATAGCCTACCGCTGAAAGATCAATTCTCAAAACTATTACGAACAGAGAACGGGATTATCACCCCGGATATCCTGCCGATCTATAATGACCTGCAAGACCAACTCCAATTCGTTATCCAAACAACGGAAAGCTGCCGGGAAATCACCTCTTCCCTTGTCGATCTTTATATATCCAATAACGATCTTAGGATGAACGCCATCATGAAACGGCTGACGATTGTCTCCACCCTTTTCATCCCTTTGACATTCTTGGTGGGCGTATGGGGTATGAACTTCAAGATAATGCCGGAATTGGATTGGCGTTACGGTTATTTCATAGCTTGGGCCGTCATGATAGCTACCGGAGTATTGACTTGGCTATATATGAAACGAAAGGATTGGTATTAAAACCAATCCTTACGATCTGAAGAATTTCTTCCTATACTTATAAAAAGTATTCTTAGAGACGTTGAAATGCTCGCAAATCGATCCTACCGATTCTCCCCGCTCCAACATGTTCATGATCTCCCCCTTATGGGCGTCTAAGAAGAACAACTTGGATTCCGAGCCTTTAGGACGTCCCAACCGCTTTCCCGTACTTTTCACCTGTTCCAAGGCGTCTTTTGTACGTATGGAAACCAGACTGTGATCAATCTCGTCTACTTGCTTGAAGACATTAATCATCAATTGGCGATCCATCCGGTCATCGAATATATAACGGTCGTTTATACAATAGACCGTCACGTCCTTCTCCATGCAAACGGTAAGTATCCCCATCAACTCATATAAGGTAAGACACAAACGGGTAATATCCGATACGATCAAGGCATCCCCTTTCTTCAAGCGTTCGAGAACAAGTTTTAACTTTGATCCCGGCTGTTTCGCTTTCTCTCCGGATACTTCCATGACCCATTTATCCACATGGATATCTTTGGCCGCGGCAAAAGAAGAGATCTCTTCCCTTTGAATATCCAAGTGTTGCCGGTCCGTAGCCACATTTAAATACGCTATCGTCATAAATTTCACTAATTGTTTCTAGCGTGAAGGTACAAAAAGAATGAGTATATCTTCAAGATTATGGGATGTTTAACGCTTTATTTCGTACATTTGCGTTTATATTCATATATTATGATAACACATATACGAGTAGCTAGCCAACAATTGGAACAACCCCGATTCGAGTCCCCGAAAGAGTTGGTCTCTTGGATGGGCGCTATCCAGGCGCAGGAGTATGAGATGGCCAAATGGGCGATCGGTATTCGCTTGAGATCCTCTTCCCTTGAAACGGTAAATGAGGCTTTGTACAAAGGTGATATTCTACGTACCCATGTGATGCGTCCTACTTGGCATTTCGTGGCCGCCGAGGATATCCGTTGGATGCTTATGCTATCTTCCGAGCGTATCAAGGCTGCCGTTATGTCGTACGCCAAGGGACATTTCGGGAAGATAGAAAAAACGCTGTTCACAAGATGCCTAGATCAGATCGGAAAGATACTGGAAGGATACAAAAGCCTGACCAAACAAGAAGTAACGGCGGAATTGCAAAAATCCGGGATTTTGCCCACCATAGATCACGTAAACCTTTTCCTTACATGGGGTGAGGTGGAAGGCATCGTCTGTAGCGGGATCGATAAAGGAAAGAAAACGACTTACGCCTTATTGGACGAACGTGTCCCTCCTACTCGTGAACTTTGCAGGGAAGAGGCTCTGGCGAGATTGGCATCCAGATATTTTCAAAGCCACTCCCCTGCCCAGTTACAGGATTTTGTTTGGTGGTCCGGGCTAACCGCTACCGAGTGTAGGCTCGCTATCAATCTGATCAAGACGGAGTTAATAACCGAGACGTTCGATTCCCGTGAATATTTCATCCACCAATCATGGAAAGGAAAAAATGAGAGCAAACCTGTACTGCGTCTCCTCCCCGCCTTCGATGAATACTTGATCAGTTACAAAAACCGCACGGACGTATTGCCGCTAGAACATCATCCAAAAGCGTTCAACCGATTCGGTACCTTCTACCCGGTTATCTTGTATAACGGAAAGATAATAGGTAATTGGAGCCGCTCCATTAAAAAAAACACCATTCAAATAGAAATGGACTTTTTCGAGAAGAAGCCCCGCATTCCAGTGAAATTAATCCAGCAGGCCGAAGCGCAGATAGACGCTTTTTATAGAGGCTTATCGCACCGCCCAGCGCTTCAATGTCGGGAAAAATAATTTCATATTCGCTACGGCCTCCTCTTTCGTATAATGAAAGTCCGCATCTTTATTGAACTCATCGACAAACTGGGCACAATGATCGATCATCTGATCCATCGTACAGGCCATCGTGAAGGCCCCGTCCTTATAATAGCAACAATATTCCTCATTCTTGCTTCCGTCATGGTTCGTTCCTAACTCCTCATTCTTTTGCAGCGGCATACCGCAGCTTTGGCAAAATTTTGTTTCCATACTAATTTATTTTATTGGTATATAAATCTTTGTCACTTGGGTATCGTCATCCTCTTCCGAATAACTCACATATTCCTCAAACGCCATTCCATGCCGTTTGGTATAATTGAAATCTATATTTATAGTATTATATAGTTCTTGTAATCCCGCATAACTACCTTTTAAGGTATAAACCGCATATTTTCCTTTCTGCAAACGAATCGTACCGAACATCCCTGATGGAATAATCTCCTTCCCGACCGAAGCATTACTCCACTTCTCGGTCTCTTCTCTCAGACGTGCTCGCAACTTATCCATATAAGCTTTCGGAGATACGCTGAATTGTTTCTTGAACGCTTTCGAGAAAGATTGGGGGTTATCATAGCCTACCCGACTCGCTAGATCTGCCAGACTCATATCTTCCGTATGCATATATAGAACCGCTCGCTCTACACGTTGCCTCGCCACATAAGCATATAATGACTCATTCAAGGCTCCTTTCATAATACGTAGTAGCTGCCGCTCGGACACGTTTACTTGCCCGGCTATTATATCCAGTCGTAAAGGGAGATGCAAATTCGCATTGATATAATCAATTACTTGATTGATTTTCCGTTGATATATGTTTTCCGTATCAGGCTTCATCCTATAGATTCTTATGATGACAAAAATACATAATCCCAACAGACTGACAATTGTCCAATCTCGCCAATTTGAGATTTCCCCTATATTTGTTTAAAAGCCATCAACTTCAAGATTCTATAGATTGTAAAATCAGTAATTCTGTTACACTTATCAGTAATTGGTATACAAAAGTAATGGAATATCTTAAATAATTTTGTGATATGGATAAAATCAAGAAAACAAATATGAATATAAAGAAAATAACCATTGCCATGTTGATCACATTAATCTCCATTGGCAATATAAACGCACAAGAAATGAAAACTGAAATTCCAAAAATTAGTGAATTCCCTACAGGAAATGAAAACACCGGGTTTGAACAATATTTCTCGGGGAAGTCTTGGCTAGCGCCATTAACAAGCAATAAGGATTTAAACGTACCAATGTTTAACGTAACGTTTGAACCTAACTGCCGAAACAACTGGCACACGCATACAGGAGGGCAGATACTCATCGCCGTAGGTGGTGTGGGTTATTATCAAGAACGAGGTAAAAGCGCCCGTCGTTTACTACCCGGGGATGTTGTCGAAATCGCACCAAACGTAGAGCATTGGCACGGCGCCTCACCGGACAGTTGGTTTTCGCATATCGCCGTAGAATGCAATCCCCAAACCAACAAAAATACTTGGCTTGAGCCGGTAAGTGATGAGGAATATGGGAAGGCCGTAAATGATAAGTAGTAAATTTTCCTTATCGTTTACACAAACCGAGCCTAAAAGACACTCCGGTTTCCTCTATAAGAAACTGCAGTTTCTATCCTAGCGGGAAACTGTAGTTTCCTAAGAAAGAAATACAAGAAAACTGTAATATACTAGTAAACAGAATATTGAATAATATATTCTCATCCTATGCCATGTATATAAGACATTCTTCTCGCAAAAT
>ULVX01062799.1_pt1 | contig 14409 bp, 10 predicted proteins | sample 1959811 | NCBI WGS metagenome assembly ULVX01 (sample SAMEA4835797, study PRJEB28245) | human gut metagenome | biome: gut microbiome; material: fecal sample | place: Denmark | collected 2008
ACATGCAACTAATCGCTATTTTATCCCGAATTGGGGTAAAATAATAGAAAGAAACCTCTATATTTGCACTATGAATGATGACTGTTATTGTAAATCAGCTTTTACTATGAAAAAACTTATCTTTATGATATTACTATGGTCTAGCGGTATGGCTTTTGCGATGGCCAATGAAACCGTAGGCAATGACAATATTTCTCCTAATTCTACCTTGTTCGAAGAGCTTACCAATGTAAAAAAGAAAACTGACAAACTCAACCTCTTTATGTACATGAAGGGAAGCTTCGGAGCGGACTTTAATGACGGCTTTCAGGACGGAAAATTCAAGATGGACCAGTTTCGCATAGAGGCTAAAGGTAACCTGAACGACTGGCTGTTCTATCGTTATCGCCAGCGTCTTAACCGCCCCAACGACGGTCAGGAGATGATTGATAATATGCCTACCTCTATAGACTATGCGTTCGTTACCATTAAATTCAACAAACGGGCGGAGTTGACTATCGGTAAGCATTCAGCTTTCTTCGGAGGTATAGAGTTCGACCAAAATCCTATTGATGTATATATGTATAGCGATAAGGGCAGTACTCAGGAGTGCTTCCTTACAGGGGTTAACTTCTGCTATTACTTTAATCAGAATCATCATGTCAATCTGCAGGTGATGAACAACCGCAGTGGCTCGTTCGAATCTACGTATGGTGTTACTGAACCCGAAGAGGGTAAGGTTTCTGATTTGAAGGATACAAAGATGCCGTTGCTCTACAACGTAAATTGGAATGGCACTTTCAATGATGTGTTCAATGCCCGCTGGTCGGCTACCGTATCGAGCGAGACCAAAGGACACCTTATGTATTATTACGCTATGGGTAACGAGCTGAAGTTGGGCAAGTGGTACGCTTTTGCCGACCTTATGTATTCTAAGGAAAGCCTCGACCGCTCTGGCATTATATCAGATATCGTTGGTCGTCCGTACGGTCATAACGTAGGCAATGCCTCTTATCGCTCTGTTGTAGCTCAGTGCAACTATCGCTTCCTTCCCAAATGGCAGCTCGGAGTAAAGGGTATGCGCGAAACATCGTGGGTAGACAAGACTACCGAAATAGCCGAAAAAGGAAAGTATCGCACTTCTTACGGATATGTAGCTACGTTGGAGTATTTCCCTATGGAGACCAACCTGCATTTCTTTGTAGCCTATATGGGCCGTACGTATAACTATACTTCGCTCGCTAAGGCGTTTGGGCATTCTAATTACGACACCTACCGTGTAGCTACCGGCTTCGTTTGGAATTTACCGTTGTTTTAAAATTTAAAACGGGCTGCCAAGCTTCCTCTTTTAATAGAGAAACTCGGTCAGCCCGTTTTGCGACTGTTGTTCAGTCTGTTGCTATTGTGAATTATTTAGCAGCTTGTGTAACAGGTATGCGGAACAGTTCGTTCCGGTTGTCACTGTCTACTATCACTACGTCGAGCTTGCGTTCGGCTCCGGTAGTGTTAGAAGTTGCGCTGATACGCAATGATTCCAAGTTGCCGCCGGCAGTAAGCCAAGCGTCTTTGGCATCTACTTCATCTTCTGTTCCGCTCTTGCATACTAATGTAACGTATCCGCCATCGGTAGTTACGTAGAAAGTCTTGATATGTTCTGTAGTATCGTCCTTATCGAAAGTAGCTTTGAAATTAAGTGCTGTCTTGTTGGCAAAGGCGTTGGCTTTCTTTTCATCTGTAAAGAGCTTGAACGATGTAGCTCCACTCATTGCCATCTGGTTAATCATGATATCTACTGTTTCGTCGCCTGCATGGATGGTGATGGTAGCGCTTCTTGTCATATCCATATTGGCTTCAAGGTAGAAAGTCATGTTTTCGCCGTTCTTACCGCGCGCGTTGGTAATGTGTACCCATGATGGTATGCCTTCTTCCGAATAGTCGGTAGCTTCGGCAGTCCATCTAGATGCGTTGGTGTTAACCTTTACGGTGATGGTGTTTTGTTTGTTCTCTGTATCCATGAGCATGAATCCGTATCCGGTGTCTGTCAAGTCGCTCGATTCGATAGACAGAGTCACGTCCTTGGGGTTCACTCCGGCTTGAGTTATAGAGAACTCTACAGAAGAAGCTCCGGCTACCAGTTTGAATTTGGCTTCGCGGTCGGCAGATGCTGTGTTGGCACCGGCGGTTACGGCGATTTCAGTTTCACTCTTCACGGTAGCGGTACACCAAGTCTGGTCGTTAACCTTCTGTATAAGCAAATCGCTTTTAGAGGCGGTGGTCTCTATCTTGATAATCTGTTCGGTAAGAGCGTCCGGGTCTACATCGAGTGCCGCGTCTTTTTCGTTCATCAGCTTCAGCTCGTATGCCGGAGCTGGTTCCGGATCGTCATTACTGCTTGAGCAACCGCTTGTTCCCAAAGTGAATGTCAGCGCTAATGCTGCCATTGCGAAATAGTTAGTAAACTTTCTCATATTGTTGATTTTGGTATTAAATAATTTGCATTTGATTGTATCTTGTCGCCGCTTATTTCTTGAACAACTTGTCGAGTACGGTAGTCTGATACTCGTAGTATGAGCGGGTACGTGCGTCACCGCTTCCTATTCTCGATTTATACAGTGCATGAATCTTTTTCAGTGTATAAGTGATGAGCGGACGTCCTACTCCGGCTGCCAGTTTAGCGCCCGACATATCGTGACGTGCGTATGATATCTCGTCATTATGCGCTGCACAGCCGGCACTGCAGAATCGGTGAGAGTCGCTTGTTGCTTTTGCCACGAAATCGTTCAACGCCTGTTCGGGGTCAACGCTTGTCAGACCTTTTCCGCCAAGAGGAGAATCCTTGCTCATCGACGGATCTAAGTTCGAGAATTTGCTAAGAGCCACTACCACCGCATTCTGCATGTTCATGTCTTCTTGCGTAAGGTTCTTGCCTTGTATTGAGTTACGGAACACGATACTGTATGCGTCGTTCAGATAAGTATCGAGTGTATACAGTCCTTTCTGTCCTGAGCGTTCGCCTTCGTATACTCCTCCCATAGCTGCCGGACTGAATATCTTTCCGGCTATAGTGGTCTGGAAGTTATCGAACGAGTTTGACTCTACTCCTAGTACACGTGCCATTTCATCAGGAAGCATGTACTCACGGCAGTGCAGTGCTTGGTTAACCAACCATTCCATAGCAGCCTTTTGCTTATCCTTTGGAATGTACGCCTTGGCATACGCCTTGCTTCCGTCTTGCACCAAGTCGGTATATTCCACACCGCCCAGATAAGGCATTACGTGAGTAATGTAACGCATGTATTGGTTAAGACATGCATTATACATTTCCTGCAGTTCTTCGTAGTTGTCGTTTTTAACGCCAAGCCACTGAGCCATATTAGCTATAATCAGTTTCAGATTCTTTATACCGTAATCGCCTGCTTTCATGTGGTCGTTACCCAAATCTTCAGTCTGGTCTGTAGGGTCTAAGGTTAAGAACAGCTGTTGCGCTCCGAACTTATACATAGGGTCGCCTTTCTTTTCTTCAATGAGAGCGTTCAGATACTTGTATTCGTCTTCGGGAGTCTTGGCATCCTTAAAGATGCGGTAACCCCAGTTGATGGCGTGCTTATCGTATACACCAATCAGAGGCGGAACCATACGTACGCCTTTCTCCAAATCGCCGGGTTGAGCTACGTAGTTGTTACGGGCATAGTCCATGATACTCGGTGTGGTGCCGTATTTCTGAGTAAAGGCAGGGTCGCGCAGAGATTCTACTGGGAATGCGTAGCTGGCACCCATGTTATGCATCAGTCCCAATGTGTGACCTATTTCGTGCGAAGCTACGTAACGGAGCGATTCGCACATTACATCGTCATCGAATGTAGCTTTGCGTACGCGTGGGTCTACAGCTCCGGTCTGGGCGAATCGCCATTCATGTACCAAGGCGATGACATTATGATACCACATTACTTCGCCTACCAATATCTCGCCGGTGCGTGGGTCTACAAAGCTGGGGCCTGCTGCGTTGGCGGTACCTGTAGCCATGTAGCGTACGCAGTTGTAGCGTATATCGTCTGGGTCGAAGTTAGGGTCGTCTGTAGGATAGTCTTTTGCTACTACCACGTTTTTGAATCCTGCAACTTCGAATGCCTTGTTCCAGTCTTCGATACCGGCCTTGATAGCTCCTCTCCATTTTTCGGGGAAAGCAGAGTCTACGTAGTATACTATTTGCTGCTTAGGTTCAACCAGTTCGCCGTTGAAGTACTTTTGCATGTCTTCTTCTTTAGGCTCTACGCGCCAGCGATGGATGAATTCCTTAGGGTCGATGTAGTCCTTGTTAGACGAATAAGTGAAGAACTTGGTGCTGAAGTAGCCCACACGGTTGTCTTGGTATCGCATCTTCATAGGTTCCTTAGGCAGGGCCACGATAGAACGACGCATCACTACGGTATATGCTCCCGATTCTGAATTGTAGTTAAGGCGACTGGTGATTTCGAGGTTCTTTTCGAAGCTCTTTACACCAAGCAACTTAGAGCCTGACGCATCGAACGAAGCCGATTTTGTAGAACGTGTATTAACGCTCTGGCGGATAGGGGTGATGCACTTTTCGTTGGTAGTGAAGAAAGAAGTAAGGTCGATGAGCAATGTATCATTGCGCTGAGCCTTAATCTTGAAAGTCTTCATGATAGGGTTTACGAAGTTGCGCTTGAACGCCTTTTCTATCGGGTCGCCCGGTACTACTCTTTCGTAATTCTGATAAGAGTGCATGTATACGTTGGCTGTATCGGCCGATAAAGAGAACATAAACGGGGTTCCTATCATCTCGCCGGCGTTGAAGGTAGCGTTTTCGCTGGTGCTCGACATACGGTTGGCCATGAGGTAAGGCACGTCGATGTTGCTTTTTGTAACCTGCAATAGCAATTCGCCCTTCGGATTTACGTAAGCCTTAAACATGCCGTCGTATGCGGTGGCTCCTTTAATGGCCTTGTCGAAATTGTCGATTTTCTTGGCGGGAGCTGCAGCTTCAGTCTTGTTCTTCTTTTTCTTCTTGAATATGTTTATTCCCATGTTTGCAGAGGCATCGGTTGTTATAGCCAGAGCAAGCGAAAAAAGCATGAGTGATTTAATTTTCATCTTCTTTTTGTTGGTTATTAGGTTGGTTTAATTAAAATTTCTTGTAACTGATATCTACAGTACGTGGAAATCCTTTCCATTCGGCTTTGCGGGTCACTTCTATCTTGTCGGCTGTGTCGGTAACACCAAACTTGTATAGCTTTCCGCCTCGTTGGTCGGTTTCTCCTTCGGTATAGGTGGCTACGTAAAAGTAGTCGTCTTGTTTCTCATCGGTAACGATGTCGTTGAATATGGCAGTGGCGTCACCGTCGAATGTATACAGCAGCACAGGGCTTTGTGCGTTTCGGAAGTTATATCCGTACAGGCTTTTCCCGTCGGCATAGATGAGATACCCTTGGTGGGTGGTTACACTGAACAGGCTTGCCTGATAAAATCCGGTGGCAGACGATGGTATCTCGTAGCGTTTTCCTTTGGTGGCTACTCCGCCTTGGCGACTGATGGTATACGTGTAGATGTATCGTTTGCCGTTTGCGGGGTTCTGCAGGATAGTGGCCGTCTGTCCGCCGCTATACAGCGAGTTTATGCAGGCTACGAATGTCAATCCGTTTGGCGCGAAGTCTTTCTTCGTATTCCAGCTGAAAGCTTCCTCCGTATCCGAATCGGACAGATTGTTCATCGATGTACCCATAGGACGAAGGTTGCAGAACACACGGTCGCGCGTGTTGAACACTACATACTGCTCAATGGCTGCTGCCGAGTTATCCTCACCAGTATGATTGCAGGCAATGCCAGCCGCCGGGGTAAAGTAATCATAGCCTTCGTCTTGCAGATAGTAGCTTACGGGGTTGCCGAACTCGCCTTCGTTGAGGCTGCTTAGTGAGTAGGCGTACTTGTCTGCCAAGAATAGTGCTCGCTTGTTACTAACCTTCTGTATGTCGTGCATCACGATGGAGTGGCGGTATCCTTTCACGTCGGGGTCGAAGATGGTCAGCTCTTGCGGATTGTCAAAATCCTCGCGTCCGTATCGGTAAGTGCCGTTTTCTGTGCATACATAGATTTGACTCTCGTATATTTCGGGGCTATTGTCGGCCCAGATACGTATGGGCTGTTTAAGTGCAATCCCTTTGTTGCCGAGAATATCGGTTAGGTGAAGAGTGTCTCGACTGATGGATAGCATATCCACTACCATATTCCCGTCGTTGTCCTCGCCTGTCAGAATCCAGCCCTGTGTATAAAGGTTGTTTACGTTCAGTGTAGCTTGTCGGCTGTATACTATGCCTGTAGCTTCGTCGGTTACTTTATAGAACAGGTTGTAGTTGTCGGCTTTCAGTTTTACCTTATAATCCAGGTTTCTCTCCGTGCCCAGCTGTGTACGTTCGCCCACGCGCTTGTTGGTACTTACCGCTACCCATTCATAACTATAGTTGCCCGATGATTCCTTGCCAAACAAGTAGCTCAAATCGGGAGTGATTTTCAGTTCGTCTACATCAGAGCGTAGCTGATATACCGTGTCTCCGTCGAATCCTTTCTGTCCGATGATTACTTCGTTTATCTCATCATAGTCGTAGTTTCCTTTATCGTTGAAACAAGCGGTAAGCATCGGGCCGGCTATGGCAAGCCAAATTAAAGATCTTCTCATATCCATCGTTAATATTTAATGCCTTCTCCGGCGGTCATCTTTACAGGATTTCCTTCCGAGTCGGTGTAGTCTTCATAAATTGTTTGTCCGTTGCTTTCCTGCTCTTTCAGATATTGGTCAAATTTGATGCCCAATGCCTTGGCTTTGGTAAGCGACATGCTTTCTTCGCTTTCAAAGTCAAGCAGAGTAAGCCCGAATAGGTTGCAGATAAGCTTGCACTTCTTTTCAGAGTACGCCCCGAAGAAATAGGTGCGGAAGCCCGGGAGCTGTACCCACTTGTCGCTGATGGTGATGGTGTGATGCAGCACGTCTACGCCAGTCTTATCTGAACTGTTGGGCCGTAGCCATTCGTTCATCGGGGTAGAGAAATCATCGTTGGCTATCAGTTGCAATTCTAATTTCCGTTCCTTATCTTTTAGATCGTTTTTCAAGTGGAACCGAATGGGAATCAGGGTGTATACTTCGTTAGCTTTTACAGTATAGTTGCTCTGCAGTGCATCATAGTCCCATCCTTCCTTAGCTTGCAGCTCAGAGTTGTCCTGCGGTACTACTTGCACCGTTACCTGGCGGTCGTAGTCTACTGCGGAACCTATAACCTTGGCTCTTACCAAGAGTGTAGTATCTGTAACACTACTGTATACGGCAAACGGAATCTGAGTTTCCGAAGTATAGTCTTGTCCGCTGTCGTCAAGTCCGCCTTTGGTGGCCGACATTGCGAAATAGATGCCTGCCTCTCCAGAGTATGTTTCTATCTGTTCGTTGCATGCGCCGAGTGTCAATCCCGACAGACATGCCAGGTAAATATAGATTCGTTTCATGATGTGTGGTCTTATTTACGTAATTGCTGTTCGCTGTCCGGAAGGTCGAACACGTAGGTGCTGTTTGTTATCTTAACATCTTCCAGTCCCGGGTTATAAAGTCGTGGCAATGAGGTTACTCCTTTTCGTTTGTAATACCAGAACAGTTGTCCTTCGCCTATGAATTCGCGTATGTATTCATCCTCTATATGTCCGTCTAATCCGATGTTCGATTTCAGTTGTGGAATGTTGCGTGCCTTTCTTATTTGGTTCAGCACCTTATAGTCTTTTGTACATTCTGCTTTTATAAGATACATTTCCGACATGCGGATTAGTGGAATCAGGTTAGCGAACTCGTAGCCGTTGTCGGTCACATCGCCATATTTCACGAAGAACTGTCCCACGTTACCTTCCGTATCGCGCTGTGTTTGCCACTGGCATTTGCGTAAATCGCCTTCGTCTTCGTACAGCTCGCTTACTCCGTAGTCTGTCATTTTCAGTACGTTCTTGGCTTCCAGTTTATAAGAGAAAAGCTTGTCGAACACATCGGTAGTGCGTTTTGAATGGTAAAGTCCGAAAAGAATTTCGGGCGAGAATATACGGTCTTCGGCGCTGGTAGCTGCAGCTCCAGAGGTGGCTTGTCCGTTGACTTGCTCACGGGTGGCGAACGGGAAGAATTTCGAAGCCTTTTCTATTACCTTGTCGGCATAGGTCAATGCATCGTTAGTATCTCCGGCATAGAGATATACTCGTGCCGCCAAAGCCTGAACCGCAAAATAGTTCAAGCGTTGGTTTCGGTATCTGAAATTATTGTTTCCTGTAGTGTTGTCGGTGGTCAGTTTGCCATCGGTTATTATTGGGTCAACGTCGGCCAGCAGGTCTTCGGCTGTCTTCAGATCTTCCGTAATAAGTGCTACCGCATCGGCTGCTGTTTGCAGAGGCTTCACTTCGCGTTCCGTATCGTTTACGTATGGTATGCATGCCTTTCCGGGTTCGTATTTATATATAGGGCCGAAAATACGGAGCATCTCAAAGTGCAGCATGGCTCTCAGGGCGATGGCTTCTCCTTTGATGACGTGCCAACTTTTGTCGGATAGTACGTCGCGGTTGGTTTCACAGTGTTCCAGCAGTGTATTGATGTTGGCTATCAAGGCGTATGCCTTGGTCCAAGTGTCTTTTACGGCATCCTTCATCTTTTGGCGGTCGTAATTGGCCAGATAAACATAGGTATGCGTGTTAAGCGGTTTCGATGTGTCGTAATATTGTGCCAGCACATCGAAGGTTGAAGCGGTGAGTGTTTGCCCGTACAGATTGCTGTTAAGCAAGTCTATGTAGATTCCGTTCAGGGCAGTATAGAATCCGCTTTCCGAAGTAAACAGGGCATCTTCCATGATGCGGTCTTCCGAGTTTACTTTCAGCCATTCCTTGCATGATGTGGTGCCGAGCAAGAGAACGGCAAGCAGTAATGCCAGTTTATATTTGTTCATATTGTTTGCTATTCGTTTAGTCGTTAAAATCTGATGTCTAATGATAATGACATGCTTCTAGAGAACGGATATTCTGTTCCTCGTTCTTCTTTGAACGAAGCCAGTCTGAATATGTCGTTCATGTAGAGTCGGATAGAGGCGCCTTCGGCTTTGATTGCCTTAATCCATTTGCCCGATGTTTCGTAGCCTAGGCTGAACGATTCGCCCGACAGTATGTTTTCATCCATCACGAAGCGCGATGACATCGGTGTCGACTCGAAATTGTCGATGGCTTTAAAGCGGGCTATGTCGCCGGGTTGTTTCCAACGGTCGTACAGTGCTCTGCGGTCTACATTATAGTACATCCGGTCTTCCGATAAGTTTTCTACCTTATTATACAGTGCCGAAGCGAATACTTGCGCACCCACTCGGTATCGCAGGTTTACGCTGGCCGAGAATCTTTTGTAGTAGAAGCTTGCGCCTATCACGCCTTGCAGCTTATCGGCTGTAGAGCCTACTACAACTTCATCGTTCTTGTCGTACTGAAAAGTATAACTTCCGTCTTTCTTAATGAATATTTCCTGTCCGGTAGCCGGGTCGATGCCTGCCGAGCGTACTGTCCAGATATCGTCGGGACTTCCTCCGTCATAATATCGGCGGTAAGAATTGTTGGTACTGTTGGCATCGTTCAGAGCTTGCAGCTTGTCGCCTATGTTGCGGTACTTGGTTTCTGAATGATTGAAACTGAAGTTGAAATTAAGACGCATGTCCTGACGTTTGATGGCGTTATACATCACTGTGCCCGAGAAGCCCTGAGATACTTGTCCGCCGAAATTGGTGTACAACGAGGTGAAACCCAAAGATGGCGGCATACTTACAGATACCAAAAGAGGGTCGGTAACTTTATGGTAGTAGTCGGCCGAGATGCGGAGTCGGCTCTTGAAGAACTCGAAGTCGATACCTACGTTCTTGTCGATAGTTTTTTGCCAAGCCAAATTCTTGTTGGCGAACTTTGACAGAACGGCACTTGTTCCGAAGTGGTTGGTATAGCTTGAGTTATACGTGTAAGTGCCAGACGATAGATAAGCGTCGAAGTTTTGGTTGCCCGGATTACCGATAGAGAAGCGTAGTTTCAGTAGGTCTGCCCACGGCAGGTGGAACCACGGTTCCTGACTGATATTCCATCCTACACCTACCGCCCATGTTCCGGTAAATACCTTTTGTGCACCGAAAACCGAAGAACCGTCATAACGTAGGTTGGCATCAAGCATATAACGATTCTTATACGAGTAGTTGCCGTTCATGTAAAAACTGGTAGAACGGCTAAGCGTATTGCTGTAGGTAGGTTTGTCGCCTTCGGTAAATCCGGCAGAGAACTGCGGGTTTTGATGAAGGTCGCTTGTAAAGCCGTATACCGTATATGCGTTTTTCGATACGGTTTTCTGGTTAAAGTACCATCCAGCCACGAAGTTCACAGTATGACTGTTCTTGAAGACTTTACCGAAAGTCAGCGTGGTCTCTCCGTTGTAAGAGAAGTTGTCATCGTTCTCGCTTCCGTAGCTTCCTTTCTGCGTGGCGCTGAGGAAATCGGGGTGGGTGGGCGACTTGAATGTCTCGTTTTTCGATATCGCCTTACTTACGCCTACACGTCCACGAAGCTGGAAGGCGTTCCAGAATCTCCAGATGAGGCTGAAATTATTTCGCAGCGTCATCTCTTTAGTGTAGTTCTTGTTTATGATGTTATATAAGTATAGCGGGTTGTAAATGGTGTTACCAGCCACTTCGGTCGACTCCAGCAATGATGGAATGCTGCCATCGTCGTTATACTTTCTGTAGTAGGGGTTAGCTTGCGCGAATGTAGAGAAATCTACCGGTTCATGATCAGAGTTAGTAACATCTATATTGAAATCGTTGCTGAATATGAGCGATTTGGTACGATAGCTTAACTTGATGTTTCCGCTCATGGTTTCGCGGTCTGAGCCTTTCATTACTCCGTTGTCATTGCTGTACGATACGCCCACGCCATACACCATCGACTCATCTCCGCCGTCGATGTATAAGTTGTGCGAGTGGTTAAGTACGGCTCTAAGCGGTTCTGATAGCCAGTAGGTATCTACACCTCTTTTTACCTCTTTCAGTCTGCTATAATATAATGCGTCAAGAGCATCCTGGCTGGTATAGGCGTCTTTGGCGGTGTAGCGTCCGGCCAGACGTTCATATTCCAGCTTTTCCGAAGAGTTCATCAGGTTATAGTCGGTCAGGTCGGGCATTTGCAAGGCGAAGTTGCCCGAGTAAGATATACGCAACTTGCCAGGCTCTGGCCGAACAGTTTCTACTACTATAACTCCGTTGGCCGATTTAGATCCATATATAGCCGTTGATGCGGCATCCTTCAGTACGGTAACACTGGCTATGCGGTCCATAGGTAGCTTCATGATATCTTCTATGGTAACTTCCACTCCGTCCATGATGAACAGAGGCTGATTGGCCGTGTTGTCATAGTCCGACTCCAGCGATCCCACGATGCTGGTCTTTCCGCGTATCTCCATGTCGGGCATACGGTTCGGGTCGGAACCAAAGCTGGTGTTCTCTACTACGTTGAGCGAGGGCTCCAGCGTTTTCAGACTTTGCACAAGGTTCTTTGTGCCTATTTGTTTCAGGTCCTCTTTAGAGTAAGTGCTGGCCGAACCGGTAAAGCTGTTTTTCTTTCTCACGTAGATTCCGGTAACCACTACATCTTGCACCTGATTCACTTTCTCCTGTAGGGTTACTGTAACCGACTTTTGTCCTGTGTAGGAAATCTCCTTGCTTTCCATGCCAACAAAAGAAACTATGACTACCTGTTTCCCGCTTGGAATGTTTTTCAGTACGAAGTTGCCGTATGCGTCGGACACTGTTCCTATTGTAGTATGTCCTTTTACCAGGATAGATGCCCCTGGAATAGCTTCTCCCGAAATCTCTTTAATCACTCCTGTCAGTGTACGCTCGTATGGTTTCGCGTTTTTGTTTGAAACCTGCGCATAAGATGGAAATGAGAATAAAAGGGTAAAGAATAGAAATTGGATAAAATATCTCATTTTTATGTATTTGGTTGTATTTCGTCTGCGAAAATACTGAAAAGAAATACAATTTTTAATCGTTCGTTTTAGAATACCTACTAATTGGTATTCATACGTATGATGTAAAATACATAAAAAAAACGTCTTATTACGTTTCTGGGGGCGATTTAAATCCGTAGGCTTGGTAATGTATTTTAGAGAAACACCCACAATTAGGTATCTGTTTTGTGTGCATAAAAAAACGGCCCTTCACATCGTTCTCAGCGGAATGCTGCAACGGGATAAGGGCCGGTAATACTAATTTCCTGAAAAACATCCTGTTAAATCTTAATCCTAATTCTCATTGAAATGATTTGATGTTTTTTATCAAAAAATCGTTTTTACAAAAGACTTCTCGCTATGAAGTCAATATTGGGGATTATTGATGAGACTTCTTAACCGTTAAATCGCTTAAGAATTAAGAAGCTTGAAGTTTCTTATTTTTTCTTTTTAAAGACACCTTTTACCTTTCCTATAGCGTCTTTAGCTTTGTCTTTAATCTTTTCGCCTGCATCTTTCGGAGTTTCTTCTTCAGGTTTTGCTTCTTCTACTTTACTGGCGGCAGCGGGAACACTTGTGCCTTTAACCGCTGGTGTCGATTCTTTAGAATAACCTGCAAGACCTTTGAAATACTGTATCACGCGTTCGTCTTCACGCGCATCGCCCGATGAGGTTTTCACCTTTGAGTTTATTTTGTACTCTTTGTTGTCAAGGGTTATTTCGATAGGCACTTGTGTTTTTGCGTCAAGAGTCATCACTACGCTATATATATCGTGTTGACCGTTGCCTATGTCTTCTTTGCCTCTCAAGGTGAAAGTCTCCTTGTTTCCAGTCTTCTTGTAGTTAAGAATGTCAAAGCATGGATCATCGTCACCGTTCATCCAATAGAGCTTCTTATTACGGTCTATCACATCACGACCGCCATCCAAGTAAAGCAGTTGTATTTGAGCAGATGCAGCCATTGCCAATGACATCATGACAAAAGCCAAAATAAATTTAGTTTTCATAGCTGTATATGAATTAGTATATGTTTTTCGGTAATAGAAGCTTGCCTATTAATGTGTTAGTCATATGCCTCGACTGCAATGTTATTAAAAAGAAATAGTTCTTGCAAGAAAAGAGACGTTTTTTTATTATCGATGATTATTTTTTTTAGGAAAATAATATTTGTTAATAGAAAAAATAAATCATACTTTTGCGAACTAACATGTAGAAGCATTATATATCAAACACTAAGTTGATAATGGGAATATTTACGAGAGAGGAATTTGAATCAATCATTCACGATAATAAGATTTTGGATGATACTGGCGCAACATTTGTCGTGGTAGATAAAGACCTGCAGATCTTATATGTTAATTATACGGCCAATGAGAAAGAGGGGAAGTTTAGCCCCGGTGATTTACTTGAATGTTCTAATGCGGTTTCGGCCAGTAACGGGTGTGGTACTCACGAGAGTTGTAAGGAGTGCAAGCTACGTGAAGTGGTTGAGAAATCAATGAACACAAATGCCAAGATGGAGGCTGATGCTAATCTTCTGGTAAAAGGTAATACAGACTATAGCGTTCATGCTGTGTCTACTCCTTTCATGCACGAAGGAAAGGAGTATGCCGTTGTTTTGCTTATCGACAGAACCGACCAGCACCGAGAACTTATGATGGAGCGTATCTTCTTTCACGACTTGCTGAATCTTTCGGGTGCTCTTAATGGTATTCTTGAGTGTACGCAGAATGAAGATCCTAAAGAGACGATAGGAATAGTGCGCGAAATCTCAAACAGGTTGCTTGATGAGATTATGGCTCAGCGCGACTTCATGTATGCCAAAAAAGGTATCCTTGAGCCTAAGATGAAAAGAATCAAGGCGAGCGATGAGATAGATTTTGTACGCAATAGCCTTGTGTCTTCTGTTAAAGACATGTGGGGAGTAACTTTGGATGTGGAATCTACATTGACCGACGAGATGCTTGAGGTGGATCAGGGATTGGCGTGCAGGGTGTTACACAATATGGTGAAAAATGCCTGCGAAGCGAGTCGCAACACTGTAGTCAAGGTGAAGGGTTGGTCTGCAGACGATAAAGTTGTATTTTCTGTACATAACGATGGTGTAATGCCGATAGAGGTAAAGAGTAAGGTGTTTCTTTACGGAAATACCACCAAAGAAGGTTTCGGACGTGGACTTGGTACATACAGCATGAAGCTTATCGGTGAGAACTACTTGCACGGGCGAGTATGGTTTAAGTCGGAAGAAGGTTTCGGAACTGAATTCTATTTCGAGCTTGATAAGGCATAATATATAAGTAAGATAAACAGAAAAACGAGGGTGTGTCGAAACGATGTATCCTCTTTTTGTATAAACAAAGCCCCGACTTTCCCAAGCC
>ULVX01064942.1_pt1 | contig 14316 bp, 15 predicted proteins | sample 1959811 | NCBI WGS metagenome assembly ULVX01 (sample SAMEA4835797, study PRJEB28245) | human gut metagenome | biome: gut microbiome; material: fecal sample | place: Denmark | collected 2008
AGATATTACTTGTGGCGCATTTTTCAGTTAGAATTTACAGAACAAGGACATATCAACGGTAAAACGATAACCGATGAATAAATTTCATTCAATACGCTCCGCTATATATAATAAGGTGTGGGGCAGACCGAAATCGGCGCTGGGTGCGTATCTGCGCCGCAAGTGCGACAACATCCCTGCAAAACGCAGGCTTACACTGATAACTGTCCTGCTTTCCCTGTTCATCATCACCGCTTTCTTCGTGTTCGGCAACGCCTGTTACCGCATAGGGCGCGGACAGGCCTTGATGGAGAGAATGGAGCCGGAACACATAGAGGGGCTGGAACTGCCCGGTTTCGACAACGGCGATACGCCGGATATAGGTCAATTAAAGATGTCCGCTTATGAACTTTCAGGAATTGAAAACGAAAATCAATGACTGGTTTGAATCAAAATCGGCTGCCGAGAGGCAGAAAATGAAGAAATATCTGCTTGTCATTCCCGGCGCGGCGATAATCTTTCTCGGCTCGATGTGGCTTATCTTCGGCTCTTATATGTCTGATGACGGCGCGGAAAAGGGAAAGGCCAACATGGAGCTGCCCGACGGAGACAGCGACAAGTTGCAGGGCAACAAGCTCAAAGCGCTTGCCGATGCGGAAATGCAGAAGGAGAAAGCCCGACAGGACAGCATTTTGAGTGCCGCCTCCGTAAGACAGGATTCCGTATCAACGGATACAATGGCTGCATCCGAACCCTCCCCGATTGAACAGTCTGCCATGCAGTATCAGGAGGTGCAGGCTTCGCTTGATGACTTCTTTGTGCCGGAAAACTCCGATGCCGTCCGCATGGCGGAAATGCAGGAACGGATTGACGAGCTGGAGGCGCAGAACGCTATGGCGGCGCAACAGGTACAACAGCCGGATCAGATGGAGCTTCTTGAACGCTCCTACCAGCTCGCGGCGCAGTATATGGGCAACGGCAATGCCGTGAATCTCGCTCCGGCGCATTCTGTCGAGGAAAAGGGCAAAAGGAATGTCCATCCTGTCGCGCAAGTAAAAAGGAATGTTGTATCGACTCTTTCATCCTATGCCGCCGGACGCGGTTTCAATACCTCGGTAGGGGCAAAGGCAACAAGTCCGAAGAACACAATCGCCGCTGTCGTGGCGGGGAACCAGAGCGTTACCGACGGTCAGACAGTAAGACTCCGGATTGTGGAACCGATGTGGATAGGAAGCCGCCTTGTTCCGCGCAACACAACAGTTGTCGGTGCCGCGAGATTGCAGGGAGAGAGACTTGAGATCGCCGTGTCATCGGTGGAGTGCGAAGGCTCCGTGTATGAGGTGGAGCTGACAGTATATGACACCGACGGACAGGAAGGAGTTAATATTCCCAACTCAATGGAGTCGGACGCTCTGCATGAGATTGGCGCCAACATGGGGTCAACGATGGGCAGTTCGATAAATATCTCCACCGATGCCGGTGCGCAGATTGCCTCCGATGTGGGGCGCGGACTTATCAACGGTGTCAGCCAGTATCTGACAAAGAAGATGCGGACCGTGAAAGTCCACCTGAAATCCGGATACCGGGTAATGCTTCATCAGCCTGAAGATGTGTAACCAAAACAGAAAACTATTATGAATTTCAAGACTATAATTCTTTTCCTTGTCGCCGTTATAGGCATGGCTTCCTCGGCGTTTGCCAAGACCAAAGCGGTCAAAAACACCGATAACGATGTGTCGTCTGACACTGAGCAGGTGGCGGAACACGACATCAACGTGTACGGTTCCGGCTACACCGACGGAGACAAGTTCGAGGGTCTGACGCGCAAGGTCGGTTTTGACCGCATGATTCCCCCTCACGCTCTGGAAGTAGCGTTCAACAAGACTACCCATGTCATTTTCCCGTCGGAAATCGTGTATGTAGATTTGGGCGACGAGAATCTTGTGGCAGGGCTGGCCGACGGCGCGAAAAACGTGTTGCGTGTGAAGTCGGCTGTCAAGTCGTTCAAGTCCGAGACGAATCTCACGGTCATTACCGATGACGGATGTTTCTTCACCTTTAACGTGAAATTCGCAAAGGAGCCGCTGTTGCTCAATATCGAGATGGCTGACTTTATCCACGACGGGGAGGCGGTCAACCGTCCCAACAATGCGCAGGAGATATTCTTGGAGCGTCTGGGTCAGGAGTCGCCGATGCTTGTAAAGCTGATTATGAAATCAATCTACAAGCAGGACAAGCGCGAAATCAAGCATATAGGCTCCAAACGTTTCGGTGTACAGTTCATTCTGAAAAGCATATACACCAACAACGGTCTTCTCTATTTCCACACTGAACTGAAGAATACATCGAATATCGCTTTCGATATTGATTACATCTCGTTCAAGATTGTCGATAAGAAGGTTGTCAAACGAACCGCCATGCAGGAGCATGTGCTGGAGCCGCTACGCGCCCAGAACTATGTGACGGTGGTCAGCGGCAAGAAATCGGAGAGAACGGTGTTTGCCCTTGAGAAATTCACTATCCCCGACGACAAGCAGCTTGTCATCGAGGTCGCGGAGAAGGAAGGAGGCCGCAATCAGTCTTTCGTGGTCGAGAACGGCGATATTGTCCGCGCGAATGTAATTGACGAATTAAGCATACAGTAATCCATGAGAAAAGCGATAATGATAATCGCTGCCATGCTTTCCCTCTACGGAGGGAAGGCAATGGCCCAGCGATGCCTCCCCGGAATGTCGGCTGTCGAAGTCCGTGCCGATATGGTAAACGGTTTCTATACCGGCGACTCACGCAACTGCGGCTATGATTTCGGAGTATTCTATTCCGTTTTCAAGGGCAATGCCAACACATGGAGCTTCGGAGGAGAATATCTCCAGACTTACCGCCCTTACGGGGAGAAGGGGCGTATCCCCGTTGCGCAGTTCTCGGGAGAGGTAGGCTATAATCTCCATATCGTCAGCGACTATTCACAGACATTCCATCTATACGGCGGTGTGTCGGCTCTCGGAGGATATGAGACAGTCAACTGGAGTAAGCACACCCTTTCCGACGGCTCAACAATCAGGAACGGCGATGCCTTCATCTATGGCGGTGCGATGACCCTGTCGGCTGATTTTTATCTTTCGGACAGGTTGGCGCTCGGCGCCCATGTAAAGGAACGGTTTGTGTTCGGCAACGACACCGGCCATTTCCTGACCCAGTTCGGGTTACACGTTAAACTAACAATCGACTGACGGGTGGACAAGGAATATTTCAAGGGAATATCCCTGCTTGATTTCATGCTGCATTTAGGCGCGGAGATGAAAGGGAAAGACCGCAAGGGGTTCTGGTTTCTGGCTCCGTACCGCAGTGAGAGAAACGCCTCCCTGCATATCGGCTATAGTAATCTGTGGTACGACTATGGTATTGGGAAGGGCGGTGACATCTTCACTCTCGCCGGAGAGATGATTGGCAGTGATGATTTCATCCGGCAGGCTGAATATATCTCGCAGGTCATGAAGATTCCGATGCCCGACGGTTACAGACCGGCGCCTATGCCGAAAGTCCGACAGGAACCGGCATTTGAGAATATCGAGGTCGGATCGCTGTGTTCCCGAAGGTTGCTGAACTATCTCGCGGGGCGCGGAATCCCGGAGAATCTGGCCCGACGGCATTGTGTTCAGGTAGATTACCGGCTGCACGGCAGGGATTATTATGCCGTCGGTTTTGAAAATGTCGAACATGGATTTGAGCTGCGCAATCCGTTTGCCAAGCTCTCTTATCCACCGAAGGCAATATCGCATATCGTCGGTGGCAATCCAAGATGCAACGTGTTCGAGGGATTCATCGACTTTCTTTCCGCTGAGAGGCTGGGCTTCAATGACGGTGTGGATTCGGTGGTGCTTAACTCGGTTGCCAATGTCGGCAAGGCGATAACGCCTCTTTCCGATTATTCGCTGATTCTGTGCTATCTCGATAATGACGATGCAGGGCGAAACGCCCTTTCAAGACTTCGCCGGGAGTTCGGCGACAAAGTGGCTGACAAGTCGGCTCTGTATCCTGACCACAAGGATCTGAATGATTACCTGATGGCTACACAGCCAAAAATCTCTAATAACTCAAAATTAAGACTCTGAAAATATGAAAACAATTCTCAATAACATCGGCGCAATGCGCCTCACTCCTGCCCGGTTCTTCGGGTTCTGGATAGCTCTGTTCGCAATCGTCCTCGCTCTCACTTCATGCTCCGACGCCCTTGATGTGCAGCAGTCGTATCCGTTCACGGTAGAAGTGATGCCCCATACTGACAAAATCGTAAAGGGGCAGACCGTGGAACTGCGTTTCGAGATAAAGCCGGAGGGCAACTACTCCAACACGCTCTACACCATACGCTACTTTCAGTACGACGGAGAGGGTACACTCAAACTGGTAGATGGCCCGGTGTTAGTCAACAATGACCGTGTGCTTCTCGAAAACAAGGTTTTCCGGCTGAACTACACGGCAAAATCATCTGATGCCCATAAATTCCTTGTGGTGGTACAGGACAATTTCAACTCAACCCCGTGGGAACAGACCTTCGAGTTCAATGGTAAGAGCGGCGGTGATGACGGCGGCGACACTCCGGGAATCATCGGGCCGGTTGTTGGACCTGTAACCCCTGTTATCCGATGAGAAAGATTCTGTTATTCCTTATGGCGATAGTGGCGTTTGCCGCCACATCACCGGCTTTCGCCGCAAAAAAGTCAATAATGGAATTTCCCCCGTATGAGAGAGCGGTTCTTATCATCAAGCACCATGAGACCCTGCATGATTCTCGTCGGCACTGGCCATATCTGGGTTACGGTCATAGAAAACTCCCCGGTGAAAAATATTTCCGTGGATATAAGATGAGTGAACGGGAGGCCGATATGCTTCTGCGCAAAGACCTCAATAAGTTTATCGGTGTCTTCAATGACCTCAAACCGATGGATGCACTACTTATGGGTGTACTGTCCTACAATATCGGACCGGGCGCGGTAAAGAAAAGCTCGGTATATCGGAAACTGAAAGCCGGAGACCGCAATATATTCAAAGCATACACCGCTCACTGCAAATATAAAGGCAAATTCCATAAAGGACTTTACAAGCGCCGTTGTCTGGAGCTTGCCGCTCTTTTCATACCGTAAAAAAACACCGTCTAATATTATACCGAGGGTACACACTCTGAAAAGAGCGCATACCCTCGGTATTTTCTCTCAGAATAAACAGATTGCGAAAATTAAAGAAATATTTCCGTAATTCATAGCGGTGATTTGAATTATATTTTGTAACTTTGTAGCCGCATTGGTTCGCAGAGGATTTCACAGCCCGAGGCGATTAAAAGGGAATCAGGTGAGAGGCCTGAACAGACCCGCTACTGTATGTTCCATATCAACCGAGCGGACACGACACCAGTGTCACTGACCGGAAACGGTCGGGAAGGCAGTCCGCGAGGGGAACGAGTCAGGAGACCTGCCGTGCGATTTTGTTTCAATAATCTCGTGGATTAGATTTTGAGATGGACATATCGAATTTAGCGATTTCTGAAACACAGACAACGTGCGTATGTTCCCAAAGAGGACTGCCGCAGCGGAGCGCCGACTTGAAAAGGACGGTGCCGATGTTGTTTTGTTTCGGCGGAACTTGCTTTGCTGTATTGTCTCTTAATCTTTTTCACCTTAACATCTCATTCGATTATGAATTGTCCAAGGTGCAAAAAGGATTTAACCGTTGAGCCTTTATCCTTTTTCAAATGGCTTGAGACCGCCGGTCTCGATGCCTTGCAGACGGCTTATGTGATATGCTGTTATGGCCGTCCGCTTTGTGAGGAATGTCTTGCCGCGCTGAAAAGCAGTTTCTATGCTTGCGAGGTCAATCCACGTCTGAAATTCAGGCAACGCAGACCGCAACGGCGTGACACCGCCATGAGCGGGGACAATATTCCGTCGTAACAAACAACACCAGTCATCATGTTTACCATTTTTCATGGCTTCCATCTGGTGGAGGAATACCACCAATGGAAAAAAGAGAACAGGAAAGGGCGTAATCCCGTTCCTGTAAAGGCTATAAAACTTCTTATAGCAATCGCCGTCCCGTTGTTCCTGTGGCTCGCGCCTTCATCCCTCTATGGGCTGCCGGGAATCAACGCCGTTGAGCACAGGGTGCTCGCAATCTTTGTTTTTGCCGCTCTGATGTGGTTGTTCGACGCAGTCCCGGCATGGACCACATCGCTTGTGGTGGTTGTGCTCCTGCTGTTCTGCACCACCAACAGCGCGTTGTGGTTTTTCCAGACTGACCATGCCGGCGAAAAATACGGCAACCTGATAAACAACGTTGATATACTGCACTGCTTTGCCGACCCGACAATCATGCTGTTCATCGGCGGTTTCATCATTGCAATCGCCGCGACAAAAGCGGACTTGATGTGAAACTCGCCAAGGTGATGCTCGCGCCCTTCGGCACAAAGAGCGAGAACGTGCTGCTCGGTTTTATCCTTGTAACCGCTCTGTTCTCCATGTTCATCAGCAACACGGCCACCGCCGCAATGATGCTGACGTTCCTCGCCCCGGTGCTTTCGGCGCTGCCAGCCGACGGCAAAGGGAAGATAGGTCTTGCCCTTGCCATCCCCATCGGAGCCAACATCGGCGGAATGGGCACGCCGATAGGGACACCGCCCAATGCCATTGCCCTCAAATTCCTGAACGACCCCGACGGAATGAATATGGGCATGGGGTTCGGCAAATGGATGATGGTAATGGTGCCGGTCACTTTGATTCTCCTTTTCATAGCATGGTTCGTCCTCAAAAAGATATTCCCTTTTAAGCAGAAAGAGATACATCTGAAGATTGAAAGCGAACATCAGTCGACGCTGAAAGACAAAATCGTCTATATCACCTTCTTCGTGACGATACTTCTCTGGCTGACAGACTCAATTACCGGAGTGAACGCAAATGTAGTGGCAATGCTTCCGGTGGGCGTATTGTGCATGGCCGGGATAATCACCAAGCGAGACCTTGAACAGCTGTCATGGAGCATCCTTTGGATGATCGCCGGCGCCTTCGCATTAGGCGTGGCAATGAAGGAATCCGGGCTTGCCAACCATCTTATCGAGGCGGTTCCGTTTGCTTCATGGTCGCCGCTTGCCGTCATCATCGGTTCGGGACTTCTCTGCTATCTTATGGCGAATTTCATCAGCCACACCGCCACAGCCGCGCTGTTTGTACCGATACTTGCCATAGCCGGAAGCACGATGACTGCGCAGCTTGTGCCATACGGAGGTGTCTCGACCCTCCTGATAGGAGTTGCGATATGCTCGTCCGTCGCAATGGTTCTCCCGATTTCCACTCCTCCCAACGCTCTCGCCGACGCGACAGGATTCATCAAGCAGAAATATATGGTGACGACCGGGCTGATAATGGGATTCTTCGGTCTTGTGCTCGGCTACCTTGTCCTTATATTCTGCGGTGTAAACGGAATATTCTAATTATTTGTTGTCTGACTTAATCTGAATGACACTTCCTTATGTGCAATAGACCAATGACCAAAATTGACATAGTGGGTAGCTTTCTGCCGCCCGAAACGCTGGTCGCAGCCCGGAAACAGTATGAGTCCGGAGTAATAGACCGACAGCATCTCAACGCGATAGAAGACGAGGCCGTGGCGCGGCTCGTCGAAGACCAGATAAGCGCCGGACTCACCGAGGTCACTTCCGGAGAGTTCTGCCTCAATCAATGGGACAAGGACTTCTGGTTCGGACTCGACGGCATACGCCGCGAAAGGGCTGAAAGCGGCCATATCTATCAGCCCCTCGACCCGTTTACCGACATGATGAGGTTCATGGACCGCATCGGTTATAACCCGGAGCATCCTTACTTCGCCGACTTTGCCTATCTGCTCAAAGTCGCCGACGGTCGAGTGCGCTGCCGCCAGACGCTTCCTTCGCCTGCAAACCTCTACCTTGAGATACTCGCCATGACCGGAGGACATCCCGAACAGATATATCCTGCGCCTGAAAGTCTGCTCGAAGACATCGCTTCGGCCTACAACAAGACCATGCGACGGTTTTACGAACTCGGTTGCCGGCATATCCAGCTTGACGACACTGCCTGCGGGCTTCTCTGCGAGGACAATTACACAAAACGTCTGCTCCAGGGAGGTGTTGACCTGATTGCACTTCACGAACAGATCATCGGACTGTTCAACAGCTCTGTCGCAGGTCTTCCGTCGGACATGGTAGTTTCGCTTTATCTTTCAGGTGGCGACACTATCGTGCCCGAATGGGAGTTCCTTCAGTTCTCCGACAACATCATGCCGAAGGTACTGTCGCGGGTCAACGTCGGAAAGTTCTATCTGCCGTTCGAGACCGGCAACGACTATCAGCTTGAAGTCTTACGCCATGTTCCCGAGGGCAAGGAAGTGGTGCTCGGACTCGCCGACGCCCATTGTCCTTTTGTCGAAAACCCTGACGACATACTTGACGCCTTAGCCAAGGCTTCAAGGTATGTGTCGCCCGAAAGGCTGTCTGTCAGCCCCAAGACCGGGTTCAAGCTGACAAGCTACGCATCGCGAGGTCTTACCTACGAATACCAGTGGCAGAAACTCTCGCAACTCAGAGAGGTTCTGGCATTTGACCGGAAAACAGTTTTTCATACCACCTAATATTTTCAGCCGGAAGGGAAATGCTTCTTTCACAGACTCTTTTCATTCGCGTTTCCCTTCCTTTTTATTTGATATGGAACAAGGATATATACAGCTATACACCGGAGACGGCAAAGGAAAGACAACGGCGGCTTTCGGGCTTGCGATACGGGCGTTATGCGCAGGTAAGAACGTGGCGATAGGCCAGTTCGTCAAATCCATGAAGTACAACGAGACAAAAGCCGCATCGCTTTTCAGCGGCTCTAATCCCGGTTTCGGATTGTTGCACATCGAGCAATTCGGACAGGGTTGCTGTCTTGACAGGAAGCCCGATGATACAGATCGGGAGATGGCAGTGCGGGGGCTCTCCACATGCCGCGAATGGCTGTGCTCGGGGAAATGGAATGTGGTTGTTATGGATGAGCTGACAATCGCGGTTCATCTGGACCTTCTCCCCATAAATGATATTCTCGAAGTTCTCTCCCAAAAGCATCCGGCGACCGAAGTAGTTATCACAGGTCGTTATGCGCCGCAGGAACTGATGGACGTAGCAGACCTCGTCACTGACATGAGGGAAGTACGGCACTACTACACCAAAGGCGTGTTGTCGCGTGACGGTATCGACCATTGAATACTGACAGACTAATGTGATGATCATTGTATTGACCATTCTTGAGAGTTTGTTTAGATTTTATATTCCAATTCTTATGGCAGTATGGTAAAAAATGATTAACTTTGCATAAGTTTTGGTTCGCGAGAGTGCGATTAATAGGGAATCCGGTGAAAATCCGGGACAGACCCGCTACTGTAATTCCTTCAAAACTCATCAACAAAGTGCCACTGTCGGCTTGTCCGATGGGAAGGCGTTGATGAGGGGATAAGTCAGGAGACCTGCCAAGACAACATATAGTTTTGTAGTTTTCGGGTTTATTACCACAAAACAACCATTGTTCTCTCTTGAATGGAGAATGATATGGTTTGCTGCGTGATAGTACCCCAGTTTTAATTTGGCAGCAAACCGAATGAAGAATTGGATACTTGTACTCATCTTTATAATCAGCCACCTGTCATTGCAGGCGGCAAAACCTTTTTGTATACTTTCAGGCAAAATAACGGATAACACCCATGAGCCAGTATCTTTTGCAACACTGAGCTTCAATGATGCGAAACATGTTACAACAGCTGATGCTGAAGGCAAGTACGAGATTAAACTGGAAAAAGGGAAATATGTAGGCAAAGCATCTGCCGTAAGCTATCAGACGTATGAGTTTAACATTGATCTTTCCAAAGATACGGTCTTTGACATCGTTATGCAAGAAAACACAGTCCTATTAAAGGATGTGACCGTGAATGGGAAGACGATGGGTAAACAGCTTGAACAGGGAGCGTTTTCTGTCAGCGCGATAGAAATAGCTCCCAATCTGAACAAGATGGTAACCCTAAATGACCTTGTCGACCGAACTGCCGGAGTAAAAGTGCGTCGGGAAGGGGGCGCGGGGTCTGACTTTGACCTGACAATAAACGGAATGTCAGGCAATTCTATCCGTTATTTCATAGATGGTGTGCCTCTGGAGACAAAGGGAACGGGTCTCTCGCTCGACAACGTGCCACTCAACACGGTTGAACGTGTTGAATTATACAAAGGGGTCGTACCATCTTATCTTGGCGCGGATGCATTAGGTGGAGCGGTCAACATCGTGACCCGTAAAAAAAGACAAAACTTTCTTGATGCATCTTATGGCATAGCCTCTTTCCATACCCATTCCGGTGACATCAACGCACAATATTACATCCCCGGTACTGCCATAGTCATTCAGCCGACTTTCAGCATCAATTATTCTAAAAATGATTATATGATGAAGAATGTCGAAGTCTGGAGCGAAGAACAAGACCGATATATTTGGACAAACAAACGGCGTTTCCATGATGACTATTTCTCACTGTTCAGCCAGATGGAAGTGGGTGTGAATGACGTGAAATGGGCTGACAGGTTTTTTGTCGGCTTCTCTTACAACAAACTCGACAAGGATATTCAGACGGGTGCCATGCAGAACAAGGTTTATGGCAAGGCGAGCCGTCATTCACATTCTTACAATGTCTCGGCACGCTATAATAAGCGATTCGGCTCGATTTCGACACGCCTTTTCCTTTCACATACTTGGGATCATAGCGAGACTGTGGATACCGCTTACCGTAAGTATTCATGGGACGGAACATGGATGCCTTCGTCAGGTAATGAAATGAATAACCGAGCCCGGACAATCCGTGTGTATAAACGACCGCTGACTGTTGTCAATGCAGGCGCTGACTATGAGCTCAATGAACACCACATCTTTTCGTTAAACTATATGCTCAATCGTCGTGGCAACGACAGATATGATGAAGTAGACAAAAGCTTCGAGCCTTCCAATGATGTCGTGACCAAACATATATTATCTTTCACATATTCCCAATCATTCTTCAACAAAAGATGGCAAACATCTTACTTTGTAAAGGACTACATCAATGACCTCTCGATAAAACAGACAGACGATTTTACTATCACCGGTTCTGACAAAATCGACAGAAACAAGGTCAAGAACTATTGGGGTGCAGGTATCGGAAGCCGGTATTCACTATGTGAACCATTTGCTGTAAAAGGCTCCTATGAGCATAGTGTCCGCCTCCCCCTGTCGAGAGAACTTCTTGGAAACGGGACGACAGTCTACCCTAATCTTGCCTTAAATCCTGAAACGAGTAATAATTATAATTTCGGCATTTTCGGCACATATTATTGGAGCAACGCCAATCAAATAAGCTATGAGGCCAATGGGTTCATTCGCCACGTCCAGAACTATATACGCGCGACCGTTTCGGAAAGAGAAGGCATGATGCAGTATGTCAACGAACCTGCCATCGATATAAAAGGATTTGATGCGGAAGTCTCATATATTTGGAACAGCGAACTTCAGATTACTGTCAACGCAAGCTGGAGCGATGCCCGTGACCTAAAAAAATATAAAACCGACGGCAATCTTTCGGCCACTTATAAAAACAGGGTTCCCAATAGGCCATGGTTATTCGGCAATTTGGATGCTTCATATACATTTCGCGACCTTATAATGAAAACCGACCGATTAAGAATCAGTGTCGAACACCAATATATACATTGGTATTATCTTAACTGGGAAGCATTTGGAGCTGCATCGACAAAAGCACGTATTCCCACTCAAAATATCACAAATCTCTCACTTACATATTCATGGCATACCGACAGATACAACATATCATTTGAATGCAGCAATCTTTTCGATCAACTCGCCTATGACAATTATATGTTGCAGAAGCCTGGCCGTGCTTTTGGTGCTAAGTTCAGAATATTCATCAACTAACAATACTCAAAACAAAAACAATTAAGCAATGAGAAAAATCAAATTTCTTCTGGCTTCATTCATGGCACTCTTCATTGCCTTCGGCATGACAAGCTGCTCTGACAATGATGAGCCTGACCAACCGGATGATCCGACAATCATCCAGGACTATCATTTCGATCTGTGGGTTGCCCTCGACCGTCACGGCGGCATGGGCCGCGATGTGCAGACCCTTGTTCGTAGCGTCAACTCCCTTGATGCCGACCAGCCTGAGATAACCTTCCAGGGAACAGGCACGGAGGTGAACTCTCTTCTTTCGCTCGAAACAATCCTCAAAGGCGCATACTACTATCAGGTGCCTGTTTCCAGCGACCGTTTTGCCAAGTATATCATCAAGGACAACAAGGTTGAAGTTGTTAAAGAGCGCCGTTTCCAGACCAATACCTATGCAACCCGAAAGTACACCCACGCCTGGATCAACGACAACACCCTTGTCATCATGGCAGCGAATGGTGATGCCTCTAAAATCGTGTGGACCAAACTGAATGCCGACGATATGACTATCATAAGCGAAGGCACCCTCGATGTGAAAATGCCCGAAGGAGGAAAAGTCTTTAATACTTCCGGTATTCTTACGTATCGAGCCTCCGACAATAAGCTGTTTTATTTTTACTTTGCCAAAAACAGCAGCGGTCGTAAAGGCGTGCGTGTAGGTCCTATGATGACCGCTGTCATCAATCCTGCGACAATGGCCGTAGAAAGCGATACGCCTTGCTTCCTCAACTGCGAGATGGTCGGTACTTCATATGGCGAGCTGCTTCAGACCACGACATTTATCGACGGCAACAACAATCTCTATATCGCTTGCGTTACTGAGGATGCTAACGAATCCGAACATAGCCACTTGTTGAAGATTCCCGCCAACTCTACTTCGTTTGACCAGTCATACGATGGTTTTACAGCCGGTGGCAAACTGATTTCTGTAATGTATGTCGGCGACAATAAGGTAGTAGCTTATGCCCGCGATGACGAAAAAGGAACAGGCATTGATGATTTCAGTCATTATTATACTGTGATAGATGTCAACACCAAGACAAGCACCCCCATCACATATAACGGTCAGCGTCTTGCCTATAGCAGCGGTCGTTTCTCCTCGCGCATGGCTTATGTCAATCATAAGGCCTACATCGGTGTAGACGCCCAGGGACAAAAGCCACAAATCTACATTTATGACGTACATAAGAATCAGACGTCGCTTGGCGCCACCATGGCACCGGGATACTATTTTGAACAGATACGTGTAGTAGAGGACCTCAAATAAGAAGAATATAACTTTTCTATTTTTCTGCCATTCTCCCGGGACGAATCCATACGATACGTTCCGGGGGGATTTTAACCATATAAGAACCAGTATGAACAAAATATTATCAATCATCGTGGCCTTGATATGCTCGCTTACCGGATATGCTCAAAGTTTTGACAATGCGCCAAAGGATAAGACAGCTATTCTGATGGTACATTTCGGGACTACCTATGATGATACGCGAAGCCAGACAATAGATGCAATCAACGAAAAGGTAAAGTCAGAGTTCCCGGAAATAAATGTTTTTGAAGCATATACTTCAAGAATCATTATCGAGAAGCTGAAAAAGCGTGGAATTAATAAATCAACTCCTGTGCAGGCTTTGTTAAGGCTTGCAGCAGACGGGTATACACACGTCATAGTGCAAGGCACAAATATAATAGACGGCATAGAGACTGAAGTGCTTCGCAAGGAAGCCGCTGAAATGGCCCCCTTCTTCAAGGAGATTCGCGTAGGCAGACCATTGCTGTATTCCTTGGAAGACTGCCGTAAAGTAGTGGACATAATGAAAGATCGTTACGGTCACTCCATTTCAAAGAATGGGGCTGTCGTTCTGATAGGGCATGGCACATCCACTCCGGCAAATGCCATGTATTCCCAAATAGACTATATGTTCACGGATGAAAATGCACCACAGTTTCATGTCTCGACTGTAGAGGGGTATCCGGATTTCGATTCGACACTTGCAAGGCTGAAATCTGCAAAGGTCAAGACCATAACACTTGCTCCTTTTATGTTTGTGGCCGGCGACCATGCACGCAACGATATTGATGAGGAATGGCGCGGACGTCTTGAAGCGGAAGGGTTTAAAGTCTCTACAGTACTCGAAGGATTGGGCCAGATCCCCGGGATTCAGGATATCTACATCGAACATATAAGGGATGCTTTCAACGCTCCTGTTATGGATGCCGCACAACAAAAAACATCATACATAAGGCAAAATCTTTAAATATGCGATGTCTGGAGTCAAGAAAAAATATATCATTTTAATCG
>ULVX01002631.1_pt1 | contig 14286 bp, 17 predicted proteins | sample 1959811 | NCBI WGS metagenome assembly ULVX01 (sample SAMEA4835797, study PRJEB28245) | human gut metagenome | biome: gut microbiome; material: fecal sample | place: Denmark | collected 2008
ATCCGCAGACTGCCATCGGTGCACAGAACGGCAAGAAGACAGCCGAAGGAAGAAGAGTTACTATAACAGTAAAACAGTAAATAAGTCGAAGAATATGAAAAATAAAAAATATACGACTATGAGAACATTCAAATCAATTTTGTTGGCAGGTACTATGCTGCTTGCTACACCGGCGTTCTTTAGTTCATGTCAGGAGAACGCTCCAGAATTAGACTATGAGATGAAAGTCACCGTGGTCAACGACTTCACCAAGGTGGTAGAAGCCATTAATCAGAGTAACATAAGCAACGAGCAGGCCATTAAGAAAATCACTGCTACCATCGATAATATGAAGGGCGACCAGACCGATAAACTTCAGGCTATTGTTGCTGCCCTTACCAGTGTAAACAACACCCTCGAAACCCAACTTAATGTTCTTGCGGCTGCTATGCAGTCAATGAACCTTGAATTGCCGACTAAGGTGGAGCTTGTCTCTACGGCTGTCAAGAATAGACCTAATTACAATGATAAGCTTGAAGCTGTAAAAACAGCCTTTGAGAACATTAACCCCAATTCGCAGCTCGAAACTTTAAATACCCTTCTTGATAAATATGGCAAAAACTTCACTGACAGACTCGCTACTATCTCAGGAGCGTTCATAACTATTGGGTACGGAAATGGCAGCTTGGATCAAATAAGAAAAGCTATCGAGTCTTTAGGTGGCTACGGCGGCAAGCTTGATGCTATCAATACACAGATGACAGCCCTGCTGCAGGCTCTTGAGAGCGGCAATATAAGCGATAAGGAAGCTATGGCAGAGGTTGCCAAGAAGATTAAGGAACTGGAGCTGAATGCTGGCGTAGGTGTACCTAAGGAAACTATGGAGTATGTAGACCTCGGTTTGCCAAGCGGTATAAAGTGGGCAAAATGCGACCTTGGCGCATCCAGTCCTGAAAAGTATGGCGACGGATACGGTTGGGGCGAGACCTGGACAAAGACCTCTTGGGAATATTATTATTACTTCACTGACATAGTAAAGGGACAATTCACGAAGTACGATAGCCGTGACAAGAGATATTTCCTTGAGAAGGAAGATGATGTAGCCTATCTGCGACTTGGAGAAGGATGGAGATACCCGACATGGAACGAAGTGCAGGAATTGTACGATAACTGTACGGTTACGGAGTCTACACTCAACGGATGGCCGGGCGTGATGTTCGTATCTAAGAATAACAACAACTACATCTTCTTCGGATACTGGAAGAAAAGTTCAAGTGGAAGTCGCCGTTGGTCAAGTGCTTTGGTACCAAGCGATCCGTCACTTGCTAAGTGTATGTATATTATAAAGGAAGGAGATAGAATCGTTTTAAAGCAAGATAATGTAGGAAGAGATGAAGGTCTTTTACCAGTTCGTCCGGTTTACGTAAAAAGAGCAGCAAAGCAGTAACCATATCAACTCCTCTTCCTCACGTATGGAGAGGGGCGGTATATACGTCACACCATAGTGGTTATGGTGTTCCCAGCTATTAGGTTTGTTAAACAATGGGTAGCAGAGGTCTCCAGCCTCTGCTACTTTTTTAAAAAAAGAACGCCTAAAAAAGCAAGAGATAGCAGAATGATGCTTTTGTTTTGAGTTTCAAATGGTTGTGGCTGTCGTTGGCTTTAAGAGGCATAGACGAGGAAAAGCGAAAAACGCAGATTGATGAAATAGAAACGCTTTCAAATCATTACCTCGCAGAAACGCCCTAATAATAAAGCATCAATTCGCCAACAAGTTGTTGGTGAATTATATACTATTTCTAATCTTCATCTTCTGCCTCTTTTCACTTTTGTAATTCAAAAAACTCTTTCTGCTCACGGATTTCTCGGCTCAACTCTTCTTCTGTAGGAAGATAAGTAAGATACTTAGCGGCAAAGAGCTGCTTGCTGTCTTTCAATATGGAATAACGTGCAAGGTCTTTGCTAGTGTCAGAACACAGAACCAAACCGATAGTAGGATTATTGCCTTCCTCTTTCTTCAACTCGTCATACATTCTGACGTACATATCCATCTGTCCCACATCCTGATGAGTTATCTGCGTAGTCTTTAAATCAATAATGAGATAGGACTTTAGGATGATGTTGTAAAACACAAGGTCGATATAGAAATCGCCCATGTCCGTCTTGATATGCTGTTGGCGAGCCACAAACGCATAGCCTTTGCCCAACTCCATGATGAAAGTCTGCAGATGGTCGATAATGGCAGTTTCCAGTTTCGATTCACTATAGGCAGGGTTCTGTGGTAATCCTAAGAATTCTGCTATCACAGGATTCTTGAGATAAGAGAGTTTGTCTTTTTCGAAATCTGAAGTCAGCGAACGCATCTCGTCACTTACCTCTTTGCGCAGATGCTCAGGGGTTTGCAACAAACGATAATAGTATTGTGAGGAGATATTACGCTGCAAGGTACGGTAATCCCATTGCTCACGAGCTGCCTCCTTCAAATACCACAACCTTGCATCCGCATCTTTTACACGCAGTAAGCGTTCATAGTGAAGCCATGATAGGTTAGGATAGAATGGTATCGTAGATTCGTCAAGCGGTGCTTGACGAATTGGTTCGTCTGTGAGTTTGAATTGGTCAAGCATTGCTTGGCCAATTTGTAATTTGCTGAACATCAGGTAAAAAGAGCGCATGTTCTTTATGCTTGTCAGTCCGAATCCCCTACCGTATTCTTCAGTAAGGGTTTGGGAGGCCAATTCGATGACATGTTTGCCATATTTCGCACGTTCCTTTCCATTTTGTTCCTGTGTCACGATACGCCAACCGATAAGCCAGTTGCGAGCCACCAATAGATGGTCTGCACTGCGATAGGCTTGCCGACGTGCTTCACCGGCTAAATGCTTCAAGTCAGAGACGAAGTTTTTCTCTGCTTGAGTCAGCTTTTCTGTTATGTTTGTTAATGCAGATTTTTCCATATTATCCAATCCTTTTCTGAATTAGTGAGACAGCGTCTCACCTTTTCAGAAAATGTGGAACACCGTTCCACATTTGTTTCTTTTCTATGCCAAATACAGACTGATTGTACTCTTTGCGGTCTTCAGCAGTCTTTACCTTTTTGTCCAATTCACCCAACCAACTTGCCTTTACCGTATTGATAGTTTAAGTAAACGCCATACAATCTGAAATGCAGTATATGTTTTGCCAGTGCCAGTTGCCATGACAAGGAGCACACGGTTTTGTCCTTTAGCAATGGCACCGACAGAAAACTACGAGTTCATTACACTCTTTCGTTCTCGTCCGTAATCAAATCCTTGAGGTCAACTTCTAAAATCTTTGAGATTTCAAGAAGCGTCTCTAAATCGGGTTGGTATTTATTCCGAGCATAGCAATTGACCGTGCTAAAGCTCTTACCTAACTGTTTTGCCAGCCAAGTTTGTGAAATCCCCTTGCTATCTAAGACATCTTTTATCTTGTTTAGTTTCATAAAGTCACCGAATTTTGCTGCAAATATACATTAAATTTTGCGATAATTATTGTAGATTGAGCTATTTTATGTAAATTATTCCAATATAGCGATTGTTGTTTCATGTAGTTATTGTACCTTTGCAGCAGAGAAGAGTTGTTTGACAGCAAACGTATGCATATTGCAGAAATTGGAACTGTTACCAAATCATTACCTCTATTGAAGTAAAAGACTCATAAATAGCTCATTTTAAGCTATTCTACAGATTTTTGCGTATTTAAAAAAAACGTCCTCAGAACATGTTCTGGATTGGGTGAAAAAACATTGCGGTGAAAAAATAAAAGAATACGATTAGTTAGTCTGCAATATGCGAATTGCAGTATTGCAATATGCGAACCGTTTTTTACGTTTCGCATTCTTTTTGTCGATACGTTATAGCGTGGTTTTCTATGTGCGGTAAATTTACTGTTGTGTATATCGGCTTAGATGGCCTATTCAAATCGAACCATCTTAGCCAGTTGCAAAAAGTAGTCGTTCGACCAAATCTCTAATTCCTTTTGGTTACGAATAAAAGGTAGTACATCTGCCTTTACCTGATTGATATCGGCAGTAGCAAGGCGTTCGTTTAGCTTCTCTAAAAAAGATTCTTTGGTAATATCCTCTTCGTTGAATTGCAAAGCTCGCTCATGAAGGTGTGTAAAGTCAAGCGAAACGCCTTTTCGTACATACCATTCGAAATCATACCAATCGCGCCCCTTAACGCGGTTTTTCCATGCTCTGTACACCAAAGCGTGCATTTTTCCAGCAAATAGATCTGGTAGTGTAAAGCAGCGGGTCATGAAAGATTGCGGTAGCAATATGAGTTTTGGTTCTGTATTAAACTTTAGCGGTGGTTGAGTGTCTACCTCTATCTTAATCTTGACAGACCGTTCTGTTTGGAACATTATATCATAAACGTCGGTATTGTCTTTTAGAAAGGCAGACTCTACCTTGCCAAAGTTCTTTTTGTCTTTCTTTTTGATTTCCACCTCACGTCCTATAATGGCGAATTGATCAATGACAGGCTGAAAGTATTTGGTGAAGTCGAATTTATCACTTGGGGCAAGGAGTGAGAAATCCATATCTTCTGAGAATCGCTGTAGACCATGAAAGATACGAAGACAAGTGCCACCATAGAAGGCGGCTTCGTTAAAGAACCCTCCGTTGTAAAGACCTGCCAAGATGATTTGCTGGTTTACTTCAAAAGTAGCATTTCTCTTTTGCTGTTCGGTTGTCAATTCATATGCAGACAGCATTTGGTTGAATATTTCGTTTGAACTCATTTTTTTAGAAATTTAATCAGTGTTTCAATAGATTTGGCCTTTTTGCCAACTTTGGCGTATTGTTCGAATATGTTTACGTTCATGTTTAATACATCTTCGGTCTCCATACGTATATCTTCCTCCAAGTAAACTTCTACGTCCTTTAGATACCTAAGATTGACCTTTGGAGAATTTGCGATTAGGTCGCACAGAGCCTTTTCGGGTGTTGCCATTAGAAAAGTATATTTTTGCTTGTTAATACTGGTAACGCCAATAGGAAAGGTTTCACGTGCTATGGTTTGGTATTCAAATCGTCCAATGGGTGTGTCGAAGTTGCGCGAGTGCTTTAGTGTCATTGATTGGGTGATATAGACAGCTTCTGGAATCAGACCGTAGTATCGCAAGGCTGTCTGCATAGAAACATAAGACGGTGCGTAGAGGTGATTGGCGATCAGTTCAGTTGAAAGAGCGACGTGTGAAACTTTTGGATTGATTACATAAAGTCCCTTCTTGAGTCTGATGACCTTTCCATCCTCTTCAAGATTGTACACTTTATACTTGCTTGTCTTTATTTCCGGGAATAAGGAAGCGATAGTAGATGTACTGACTGGTATATTACCAATATGTTCTAAATCCATTATCATATTGCAAAAGTAGTCAAATTTTGAACAGTAAGTTAAGTTTTTCTTTATTTTCTGTTCAGAATTTGACTGCTTTTAGGCTTCCTGCCTCTATTTTCCGCATCTTGGTAGTAAAACATCATAGTAGAACTCCATGATTTAAATTCTAAAAATCAAAAAGACCCCGACTCGAAATTACGAAGGAATTTCAAGGCGTTTTATTTATATTTTTTATTAAATATTATTTTATTTAATAGGGCTGAACTTTTTTTAGCTTTGTAGTTGAAAAGATGTAAAAAAACAGCTGTGAATTTAGTGGTAATTGTCTGAATAATAAATGATTAAATATGGCGGTAAATATGGTTGGAAAATACGCTTTTTTTAGTAAATTTGTGGTTGAAGATTTATTCATGCAGATGAATTACCCTTATTGGATGTTATATTAACTTGAAAATCAAACGATTAACATTATGGAGAACACGAGTCATTTCACTAATGCAGGAAATCAAGGCTATATCTTGCTTCCACGCCGATTATTAAACGTGTATTTAGGTCTGGAAGAAACAGACAGCAAATATCATACATACAAGCTTTATATCAATTTGCTGGTAAGAGCCACATACGGTGAGAAAGCTCCCGAAGATGGAGGATTAGGGCGTGGCGAACTATATTATTCAGCGCGTGCGCTGAGTGAGCATATGCATATTACCCGTTATGCATTAGAGAAAGAACTCGATAAGTTGAAAAAGGCCAAACTGATAGAACTCTATCCGTCAAAAAAGCGAGGCGAATCATCGCGTATGAAACTACTCTATTACGACCAGATGTGCCGCTTTGCCACTGTCTACGAAAAAGCGTCGAAAAAGACGGAAGAAGAGTTCGACATTTTTTGGGATATTTACCATGATACTGCAGGTTTACAGCCTATTGACCGAGAAAGGGCTTTTCGTGCATGGAAGCTCCTTGATAAGGAGGAACGCTTTTTGGCGGTAGGAAACATGATACCGTATTTGAGTTTATTTAAATACAAATGTAATTCTGCAGCCGATTATTTGACGTATAAGTGCTTTAATATGTCGGAATAGTGATGCGCTGAGCAAAAAACTACGGATCTAATCCGGATAAACTTGAGTTTTTGCGTTCTATATATATGGGGCGCATCAATTGCAACGTTCCGGAAATATATTTCAAGTATTCATTTAAATCCGTATATTTGCAAAAATGAAAAAAGAATTTGGGAAATGGCTGATGGATATTGCCAAGTATATGGCTACGGCCTTATTGTTGTCTTCTGCTTTCGGAGACATGGAAAATCCATTGGTTGTTATTTCTGTTATTATCGCAACAGCATCGACACTTGTTTTCGGGCTGGTGCTTGTTAAGGACAAAAAAGAAAAGAAAGGAGATTGATATGGGAGCAATAGCTGTTTCAATATTTGTAACTGTAGTAGCAGTCGTAGGGTTTATCTACTTCACTTACCAAGATAAGAAAGAAGCGTTGAAGGGAAAGAAACAATAATTGATATAATTATAGGAGCAATAGCTGTTTCAATATTTGTAACTGTAGTGTCTAATTGTACCGAAGAATAATATATACCGTATATATTTTATATATCATATATATTTTGTATTTTTGTGTAAAACTTAGAAGTATGGAAGCGGTAATTATACATAAGAAGAAGATTATTGACCTGAAGGAAGATACCTTTAAGGCTCTTTCGGTAATGGCAGCCAAACAGGGTACAAATCTAAAACACCTTATTGAAAACCTACTCGATAAGGCGGCGGAAGAATATGATGAAAGCGAGACCTACCGTTATATGTCAGAAAACTATCCTGACGGAAAAGTTATGTTGAATAAGGAGGAACGCAAAGATTTTATGAACTGGTTGGGAGTCGCTGAGAAATGAGGGTAGAATTTTCAAAGGAGTTTGAAAAGGCAGTTCGCAAACTCTCTGGCAAAATGCTTGATTCAGTACGTCAAGCAGTGCAGGAAGTAATAAATGCAGAATGCATTGATGAACTTACGGATTGTAAAAAATTGGTGGACTATGAGTTTATCTACCGTTTGAGAATAGGTAGTTATCGTGCTTTCTTTAGCTTTCATGTACAGATAAAAGATGATTGTGTGAATTTTCTTTATCTTATATCTAGGGGACAGGCATACGACAGAAAAATGCAGAATAACCTGCAAAGAAAAGATAAGTGAGCCGCTAACCATACCTCTATGCGGTGTCTCACACCATAAGAGCTAATACACTCAAAAAAAACATTGCCGTTACATGCTAATTTATTACTTTTGTAGCAATACAAAAAACAAATATTATCATGATAACATTTACCATAGCGCTGGTTGCGCTAATTCTGGGCTATATAGTATATGGCCGCTACGTCAACACAAAACTATTTATCCCCGACGAAACACGAAAAACTCCGGCACTGACCATGACCGACGGAGTAGACTTCATACCACTGCCCACATGGAAAATCTTTATGATTCAGTTTCTTAACATTGCAGGACTGGGTCCTATCTTCGGAGCTATCATGGGAGCGCAGTTCGGAACGGCATCTTATCTTTGGATTGTATTCGGAACAATATTCGCAGGAGCAGTGCACGATTTCCTATCAGGAACACTGTCACTGCGTAACGGCGGAGAGAGTCTTCCGCAGATAATAGGACGTTATCTGGGCGGACGCACACAGAAAGTGGCATGCGTATTCACCGTATTGCTGATGATACTGGTGGGCGCGGTATTCGTTTCGGGACCCGCAGAACTGCTGGCAGGCATGACTCCTGATTCTATGAACGTGTATTTCTGGGTAACCGTAATATTCATCTACTACGTATTGGCAACCATGCTTCCGGTCGACAAGATTATAGGCCGCGTATATCCGCTCTTCGCCTTCGCCCTGCTGTTTATGGCAGTCGGCATATTGGTGATGCTATACGTAAAGAACCCCGACCTGCCCGAAATGTGGAACGGCTTCGGTACCAAATACGAAAAAAAACCCATCTTCCCGATGATGTTCATCTCAATAGCCTGCGGAGCCATCAGCGGATTCCACGCTACACAGTCGCCCTTGATGGCGCGTTGCATCACCAACGAGAAACACTGTCGCCCTATCTTCTACGGAGCTATGGTGACCGAAGGAGTGGTAGCGTTGATTTGGGCTGCCGCGGCAACATACTTCTTCCATGAAAACGGAACCGTGGATGAGGCTACAGGCATAGCCTATTCGGGCGCAAGGGTAGCTACCGATATCTCGAAAGACTGGTTAGGCACATTCGGAGGCATCTTGGCTATCTTGGGTATAGTAGCGGCACCTATCACCAGCGGTGATACGGCACTGCGCTCGGCACGACTCATTGTAGCCGACTTCCTTCACATAGGACAGAAGAAGATTCGTCCGCGCCTTATCATCAGTCTGCCTATCTTCCTGCTCACCATCGCGCTGCTGGTATGGAGCTTTGGCGATGCCGAAGGATTCAAGGTAATATGGCGGTACTTCGCCTGGTGCAATCAGACTCTCTCTGTATTCACGCTATGGGCGCTGACCGTATGGTTGGTACGCGAACACAAGAACTACTTCGTTACGCTGATACCAGCCCTGTTTATGACATGCGTGTGTTCTACCTACATATTCATCGCCCCCGAAGGCTTGACGTTGTCGCCCATGGTGGCATATCCGGCAGGAGCCGTTTGTGTGCTGGTAGCCATAGTGTGGTTTGTGGCATGGTTTAAGAAACGCTAATTATCAACCAATCCTGATTATCAACTTTATAACTTATATAATATATGAAGAAAATTGTATTTGCAGTCTTGGCTTGTCTAAGCCTTGGCACAGTAATGCTCTCGCCAGTACGTGCTGCCGATAAGGTGGAATGGAAAAAGGTGAACGGAGTAGAAGTACCCATACCGCCTAGTGTGCATCCGCGTTTGTATCTGCGCTCGTCGGATATACCGGAGCTGAGAGAGAGACTGAAGAACCCGGAAATTAAGAAGACCATAGCCAAGATTCAGAAGTTGGGCGTAGACCGCACTCCCGAAGAAGAGGCTAAAGCACCAGACAAATCGGGCTTTAGATATTACGCCGAGATGCGTGGAGTGACTAGCCGTGTGCAACTGGAAGCACTCGATTATCTGCTGAACAAGAAGAAGAGCGTGGCACGAAAAGCCATCGTGGCTATGCTGGACACGCTGCGTAATACCAACTACGGCAAGAAAGGAGACTTATCGCGCGCCAGCGGTCAGATGCTGATGTGTGGCGCTATGGTGTACGACTGGTGCTACGATCAGATGAAAGATTCTGAAAAGAAAGCATATATCAACGAGTTTGTACGTATTTCTAAGACGATGGAATGCGGTTATCCGCCTAAGAATACTGAACCTATAGCCGGACACTCGTCAGAATGGATGGTGATGAGAGACATGCTCTCGGCAGCTATCGCCATTTACGATGAGTTCCCAGAGATGTACAATAACGTGATGACGATGCTGTGCAGAGACTATATCCCGGTGCGCAACTATGTGTATGCCGGACATAACTATCATCAGGGTACCAGCTATGCCAACGTGCGTTTCAGTAATGACTTGTTCTCGCTTTGGATTCTTGATAGAATGGGAGCGGGAGCAGTGTACGACCCAGCGCAGCAGTTCGTGATGTACGACTTCCTATACAGACGTCGCCCCGACGGAATGGTGTTGCCTGCCGGTGACGTGAATCCGGGTATAGGCGGCTCTTACGGACTACCGGCAATGTTGGCGTACAGCTACTACAAGGACCCGTATTTGGCTTACGAATATAAACGTAGCCCTAAGATTGACAATCATTGCCTTATATTCGACGTGCTGTGGAGAGACTACACTATAGAACCTAAGAGCCCTGAGACACTGCCGCTCACTAAATACTCTGGCACTCCATACGGATGGATGATAGCTCGCACCGGATGGGACAAGAACAGCGTGATAGCAGAGATGAAGATTAACGAGCACTTTGTAGGAAACCATCAGCACATGGATGGCGGTGCTTTCCAGATTTATTATAAGGGTCCGTTGGCTATAGACGCAGGTGCTTATCACGGAACTTCTGGCGGTTATAATAGTCCGCATAACAAGAACTTCTTTAAGCGTACAGTGGCTCACAACTCGTTGCTGGTGTTCGACCCGAACGAGAAATTCGCCAGCTGGAACTATGGAGGCACAGACAAAACCGAGTTTGCCGATAATGACGGCGGACAAAGAATGCCGGGCGACAGATGGGAAACATGCCGCTCGTTTGCCGACTTGCTGAGCGATGAATATACTACAGGACAGGTGTTGGCACACGGCATAGGCGGTGATTACATGGCTCCTGAATATTCGTACCTTAGCGGAGATATCACAAAGGCGTATTCTGACAAGGTGAAGGAAGTGAAACGCTCGTTCGTATTCCTGAATCTGAAATCGGAGAAAGTGCCGGCAGCCATGGTGGTGTTCGATAAGGTGGTATCTAAGAATCCGGAATTCAAGAAACACTGGTTGCTTCACAGTATAGAAGAACCTAAGGTAAGCGAAAACGGAATTGTCATAAAGAGAACCAAAGACGGTGACTCTGGTATGCTGAGCAATACCGTATTGCTTCCGGCTAAGGAAAATCTCGACATGCAGGTGATAGGCGGTAAAGGAAAGGAGTTCTGGGTGAACGGAACCAACTACGCCAATGCGCCTCAGGCTGGCCGCCCCGACCCACGCAACGAACGTGGTGAATGGAGGGTAGAGGTATCGCCATCAGCTCCTGCCAACGAGGATTATTTCCTTAATGTAATACAAGTGGCGGATAATAACTGCAACGAACTGCACAAGGCAAGTCTGCTGAAAGGTGAGAACCTGGTAGGAGCAGTTATAGCCGACCGAATAGTTACCTTCAGCAAAGACGGTGAAACTATAAACGGAAAGGCGGAAATGGATGTGCAAGGCAACGGAACATTCAAATTCGTGATGACTGACATGAAGCCCGGAACATGGCAGGTGAAGAAAGACGGAAAGATCTTCATCCCGTATAAATGGGTAGGCACTGAAGACGGCGTATTGTCGTTCGAGGGCGGCAGCGGACATTACGAGTTCTTTAGATAATGTAATAGATGTAGGTAAAAGCGGACAGTTATTATTAAAGATGTAACTTTTGGCATTGAGGAACTTTGCTTACATTTGTCGCAATGAATTACCTATACTATTAACAACGAAAACATTGTATGATGAAGAAGCTATTGTTTATAATTGTCCTGCTTTTGGGATGTATGCAGGCAAATGCGCAGTTTGAGGCAGGAAAATGGTATGTAAATACATCGCTTACAGGATTAGACTTATCGCATAGCAAGTACGAAGGAACTAATATCGGATTTGCGATAGACGGCGGTACGTTTATAGCCGACAATCTGTCTATATTGCTTGATTTTAAGGGTAAGTATGTAGAGAACGGTTTCGACGAAACAACGGTTGGTGCCGGAGTGAGATATTATTTCGACAGCTGTGGCGTTTACTGCGGATTGGGATGCGCATATAAGCATCTGTCGGACGGTGACGCAAAAGAGAACCTGTTCTGCATGAGTCCCGAAGTGGGATATGCCTTTTTCTTGAGTCGCACGGTAACCATAGAACCGGCTGTGTATTACGATATCAGCTTCCGCAAGTGCTCAGACTTCAGTATGTTGGGCTTTAAAATCGGCTTCGGATTTTATTTCTGACTCTGAGTTTATATAAGATACGTCTTATTAAATAGTATTTCGAGTGTATAACATCAAGTTAGATGGGTGTTATACACTCGTTTTTTATTATCTTTTTACTTGATTGTATTATCTTTGCAAAAGTTTTATAAAATATCATCATGAAAGGAAAACACTTGTTGGCTGCCGCAGTCTTGGCGGGAGTTGCTCTAAGTGCCTCGGCACAGAAAAAAGATTTTGGTTACAAATTCTACGGTCAAGTACGCACAGACTTATATTATAACACACGGTCGAACTCGGAAACGGTGGACGGATTGTTCTACATGTATCCGCTCGACAAGAAACTCGACCCGCAAGGCAATGATTTGAACGATGCCGCTAACAGCAATCTCTATTGTTTTTACAGCCGCTTGGGTATGGATGTAACAGGTCCGAAGCTGGGTAAGGCTAAGACTTCGGCTAAGATAGAACTCGACTTCCGTGGTTCTGGATCGACTTATTCGGTTTGTCGTCTGCGTCAGGCATACATCAACTTCGACTGGGGGCAGTCGTCTGTGTTGGTGGGTCAGACTTGGAACCCATTGTATGGCGATGTATCTCCAGAGATACTTAACCTTAATCAAGGTGCTCCGTATCAGCCGTTCGGACGCGCTCCGCAGTTGCGCTATCGCTTTATGAAGAAACACTTTATGCTTACAGCAACGGCGTTGTGGCAGTCGCAGTATCTCTCTGTCGGACCTAAGACTAACGCTGCTGGCGAAACGGCTACTCAGAAGAGCATAGAATTCATTAAGCGTAACAATATTCCCGAGTTTTATTTGGGTATGGACTATAAATCGCTTGAGTTGACAGCCGGAGCCGGAGTGCACATGGGTTCTATAACTCCGCGTACGCAGTCTGTATACGAAGGTAAGACTTATAAGGTAAGCGAGCGTGTAGCAGGCGTATCGGCAGAGGCTCACTTTAAGTATCGTAAAAACAACTTGATGTTTGCTGGTAAGACTTTGCTCGGAACAAATCTCACCCAGACTTGTACGGTAGGCGGATACGGAATTACTTCTATCGATAATGTTACAGGCGAGCAGGAATACGCTCCGCTGCGTACTTCTTCAACTTGGGTGAATGCTTCGTACGGAAAGAAATGGCGTCCGGCAGTATTCTTCGGTTACTTAAAGAACCTTGGCGCAACCAGTGAGGTGTTAGACGGTAAAGTATTGGGTACAGGAACTACACTCGACAAGCTCGCTACCGCCACTGCAGAGTTTACTTACAACGTTCCCAACTGGAAATTGGGTGTAGAGTACATGTACTGCAACGCTTGGTACGGCGACGAGTTCAACGCCAAGCACAAAGCTACAAGCTGCCACTCGGTAAATAACCACCGTCTGGTATTCACAGCACTGTTCCAGTTCTGATAACTGAATGTTTGTAATATTATAAAATCGGCTTTTTTATCCAATAATTACACTGTAGTGGATAAAAAAGCCGTTTTTTATCCATTACGATGCGATTACTTCTTAGTATAGTGATATCTCATAGAGAATACATAAACTTCTATCATTTCATCGTGTACGGAATAGATGATTCGGTGTTCTGTGTTGATTCTCCTTGACCATTTACCTGCTAATTCATATTTTAGAGGCTCTGGCTTACCTATACCTGTGTAAGGATGTTCAAGTATATCAGCAAGAAGTTTCTTTATACGCTTAGTCATATTGGGGTCGGTTTTCTTCCAATATTCCCAATGCTCTTGTGCGGTAGGGGTAAATATCAGCTTCATAATTCATCTAAATTTACTTCTATTCCTTTGCCGGCCTTTAAATCTTCTTCTCCTTTGCGAATGTCATTCATGGTCTTTTCGGAAGACATGATATATTCTGTTTCCTTCAGAGAATTATATTCCTCTAAAGAAATCATCACAACCCCTGTGCCATTTCCGCGATTGATAAGTACAGTGTCGCAATCGTCTATAACTGAATCAATATAGCCTTTCAGGTTAGCTCTTAAATCCGTGTAGTTAGCTGTTCTCATAAGTCCTCCTTTTCTTTATATCGCAAATATAAGTACTTATTTGCGTACATACAAATATAATTAAAACAAAAAAATCCCCATAACCATTACGGTTACAGGGATTTATATATTTAGTGATATACTAAATTACTTGTTCAAAGCCAAAGCTACGTTTACAGCACAAGCTACTGTACAACCTACCATCGGGTTGTTACCGATACCCAAGAA
>ULVX01032627.1_pt1 | contig 14179 bp, 10 predicted proteins | sample 1959811 | NCBI WGS metagenome assembly ULVX01 (sample SAMEA4835797, study PRJEB28245) | human gut metagenome | biome: gut microbiome; material: fecal sample | place: Denmark | collected 2008
TGCGGAAGCTGCGGGAGCATGGCATTGATCCGTCCGGGAAGCGGGCACGCCAGATGACGAAGCAGGATTACGAATATTATGATTATCTGCTGGCGGCGGAGCAGTATAATATTCAAAATATGCTTCGAATTGTTGGCGGAGACCCGGAGCATAAAATCCATCGTCTGCTGGATTACGCAAAACATCCGCGCGATATCGACGATCCGTGGTACTCCGGGGATTTCGAAACCGCGTACCGGGACATCGTGGAGGGCTGCGAAGCATTCCTGGAGAGTTTCAAATAAACAAAAATGACAGCGAAGCAGCGGAAAGCATCGCAGATGCGTTTCTGCGAATGGCGTGTGAACTGTAATTTTGCAGATGCTTCAGGGAAGAGAACCTCAGATTCCCCTACCTATTTAAGGAAATGTATGCTACAATAAAAAAGATATCAGGATCAAAAACTCTTTTGTCTCTGATATCAGGACAACAGTATCCGTCGCGGGATGACTGATTATCAGATTGCTGTTCCAGAGGTGTTGCGGGCAGCGAATAAGATCGGAGTTTTTGAATGAGTATCAATTCCATGATTTTTCTGACGGCTTTTTTGCCGGTTGTATTTGTGTTGGACAGGCTGTGCGTGCGCAAAACAGCGCTGAAAAATATCCTGCTGCTTTTGGCAAGCCTTGTGTTTTATGCGTGGGGCGAGCCGGTTTATATTGTCCTTTTACTCGTTTCGATTGCGGCAAATTACGGTATCGGGCTGCTGCTTGGACGTCAGCGGGACGAAAGCGTGGCGGCGAAAACCGTTCTGGCGGCGGGAATTTTGGTAAACCTGGGGATTCTTGGGTATTATAAATATTTTGACTTCTTTTTGCGGATTGTGAACCGGCTGACGGGAAGCGAGCATGAGATGCGCAATATCCCGCTTCCGATTGGCATTTCGTTTTTTACGTTCGGAGCGATTTCATATCTGATGGATTTATACCGCGGTCATTATGAGGCGGAGAAAAATCCGCTCAACATGGCGCTGTATCTGTCCTTTTTCCCGAAAATTTCAGTCGGACCGATCGCGCGGTACCGCGATTTTGGACCGCAGCTGGTAAACAGACAGGAAACCGTGGAAAAGACAGCGGAAGGAATCCGGCGCTTTGCCTATGGACTTGGTAAAAAGGTACTGGTCGCAAACATTGTCGGCGCAAGTGTAGATAAGATCTATGCGCAGGACATTACAAATGTTACGGGCGTTATGGTGTGGTGCGCGGCGATTCTGTATGCGATTCAGATTTACTATGATTTTTCCGGTTTCACGGATATGGCCATCGGTCTGGGTAAAATGTTCGGATTCGATATTTGTGAAAACTTTAATTATCCATACCTGTCCGGTTCGATTCAGGAGTTCTGGCGCAGATGGCATATTTCCCTGAGTAGCTGGTTTAGGGATTACCTCTACATACCGCTTGGCGGAAACCGGAAAGGAAAGGCCCGGACATATTTGAATCTGGCGATTGTCTTTTTTGCGACCGGGTTATGGCATGGCGCGACGACAGCGTTTATCGCATGGGGCGCGCTGCACGGATTTTTCATCATTGTGGAGCGGATCGGCTTTAAGAAAATTCTGGACAAAATCGGCTTTTTGCGTTATGTATACACGGGACTCGTCGTTCTGTTCGGCTGGGTGATTTTCCGGGTGGCAAATCTGCAGCCGGCGCTGCAGTACATCCGCAGGATGCTGACGCCGTGGCAGTATACCCGGAGCACCTATGCACTGCGGGAGCTGATCGGAAACCGTTGTATCATAATGGCGGTTGTCGGCGTCCTTGGTATGGGGCTGTTGCAGGTTGGAATCAAAAGGTTCTGCCCGACAGCGGAGAAATTAAAGGGCGGCGTATTGGAACTGGTTTACTGCATGTTCCTGATTGCAGCGTCGATGCTGCTTTTGGTTAACGGAACCTACAGCCCTGCAATTTATCTGAATTTCTGAGTGGAGAATGCATATGAATAAAAAAATGGCGGCGGCATGGCTGATTTGCTTTGCGCTTTTGCTTTTGATGCCGGGAGCTGTGTGGGCGGTAACAAAGGATCGTTTCCAGACGGATGCGACGGAAAATACGGTTTCAACAGAGATTCCGAAGCTGACGAAGGACAATTACAGAGATTATCCGGGACTGGTGGAGAGCGCATTTAACGCGGCGGTTCCGTTTCGGAGTCAGTTGATTTCCTTTTCCAGCCTGACAGATTTAAAGCTGTTTTGTGAAAAATCCATCAATGACAAGGTTGTGATCGGTTCGGACAACTGGCTGTTTTACAGCATGGAATCGGATATCGATGATTATAAGGGAACAAATCTGTTTACAGAAGGACAGCTTGCACAGATCGCGTCGCAGCTTACGACATCGGAGCAGTGGCTTTCCAACCGGGACAGTGAATTTATCCTGATGATTGCACCGAATAAGGAGACGATTTACGGCGAAGAGCATCTTCCTTCCTATTATAAAAAGGCGGAAGAAACGCGGACAGATCAGCTGATTGCTTATCTGAAGAAGAATACAGATATCCGTATTGTATATCCGAAAGAGGAAATGCTGAAATATAAGGATGAATATTCCCTGTACTGGCACTATGACACGCACTGGAACGCCGCTGGCGGCTATATTGGGGCGAAAGCGCTGTTAAAGGAGTTGGGAGACGAGCTTCCAGAGGTGGAGAACATCACCTTTACTCCGGATACCTTTTCCGGATATGATCTTGCAAGAATGATGAATCTGCAGAGCTACTACGAAAAAAATATGCCTGCGGAAGAAAATTATATCGTGACCGGTTACAACGGCAACAATTTGCAGGCAGTCTCTATTGACGATGCGACGGCTCTGGTGTATCATTCAGATGCGCCGGATACGAGAAAGGTGTTCATGGTGAGGGATTCCTTTGCCGGAGGAATGGCGGGACCGGTGGCGAGCAGCCTTTCAGACTGCTATATGGCTCATTGGAACGGATTTTTTACGCAATCTATGGTAGAAGAACAAAAGCCGGATGTTTTTGTTCTGGAGCTGGTAGAGAGACGGCTGGATTATCTGCTTTCTTTCTGCCTGACAGACTGAGCAGAAAGGTAACGGATGGGAACAAAAAATAAGGGAGAAGGCAGTTCCTTTGTAAAACAGGCTGGCATTCTGGCTGCTGCCGGCATTATCTGTCGAATTATCGGCCTATTGTACAGAAGCCCCCTGACGGGAATTATCGGAGAGACAGGAAACGGCTATTATGCGCCGGCGTATCGCTATTATCAGATGATTTTGCTGATCTCTTCCTATAGCATTCCGTCGGCGGTATCCAAAGTAATTTCACAGAGACTGGCAACCCACCAGTACAAAAATGCGCAGCGGATTTTTCACTGCTCGATTATTTATGTTGTTGTCGTGGGCGGAATCGCCAGTCTGTTTGCGTTTTTTGGAGCAGATTTTCTGATTCCGGGACGGGCGGCGATGGTGCTTCGGACGCTTGCACCGACAATTTTCTTTTCCGGTCTTCTCGGCGTTTTGAGAGGATATTTTCAGGCAAACCGAAGCATGGTGCAGACGTCCGTTTCGCAGATTCTGGAGCAGATTTTAAATGCGGCGGTCAGCATGCTGGCGGCATGGGGGCTGATGCAGATATTTGCTGGGGAAGACGAGCTGACCTGTGCTGCGTGGGGTGCAGTCGGAAGTGCAGTCGGGACTGGCGTCGGCGTGCTGATAGCACTGGCGTTTATGCTGATGATTTACCATATGAACCGGAAAATAATCCGCCGCAGGATAGAGCGGGATCGTTCCAGAGATTTGCTGGAAACCGGCGAGATTTTCAAGATCATTCTGTTTATGGTAACGCCGGTTCTGCTGAGTACGTTTGCATATAATGCGAGCGCACTGATCAATCAGACCCTGTATCTGAATCTGATGCAATCGGTACACAACGCTTCTTATGATGATATTACGATTATTAACGGTATTTACGATACGGAAGCGGTCGGACTTTCCAATATCCCGATTGCGATCGCGTCTGCGATGGCTTCCGCAATTCTGCCGAGCATTGCAGGAAGTTTTGAGACAAAGAAGAAAAAAGACGTCCGGCACAAAATCAGCGTGGCGATCAAGACGATTATGTTTATCGCGATTCCGTCTGCAGTCGGCATGACGGTACTATCCAGACCGATCGTATGGCTGTTATATAATACGAATACGGACAGCATCCGTCTGGGCGGACACCTTCTGGCGGCGCTTGGTGCGAGCATCGTGTTCTATTCCCTTTCCACACTGAGCAATTCGATTCTGCAGGCAGTCGGCAAGGCGTCGAAGCCGGTTACAAACGCGGTGATTGCGCTGGCGGTGCAGACTGTGGTGGCGGTAGCCCTCCTGATCTTTACAGATCTTGGTATTTACAGTTTGCCGATCGCCGTTACGGTATATTCTTTTATGATGTGCCTGTTAAATGGCATCGCGGTGAAAAAAGCGACCGGCTATCATCAGGAAATCGAGAAGACGTTTGTCCTGCCGCTGGTATCCTCTGCGATCATGGGGCTTGTGGTTGCAGGTATTTATTATGGGCTGACGCTGACAGTGCTGAAAGGATATCTCGGCAATGCGGTTGCACTGCTGCTTTCGGTGGCAATCGGCGGACTGACGTATTTTGCGGCGGCGTTAAAGCTTGGCGTCATGTCGAAAAAAGAACTGCTCGGAATTCCCGGAGGCAGTATGATTGTGAAATTTGCGGTAAAATTGCATTTGCTGAAGAATTAGACCGTAAATTTGTAATAGAATTGTAATAAATGCAGAAAAAGGCTGGATTTTTACCGCCTGCGGGAGTACAATATTTAAACTAGGTTGGTTTAACCTTTTCAAAAAAGAAAAATATTCAGGAGAATGATATATGAAAAAAACCAGTTTGTTCTGTCTGGCGCTGGGATTATCTGCAGCATTATGTGCATGTGGCTCTGCAGCGACAGAAACAACCCCTGTACCTGAAACGGATTCAGCTGTTGCAGCGACGGAAAGTAACGATACAACCGGAACAGAAAATGCAGCAGCGGAGACGGAAAGCGTTGTTACAGAAGACGCAGTTCCGACCAGCTACCTGACCGGTCTGGAATGCACCGAAGAGGAACGCGAACAGCGCCCGATGGCAGTTATGCTGAACAATATCAAGGCAGGAACCCCGCAGGCAGGAATCGGACAGGCATCCGTGATTTATGAAGCGCCGATGGAAGGCGCGGATGTGACCCGTCTGATGCCGTTGTTTGAAAACTGGCAGAATCTGGATACGGTCGGCTATATCAGAAGCAGCCGTGATTACTTTGTATACAGCGCGCTGGAATTCGATGCGATTTATGCGCATTTCGGACAGGCTACCCCTTATGTCGGCGATCTGTTAAACAGTGATCTGGTGGACAACATCAGCGGCGCGGTTGCAGGAATTGACCGTCCGGCTTCCAAAGCGTTCATGCGGACGGATAAGCGGAAAGCACCCCATAATGTGTATACAACCGGTGAAGCACTGGCAGAAGCGGCAGAGAAATTTGAATACAGCCTGACTTATCACGATACGCATAAGCAGAAATTTGCCTTTGCACCTCTGGGCGAAAAGGCAGACTATCCGGATAACGATACCGTTGTCCTGATGTATCCCGGCGGTGAAAAGACCGGTGTTGGAAACGGCTATTCCAATGTGCAGGCTTATTTTGAATATAACGATGAAGACGGAAAATATTACCGTTATCAGTACGGTGACAAGCATATTGACGAGACAACCGGCGAACAGCTGGCAGTCGATAACGTTATTTTCCAGTATTGTCACGGCGAGTTCCGGGATTCCAAAGGCTATATGGCATTTGATGTGCACGGCGGCTGGGAGCCCGGTGCAGATCTGACCAATTACAAGGTTCAGGTATTTACCGGAGGTAAGATGGTAGAAGGAACCTGGTCAAGATATTCGGATACCGATCCGGCGCTGTATGTGGATGCAGACGGTAACCCGATCCGGTTAAATCGCGGAAAAACATGGGTTTGCCTGATCTGGAACGAACATGCGGATGACGTTGTACTGAAGTAATCCGAAAATCTGAGAGGTACACGATAGTATGAAAGAAGTTTGGGCAAGTTTTCGTCTGGCTTTTTCGATGTATTCGATTTTTCCTGCCAGGCAGATCAAAAAAACCCGTAGAAATATGAAGTATATTCTAATTTTCGTACCGCTAGTCGGCGCGATTATCGGGTTCATTCTAAAACAGTGGCAGGTGATCAGCCCGTATCTGATCGATAAAGATCTGCTGGGCGCGGTTATCTGTGCGATGCTTCCGATCTTTTTATCGGGCGGCGCGTTCCTGGATGGTTTCTTCCGGACAGTAGATGCGCTCAGTTCCCATCAGCCGAGGGAAGTCAAGCTGGAAATCCTGCGGGATTCCCACAGCGGATACTTCGCAATTATTATCTGTGTCTGCTATTTCTTCCTGATCGTCGGTCTTTGGAGCGAAATGCCGCTGGACAGCTGGCCGGTTCTTGCATATGGCTTCATACTTTCCAGAGCGCTCTATGGTCTTTCCATCGAATGCTTTCCGCATTCGCAGGAAAGCAAATGCTCCCTGTATGTCGGAAAAGGCAAAAGCAGAGGAATTGTGATCGCATTTATGATCGCTTATATCGTGATCTCTGTAGTGGGCATGCTGGTGTGCGACATTCAGGTAGCGATTCCGTGTCTGGTCGGTGCACTGCTCGCATTTTTGTACTATTGCTATGTGGCGTTCCATCATTTCGGGGGAATTACAGAAGATATCGCATGTTTCTTTGTTCAGGTGTGTGAAATTATGATGCCGCTCGTTGTACTGCTGACCAGCATTGCGACGAGACTGGATATTGCAGGGGAACTGTAAACAATAGGATGCACGCTCTGCAAGCATTCTATTGTCATGAATTAAAAACCGTTACGAGCCGGTGCAGATGTTTCAATCTGTACCGGCTCGTTTATGTTGTAGGGCGTGCCTGCACCGCAGATTGCTGCAGTGTATCGCGCCTGCCTTTCATTTTTTTAGTTTTGTATGTTGTTTGCTGCGCTCTGCAGAAACTGCTCCTTCGCATAGACCGCTGCGCCCAGCATTCCGGCGGCGTCTCCGAGAACTGCAGTGACGATTGTACAGCAGCCATAGGGAATCCGCAGCGCATGGGTATCCAGAATTTCACGGGTGTACTGAAGCAGGCGATCGCCCATACGGGACATGCCGCCGCCGACGATGATGATTTCCGGATTGTACAGGCTGAAAACGGCGCACAGACCGTAGCCGAGCAGCTCTCCGGTTTCTCTCATGGTCTCAATAGCAACAGCATCCCCGTCATCGTAGGCACGGGAAAGCATGTCTGCAGTGACCTTATCAAGGTCATTATCTACCCAGTCACAGATGATGCTGTGCTGTCCCAGTTGGACTTTTTCCCGGAAGGTGCGCAAAATACCGAGGGCAGAAACATAGCGCCCAAGGCAGCCGGAGCTTCCGCAGCGGCATTCCCGCCCTTCACGGAACATATTGATATGCCCGATTTCGCCTGCGGAACCGGTAGCGCCGTAGATCACGCGTCCGTCGATGACTGCAGCGCCGCCAAGCCCGGTTCCGAGGGTGATCATCAGGACGTTATTGCGGTTTTTGCCGGCGCCAAATTTCCATTCCCCATAGAGATTGACACGTGCATCATTATCGATATAGGTCGGGATATGAAGATGGCTCTCCATCCAGGCGACGATCGGAACCTCCTCCCATTTCGGAAAATTCGGAGAAAACCGGGAAATACCGTTTTTGATATCGAGGATGCCGGGGACACCGATGCCCATGCAGGTGATATCCTGACAGGTCAGGTGCAGCTCATCGAGAAGTGCCAGAACAGCATCATAAATGCGATTGAGGACGTGCTCCGAGCCGAAACGAACCTCGGTGGGGGTGCGTTTTTCCCCGAGCTTATGAAAAAAATCATCGAAAACAGAAATTTTGATATTGGTTCCACCGAGATCAAGCCCGATATAGGTTGCCATAAAATCCTCCTATTTACAGGTGCGTTTGCCGGAAAGCAGGAACTGCACTGTGTTTTAGATAGCTGAAAAACGTTTATATCCGTTCTTTTTTTCAGTATAACATATGCCCTGTGGAAGAAAAAGTGGAACTGTCAAAAATAGTGTGATAGAATATGGACAGGTTACAGTTGGTTGACAGCAGCTGACCAGAGATGCAGAAAAGAAGGATAATACTATGATTGCAGAACAATATCGAAAAATGCTGGATGCAAAGTCAGTGATCCGGCAGTTGTCCGAGAAGGCGACGAAGCGGGCGCAGATAATTGGTGCAGAGAATGTATTCGATTACAGCCTGGGAAATCCGTCCGTACCGGCACCGGCAGAGTTTAAGCAGGCACTGCTGGACCTGATTGAGAAGGAAGATCCGATGACCCTGCACGGCTACAGCCCGACACTCGGTATCCCGTCTGTGAAGACGGCGATTGCGGAGTCCTTAAACTGCAGATTTGACATGAACTACGGACCGGAGCATATTTTCCCGGTTTCCGCAGCAGCGGCGGCAATCGCGCATGCGCTGCGTGCAGTGACTGTGCCGGGGGATGAAGTGCTGACCTTTGCTCCGTTTTTTCCGGAATATCATCCATATGTAGATCTGACCGGAGCCGTTTTAAAGGTTGTTCCGGCGGACACGAAGAGCTTCCAGATCAATTTCGAAGCGTTTGAAGAAATGCTGGGACCGAGGGTTGCGGCAGTGTTGGTGAATACACCGAACAATCCGTCCGGCGCAGTTTATTCGGCGGAGACGTTGACGAAGCTGGCGGAGGTTCTGACGAGAAAAGCAGAACAATACGGGCATGATATTTTCCTGATTTCGGATGAACCGTATCGGGAAATCGTATTTGACGGCAAACAGCAGCCGTATGTATCGAAATTTTATGCCAATACGATCAGCTGCTACTCTTTTTCCAAGGCGCTGTCGCTGCCGGGCGAGAGAATCGGCTATCTGGCGGTCAATCCGGCGTGTCCGTATGCGGCGGAGATCGTAAATATGTGCGGACAGATTTCGAGGGGAATCGGCCATAACTGCCCGACGTCCCTGATGCAGCTGGCGGTATCGAAGGTGCTCGACCTGACCTCCGATTTCTCTGTCTATGAAAAGAACCGCAACCTGCTCTACGAATGCCTGACGGACTGTGGCTTCGAGGTTGTGAAGCCGGAAGGAACCTTTTACATCTTCCCGAAAGCCCCGGAAGCAGACGCGGCGGCATTTTGTCAGAAAGCGCTGCAGTACGATCTGGTGCTCGTTCCGGCGGATTCGTTCGGTTGTCCCGGATATTTCCGCATGGCATATTGCATCGATACAGAGAAGGTGGAGCGTTCCCTGCCGGTGCTGCGCAAAATGATGAAAGAAATCTATGGTTGAATGAAAAGCCCTGATATCATAAAGATGGCAGGGGCAAAAGGTCTAAGCCCACATGAGCTTGCTCATAGGTGGGTGAAAGACCTTGTGACCCGCCCCGATAGGAGCATAAAAGTGGGATGATAATCCCACGATATGCGACTATCGGGCAGGATTGTGGGAGTGCGCAGCACGGAACAATCCGTAGGCATCAAGTCGGGGGCTTTTGACCCCGACATCATCATAAGAGTGAAACGACAAATGAGACAGCAGGAGTTTTGCAGCAAGGAGGCGCATATCTATGATGTATCAGGCGGGACTGGTGCTGGAGGGCGGCGCGATGAAGGGCGTTTACACCGCCGGCGTGCTGGATTTTTTTCTGGATGCAGGAATCGACTTTGCCAAATGCTACGGCGTTTCGGCGGGAGCGTGCTGCCTGTGCAGTTATCTTTCCAGACAAAAAGGCAGACAGTACAGCGTTTTTACCGACTATCTTGAGGATAAAAACTATTGGGGACTTTCGAGCCTGTTAAGGACCGGCGATTATTTCAATGTCCAGATGTGTTATCACGATATCCCGGAGCGCTTAAATCCGTTCGACTACGAGACGTTTGATAAAAATCCGAGTAAAGGATACGCGGTCGTAACCAACATTGAAACCGGACTGGCCGAGTATCTTCCGATGAAGAATATGCACAGGAATATCGATGCAGTGCGCGCATCGGCATCGATGCCGCTTGTGTCAAGGCCGGTAGAGATTAACGGAAAGCTGTACTTAGACGGCGGACTTGCGGATTCTATCCCACTTCTGCATGCCGTGACGGACGGATGCCGCAAAAATGTCGTTGTGATGACAAAAGAGACGGGCTATCGTCGTGTCCAGCCAAAGCATCTGGAACTGATCAAAGCCAGATATGCGAAATATCCGAAGGTATACGAGCTGATGGCAAACCGCGCAGCAGCCTATAACCAGCAGCTGGATTATCTGGAAGCGGAGGTAAAAAATGGCACTGCGTTTTTGATTCAGCCATCCCACCCAAATGAGGTGGGACGCATCGAAAAAAACAGGAAAAAGCTGCGCGCGCTTTATGAAGAAGGATATCAGGAAGCAGCGCGCCGCAAGGAAGAGCTGATTGCTTTTCTGGAAAAATAAGGAGGCAGAAAATGTTATCATTTATTGAAATTTTAAAGGCGATTCTGTTCGGAATCGTAGAGGGCATTACCGAGTGGCTGCCCGTCAGCAGTACAGGTCATATGATTCTGTTAAATGAGTTCGTTCATATGAACGTTTCAGAGGAATTCTGGGATATGTTCCTGGTTGTCATCCAGCTGGGCGCGATTTTAGCGGTTGTGCTGCTGTTCTGGAAACAGATCTGGCCGTTTAATTTTACCGGAAGGTCCAAAACAAACGGCATTGTGAAAAAGGACATCATGAAAATGTGGTTCAAGATCATTGTTGCCTGCATTCCGGCGGCAGTAGTCGGTCTGCTGTTCGACGATATCCTTGAAAAATATCTTTACAACCCGATTACGGTTGCAGTGATGCTGATCTTGTTCGGTATCGGATTTATCCTTGTAGAAAATAGTCATAAAGGAAAACGTGCAAGAGTCCGCAGTCTGGCACAGCTTACCTATAAGGATGCGATTATCATCGGTCTGTTCCAGCTGATTGCGGCAATCTTTCCCGGAACCTCCCGTTCCGGAGCAACCATTCTGGGCGGCCTGATGATCGGCGTTTCCAGAACCGTTGCGGCAGAGTTTACGTTCTTTCTGGCGATCCCGGTTATGCTGGGGGCGAGCCTGTTGAAGGTGATCCGCTTCGGCCTTGCCTTTTCAATGGCGGAGGCAGTGATCCTGCTGGTTGGCATGGCAATTGCTTTTGTTGTATCCGTGCTTGTGATCCGCTTCCTGATGGGCTACATCAAAAAACATGACTTCAAGGTGTTTGGCTGGTATCGAATCGTGCTCGGTATCCTTGTGCTGCTGTATTTCTTTGTAATCAAACAATAGAATGCTCGCTCTGCGAACATTCTATTGTCATGAATAATAGATTGCAAAAGCTGCTTTGCGGCGGGCAATCGGTAGAAACTGATTTGAATTGTGGACTGTCCGGTGCGACAGTCCCTTTTTTTGTTTCTGATAATAGAATACATGCTCGTAAGAGTCACATCTTGCCGGGAAATGTAAAAAATTTTACATGAATTTTACAAAAACGGTGGGCAGATTTTACGGATGCCTGTTACAATGAGCTGGAAATGAAGATCAGATCAAAAAGGAGAGAGTTATGCAACTGGAAGGAATTTCGGTATTGTTTTCATTTATCGGCGGCCTGGGGATGTTTCTATACGGCATGCATGTAATGGCGAATGGCCTGCAGCATTTTGCGGGCGGAAAGATGCAGCGGCTGATGAGTTTTCTGACGCAGAACAGGCTGATGGCAATTCTGGTAGGAACCCTCGTCACGGCAGTGATTCAGAGCTCTTCTGCGACGACAGTTATGGTGGTCGGCTTTGTCAATGCCGGGATGCTGAATCTGTCGCAGGCGGTCGGCGTCATTATGGGTGCAAACATCGGTACGACGATCACCGCGTGGCTGGTATCCCTGAGCGAGTTCGGCAGTTTTTTGAACCCGGAATTTTATGCGCCCCTGCTGCTGGGAATCGGCGCATTTGTCATTTTATTTGCAAAATCAGACAAAAAGAAACAGATCGGTGAAATCCTGATCGGATTTGCCGTGCTGTTTATCGGTCTTTCCTTTATGTCCGACGCGATTAAGCCCTATCGGGATTCCCCGATCTTTTCCAATGCGTTTACCATGCTCGGCAAAAATCCGCTGCTCGCGATCCTGACAGGTACAGTTGTAACGGCGATTATCCAGAGCTCTTCTGCCTCGGTCGGCATTTTGCAGACGCTGGCAATGAACGGCATCGTCAACTGGAAATCCGCAGTGTTTATTACGCTCGGACAGAATATCGGTACCTGTGTGACCGCGCTTTTATCCGGCGTCGGTTCCGGCAGAAACGGAAAACGCGCGTCTGTCATCCATCTTTCCTTTAATGTCATTGGCGCGGTACTGTTCGGCATAATCATGTATGTGCTGTTTTTGATTTTCCCGGCATGGGGCGCGTCTACGATGAGCAGCGTGGACATTTCCATTTTCCATACGGTATTCAATATCACCTGTACCGTGGTGCTGCTTCCGTTTGCAGAAAAGCTCGTCTGGGTTTCCGGCAAGCTTGTGCTCGGGACAGAGGAAACAGAGGACGAGCTGGAGGGCAGCGAAGCAAGAAAGATGGCGAAGCGCTTAGACAGCAGAGTACTTGGCAATCCGCTCTTTGCGCTGGCAACGGTAGTGCAGGAGGTTTCCGTGATGGGGCATGCGACCTGTCAGAACCTGGAGCTTGCGCTTGCAGCCGTGTCAGAAGAAAATCTTCAGAAGGCGCAGAAGGTATACGAGCGGGAAAAAGATATCAACAGTATGGAAAAAATCCTGACGGAGTTTTTGGTGGAGGTAGATAATCTTTCCTTGACAGAGGGGCAGCAGGAGCAGGTGAAAAACCTGTTTTATACGGTCAGTGACATCGAACGGGCGGGCGATCATGCGGAAAATATCGCAGAGCTGGCGGAAACGCTATCGAAAAATTCCGGCAGTTTTTCCAAAAAGGGAAAAGCGGATCTGGAACTGATTTCCGCCCAGACAATGCAGTCCTTGCAGATTGCGGTAGAATCGAGGGAAACAGGTTCTGTTAAGTCTGCAAATGCAGTCCGTGTGCTGGAGCAGAGCGTGGATCAGCTTGAGGAAGAAATGCGCGAAAAACATATCCGCAGACTTTCTAAAGGAAAATGTGACCCGGAGAGCGGTGTGATCTTCCTGGATATTATAAGCAATCTGGAACGGATTTCTGACCATGCAGTCAATGTTGCAGACTATGTAAAGGCAGAAGCTGAGGCCGGGATACCGGCGATCCGGATCTAAGGCTGACGGTATGGCGGATAAAGCAGATCATATCACATAGATACCTGGCAGAGCTTATCGAACGGTGCTGAGATTACACTGTTCAGCACATCGTACACGACATGCGCAGCGGGTATCATGCATATAGAAAAGGAGAATCCGGAATGATCTATATTATAGAGGACGATGAAAATATCAGAAATCTGGTTCAGGTGGCGCTGAACGGTTCCGGCTATGAGACTGCGGCATTTGAAACTGCGGAGGAAGCACTTGGCGCATTTAAAGTAAAAGCTCCCCAGCTGGCGATTTTTGATCTGATGCTGCCGGGAATGGACGGACTGGAAGCAATCCGTAAAATTCGTGCAAACGATGCATGGAAAAAGCTCCCGGTGCTGGTGCTGACGGCGAAGGACAAGGAATACGACAAGGTAGCAGGACTGGATGGGGGCGCAGACGACTATATGACCAAGCCCTTCAGCGTGCTGGAGCTGCTGGCACGGGTGCGTTCCCTGCTGCGCCGTACTAAAGAGGAGGAACCGGAACAGCCGAAGCTTTTCGACTGCGGTGCCCTGCATCTGGATCTGGAAACGCGGGAGGTAAAGGTAAATGGAAGAGAGGTCCTTTTAACCTACAAAGAATATGAGCTGCTTGTTTATCTGGCAGAAAATCAGAACCGTGTGGTATCGCGGGATGAGCTTTTGGATAAGCTCTGGGACTGGCGGGCGGACGTGGAGACGAGAACGCTCGATATCCATATCAAGACCCTTCGCCAGAAGCTGGGGGAAGAGGCGGGACACTACATTAAAACGGTGCGCAGTGTCGGC
>ULVX01063934.1_pt1 | contig 14156 bp, 7 predicted proteins | sample 1959811 | NCBI WGS metagenome assembly ULVX01 (sample SAMEA4835797, study PRJEB28245) | human gut metagenome | biome: gut microbiome; material: fecal sample | place: Denmark | collected 2008
TATTTGGGAAGAAGGGGAATAATCTCTCTTTTTTTGAATTTTACTATATAATCCGGGAAGACTTTAGGGATCTGATTACTACGGATTTTTTATCGATCCAATCTGTCGATACGTATGAGCAAATATTTCCGATAATAACACCGACTGGGGAAAAATGGGTACGCTCCAGATTATGTGAGCGTAAGTTGAATAATGGAGTGTGCGTAAAAGCGTTGGGCATATTACAGATTTTACCTAATTTCAAACTGAAAGAGGAAAAGATTAGTAAGATGATCGATCATAATGAGATGATCTTCCGAAAGCTGTATGTAAATTTACCTGTGGGGGTCGAGCTTTATGACAGGGACGGTTACTTGATTGACCTGAACGCAAAGGATATGGAGATATTCGGTATCCGGTCAAAGAAGGACGTTTTAGGAGTCAATATTTTTAGCAACCCGATTATGCCTAAAGATGTGATCAAGAAACTCAAGGAGAATAAATCCGTGAATTTCCGGCTGAATTATTCGTTTAAGAAGGTCGATGATTATTATAACACCTCGAAAGTAGGCGAGATGGATATCGTTACCAAGGCCAGTATTTTATATGACCAAAGAGGTGAACCTTCCAGCTATTTACTTATTAATTTGGATAATACGGAAAAGATGATCGCCTATAACCGTATTTCTGAGTTTGAGAATGTATTTACCTTGGTCAGCGTATACGCTAAAGTCGGTTATGCCCTTTATGACTTATATACCTTTGAGGGCTATGCCATTAAGCAATGGTATGAGAATATGGGAGAGAAGGATGGAACCCCCTTGTCCCAAATTATTGGGATTTATTCTTATATTCATCCGAACGACGCTGGATATATAAACTCATTCTTTGAGGAGGTAAAACAGGGCAAAGCGCATCATTTCCGTAGGGAAGTGCGTGTGAAGTCTGGTGACGGATGGAAATGGATTTGTGCCAATATCACCCGTAACCCTCAAAGCGTAGACCCGAATAAACCGGAGATGATCTGTATTAATTATGATATCACGGAGTTAAAGGACTCTCAATTGAAAAGGGAAAGGGCGGAAGAACTGGATCGTTTGAAGTCTGCCTTCCTAGCGAATATGAGTCATGAGATTCGTACGCCATTAAATGCCATTGTCGGTTTTTCTCAATTATTGGCGGAAACGGATGATCCCGAGGAGAGGCATGAGTTTGTGGAAATCATCGATAGCAATAATCGGATGTTGCTTCAATTGATCAGTGATATTCTAGATTTGGCAAAAATTGAATCTGGTACGATGGATTTCAAGTTCGCCGATATGAGCGTAAAAGAGGTGATCAATGAGATCGTGACCTCTTTCCGTATTAAGATGCCCGATAACGTAGCTCTGATCGCTCCCAAAGATTCACCGGAATGCCAAATCTATAGCGATCGTATGCGGCTGACGCAGGTAATTTCCAATTTCCTTAACAATGCGATCAAGTATACGAGCGAAGGTTGTATCACCTTAGCTTACGAGATCATAGGTGATGAGATAAAATTCTCCGTGACTGATACGGGGGATGGCATGAGCCAAGAGATACAAGCCCATATCTTTGATCGTTTCTATAAAGGAAATACGTTTAAACAAGGTACGGGCTTGGGGCTATCTATTTGCGAGACCATCGTAAATAGACTAGGTGGTCGGATCGGTGTAAATTCCGAGTTGGGCAAAGGCAGTACGTTTTGGTTTACACATCCCTATTCCTTCTCGCCGAACGCTAAATCTCCTGCATCGCCTAATCCGGGAACGATATAAGAATGATCGTCGAGGTCATTATCTAATGCGGCGATCCAGATTGTAGTCTTGTCATCCGGCATTTTCTTCTGCAAGTATTCCAAGGCTTGTTTGCTTGAGATGATGGAGGCTACGTGTACATGGTCGGGTACTCCTTTGGTCAGCAGGGCCTCATACGCCAATTCCATAGAGCTTCCGGTGGCCAACATCGGGTCGGATATGATCAAGGTTTTACCTTTTAAGCGAGGAGAGGCGATATATTCGATATGAATATCAAAATTCAAACGGTCTTTATATTTGCGGTAAGCGGATACGAAAGCGTTCTCCGCATTATCCAGATACCGAAGGAAACCTTGGTGGAATGGAAGCCCGGCACGCAAGATCGTACTAATCACGATTCGATCGTCCGGCGTATTCATCGGGGCTATACCTAGCGGGGACTGGATGTCTTTCGTACTGTAATGAAATTCCTTACTGATCTCGTAAGCCATGATTTCTCCGATACGTTCAACATTGCGACGGAAACGAATGCTGTCTTTTTGTATGTCTACATCTCTAAGTTCTGCAACAAACTTGTTTAATATGGAATTTGTGTCTCCAAGATTGACGATTCTCATGAGTCTTTTTTTGAGCCCAAAAGTAATCATTTCCGGACACTAAAAATCATAAGTATGAAATTTTTCATTCATACTTATAAATGAAAGATTTCATACTTATGATTTTTTATCCCCTTACCGGGGATATTTTTACTACGTTTTCGGTTACTTTATTATTTCAGGTGGGCATTCATCGCTTCAAGGAGGAATTTACCCGGTTTGAATTTTACGGTCGTACGAGCGGGGATCATTACCGGAGTACCTGTTTTAGGATTTCTGGCAAGACGCTGTGTTTGCGGTCTTGGGATCAATGTTCCAAATCCGACAAGTACGATTTCTTCATTTTCGGACATACGCTCAGTTACGATCTCGATGTAAGCATCCAATACTTTCTTTGCTTCTTGCTTTTGTAACCCGGTCTTGTCTGCTAAAGCCTCTATAAGTTCTGCTTTGTTCATAAAATGCAAATTTTTTAAATTGTTAAACACTACAAATGTACACTTTGAAGCTGGTTTTATAGTTACGTTTTGCAAAGATACATTTGCATTTGAGTTTCTTATTAAACAAGGCCTACAGATGTTTGTTACATTTTTAAGAACAAAAAATGTTAATAATGTGTTAGTTTGCGAATTTCGAAACATTTATTGAATCTTGATATACCCGATTCGTGTGTACTTGATAGTACGGGATTCTATATGTTTTAAGACCTTAGCGGAAGTCAAAGTCAATTTTTCCCCTACTTGGAAAGCATGAGCGCCCGGTGGTAACGTTTGCGTGGTAAGACTACGATCTTTCGCTTTTATCCTCAATAAGAAATAATTTCCGGCGATGTCCACGGCCGTGAGCAATTGATCTACATAGAAATATTCGGTACCACGGATAATCTGTGTCTTGTAAGAATCGTCTTCTATGCGGACTTTTGTGATTGTTAACTTTAAATCGCTCAATTTTTCTCCCGGTGTTCCTACAAAGCGGCTTACAGGCATTTTATATTTCTTACGGGTCTGTAGGTCGAGATAGATTTTACTGTAGGTCACAGCTAACTCTTTAAAACGCATCTCGCTTTTTACGTGAGGCTCATATTTATCGGCTATCCAAACGACGTATCGGGGATCGATCGTATAGATGTCATGCAAATGGTATCCTCTGTATTTACCGAAAGAAATAATATCGTCTCCATTATCGGGAGAGTCTTTGATATCTGTCGTTATAAATAAAGGTAGAAAGGAGTTGCTTACCATCTTAATTGCCTTATTCACCGAGCTGATGGCATTCAAGTCGAGATTCGCCAAATAGACTGTCGGATGATAAGTGGCCGAAGGTGTAAAGAACCAAAGCGTATAATATAAGGTCTTTGAGGTAGGCAAAAGAATGTAATACCGCCCTTTGTCTGACGTTTTTCCTCGATTGAACGTGTTTAACTTGTCGAGGATCATCTTCTGTATTTCACCGGATATGCCGGATGTGTTCTCATCCATACGATCAACTCTATATACAAATCTACTGAAAAAATCCGGAACTACATAATTTGCGGATGAGTTATTTATGACTACTTTTGCCCTAAAAATAAAATAGACGATGAGAATAGAGCAGAATTATTCGTTGGAGAAACACAATACGTTCCATCTTCCGGTAAAGACACGTTGGTTCATGGAGTATGAGACGGAGGAGGAGTTGCGACGAATCTTACATGATGAATACTTTCAGGAATGTTTATCCTTGCATATAGGAGGCGGGAGCAATCTATTGTTCATCAACGATTATAATGGTATTATCATCCATTCCCGAATCAAGGGGATTTCTATCTCGGCGGAAACGGACGAGTATGTATCGCTTCGTGTCGGGGCTGCGGAGATCTGGGATGATGTCGTGGCATACGCCGTATCGAAAGGTTGGGGAGGTATAGAGAATCTTTCTTTAATACCCGGTGAGGCGGGCGCTGCCGCTATCCAGAACATCGGGGCTTATGGCATGGAGATCAAGGATGTGATCGAGAGCGTGGAGGCTTATAACCAGTTGACATTCGAGAAACGGACTTTTACGAATTCGGATTGTGAATATGGATATCGTAATAGTTATTTCAAGAATGAACATCATGACCCCCACATCATAACTTATATCACGCTTCGACTATCCAAGAACCCTGGTTTTTCAGTTAATTATGGGAACTTAAAGGAGGAGTTGACGAAATATCCGGAAGTTACTTTGGAAACGATCCGTGAGGCTGTCATAACAATTCGCAGGCAGAAGCTTCCCGATCCTGAAGTATTAGGCAACGCAGGCAGTTTCTTTATGAACCCGATAATTACGGCAGAGCATTTTGAGAAATTGAAAAAGCAATTCCCGGAAATCCCGTCTTATCCCGCTTCGGAAGGAAAGATCAAGGTTCCGGCCGGTTGGTTGATCGAGCAATGTGGGTTTAAGGGTAAAAACCATGGGTCGGTAGGTGTTTACGAGAAACAAGCGTTGGTATTAGTGAATTTAGGAGATGCCCGGGGGGATGAGATCGCGTTGGTCGCGGAGAGCATTCGTACCGCCGTAAAAGATCGTTTCGGTATAGAGCTTATGCCTGAGGTTAAATATGTCGGATAATGAAAATCGTTTTTTTAGGAACAGGAACGTCTACGGGCAATCCTGAGATAGGTTGCCAATGTGAGGTATGTACTAGTAAAGACCCCCGTGATTGGCGTCTACGGGCCTCGATCTTGGTAGAGACGGAAGGGAAACGGATATTGATCGATTGTGGTCCGGACTTCCGTTGGCAAATGATAACCAATAAGATTTACCATTTTGACGCCGTTTTAGTAACCCATGAGCACTACGATCATGTAGGTGGCTTAGATGATCTACGTCCTTTTGGTCGGTATAAAGATGTGGATATTTATGCGGAAGACAATGTCGTGGAGGCGATAAAAACTCGCATTCCTTATGTGTTCCGGGAGCATAAATATCCGGGAGTGCCTAATTTGGTATTGCATACGATCGGGACGAAACCGTTTGAGGCCGCCGGTGTCATGATCACTCCCATTCGTGTAATGCACGCTAAGCTGCCGATCTTAGGTTTCCGTATCGGCAATATGGCTTACTTGACCGACCTTAAATATCTTCCGGAAGAGGAGTACGCTAAGTTGGAAAACCTTGATGTATTGGTTATTGATGCTCTTCGGAAAGGAGAGCATCAATCGCATGAGAGTCTGGAGGAAGCCTTAGCGAATATATCCCGTATCCAGCCCAAGGAGGCCTATTTAATCCATATGAGTCATCGCATAGGGTTGCATGCGGTCGTTGAAAAAGAGTTGCCTCCGCATGTACATTACTCATATGATGGATTAACGGTGACTTTTTAAGCCATATATTAAAAAGATTCTTTATCTTTGCCAGCTGAAAATCTAGAGAATAGCTGCTTTTTTTAAGTTAGTCGCTTATAGCAGGGGTGGTATATAATAAAAAACAATAATAGACTGTATGAATTTATCGTTTAAGAACGTACTATGCGTATGTTGCTTATTGCTGTCGGGATCTGTGTATGCGCAGGTTCCGCAAGACTTGATTGACAAGGCGAAAGCCGCTGGAATGTCGGATACGCAGATACAGCAGGAATTAGCCAAGCGTATGAAACAAGAAGGGGGATCTGTCGGATCTCAAGCTACCGCTACCGATGCGAAGGTTAGCGACCGGGTAATGCCGGTAATCGATGAAGGACAATCCTTAGAAGCCCAACGTAGAAATAATCTTCCTGCTTCAGCCATGGAGAATACCGTATTCGGGCATGAAATCTTCTCAAACAAGAACTTATCTTTTGCCCCAGATTTAAACATCCCTACACCTAAGGATTATGTGCTTTCCGCTGGTGATGAGTTATTGATTAATGTATGGGGAGATTCCGAGCTAAACTTGAAATTAAAGATCTCTCCGGACGGTACGATCCTTGTACCAAATTTAGGTCCGGTGTCGGTCAGTGGATTGACGATCGCTGGCGCTGAGACTCGTCTGCGTCAGGAGTTGAGCCAGATTATGTCTACGCTGTCTGGTTCGGGAGAGGGGAATACCTTTGTTTCCGTCAGTTTGAGCCAGATTCGTAGCATGAAGGTGAATATTGTCGGCGAGGTAGTCGCTCCCGGTACGTATACATTACCTTCATTCGCCACATTATTTAATGCGTTGTATGCCGCCGGTGGTGTGAATAAGATTGGTTCTTTGCGTAGCATCAAGGTATATCGTAATAGCAAGGAAATCGCTAATCTCGACGTATATGATTATTTATTGAACGGAAAGTACACAACGAATGTCCGTTTGGAAGAGAACGATATGATTATGGTAGGCCCGTACGACCAGTTAGCGGTGGTTCGAGGTAAGGTGAAACGTAATCGTATTTTCGAGTTGCGCAAGGGCGAGACCTTGAAGCAATTGCTGGATATGGCCGGCGGATTTACCGGCGACGCTTATACGAAGGACGTACAAGTGAAGCGTAAATCAGATAGTCGTTACCAGATCTCTACGGTTTCGGAGGATAAGTTCGCTTCTTTCGTGATGCAGGATGGCGATTCTTTGCAGGTAGATTCCGTTATTCCTTTTTATGAGAATCGTTTGGTCGTGACGGGAGCTGTATGGCGTCCGGGAGAATATGAGTTAAGTCCGTCGGTTCGTACGGTAAAGCAATTGGTAAAACAGGCCGCGGGTCTTAAAGGAGACGAGTTCGCCGGCCGTGCCTTGATTACCCGTTTGAATCCGGATTTCACGACTACGATGATCGCCGTGGATATTCGTGGTATCTTGAACGGTACCGCTCCAGATGTGGAGTTGCAAGCGGAAGACCAATTAAGCATTCCTTCCCTATTCGATTTGCGCGAACCTTATACGATCAAGGTTGGCGGAGCCGTGAATTATCCGGATACGGTGCTTCCGTATCGTCATAATTTGACAATAGAAGACGCTATCATGATGGCAGGTGGTTTAAGAGAGTCCGCTTCTTCTATTAATGTAGAGGTAGCCCGTCGTGTGAAGGATCCTAGTTCCAATCAGAATGTCAACCGGATCGCCGATGTATATAACTTCTCGTTGAGTGAGGACTTCAAGTTGAATGCGGGAGATACGATCTTCACATTGGAGCCGTTCGATGAGGTTTATGTTCGTTTCTCCCCGGGGTATCATGAGCAACAGGTCGTGAAGGTGAACGGCGAGATCACTTTTGCCGGTAGCTATGTATTGGCTACGAAGAACGCTCGCTTGAGTGATATTATCGCGAAAGCGGGAGGAGTTACCCCAGAGTCTTATGTAAAAGGTGCTAGCTTGAAACGTCAGTTGACAGAAGATGAATTGAAACGCATGGAGACCCTTCTGGCTTTAAGTGAGGCGAATAAGCAAAGCTGGGATTCCATCGGTGTAGCGTTGATGAATGTGAAGGACTATTCCGTAGGTATTGATTTAGAGAAAGCGTTGGCAAATCCGGGTAGTATCGATGACGTTGTGCTTCGTGACGGCGATGAGCTTTATATCCCGCAGATGCAAAGTACGGTGAAGATGAGCGGAGCCGTGACTTATCCGAACAGCGTAACTTACACGAAAGGTATGTCGGTTATGGATTGCTTGTCTCAAGCCGGTGGTTATAATGATATCGCACGTAAGTATCCGATCGTAATATATATGAATGGTAAGGTCGCTACGACGAAGCGTACCGCTATCTTTTTCAAGCGTTATCCGAAAGTGGAGCCGGGCTGTGAGATCGTAGTTCCGACGAAAACGCAACGTGAGCGCCGAAGCTTGGCTGAGATCATGAGTATCAGTAGCTCCGCTACCTCTATGGCTGCGATGATTACCTCTATTGTTAACATGATTAAAAACTAATCAGGCATGGATACGATAAACGAGATAAAAAGACAAGAGTTACCTGAGGAGCAGGAGATCGATTTAATCGAACTGGCGCAAAAACTGTGGAAAGAGCGTAAGTTCTTATTGAAAGGCTGTGGTATTGCGGTGGTAGTAGGTTTGATTGTAGCTTTCAGTATTCCCAAGGAATATACAACTACGGTGAAATTGGCACCAGAGACACAGGATGCGGCAAAAAAATCTAGTCTTGGCGGTTTGGCTGCTATGGCTGGGATTAATCTGAATGCCGCTGCCGGTGCGGACGCGATCTCTCCGGATTTGTATCCGGATGTGGTGCAGAGTACCCCGTTTCTGTTGGAATTGTTTCCGGTAGAGGTTACCGATAAGGAAAAGGAGTTAAGCACTACATTGTATGATTATATGAGTGAACATCAACGTAAGGCTTGGTGGGGATATATTGTCTCCGCTCCATTCAAGGCGTTGGGTGCGGTAATGAGTTTAATCTCCGGTGACGAGGAAGAGTCTGAGGGCTTGAATCCTTACCATTTGACAAAGGATCAAGAAGAGGTGGTGAAGGCCTTGCAGGAGCGGGTTTCTGTTTCCGTGGACAAGAAGACCTTGGTTATCACGGCTTCCGTACAGATGCAGGACCCGGTTATTTCCGCTCAGATGACAAAGGTCGTTTTGGAAAACCTCCAGAATTATATTACGAATTATCGTACGCAGAAAGTAAAGCAAGATTTGGAATTTACCCAGAAGGTATTTGGCGAGTCACGTGACGCTTATTATAAAGCGCAACGTGCGTACGCTGCTTTCGAGGATGCCAACCGTAATATTATCTCTTCCAGCTACCGTACGGAGCAGGAACGTTTGAAGAATGAGATGACCCTTACGTTTAATGTTTACAATACGTTGGCGCAGAAGTTGGAGCAAGATAAATTGCGTGTACAGGAAGAAACTCCGGTGTATACCGTAATCGAGCCGGCTACCGTACCTTTGAAAGCATCTTCTCCTAAGAAGGCACTTATCTTGGTCGGTTTTGTCTTCCTCGCTTTATTCGGATGTATCGGATATTTATTCGTAAAAGATATGTTTGTGGCAGCTTTCAAGAAAGAAGAGACTGGAGCTTAATTCCCGCAAACCGTAAAATATGCCACGGCCTCGTCATGACTGACTTGTGTCGTGGTTTTTATTTGCGGGAATAGCCGATTGATCCGGGTGGTTATCGTATCGCATAAATTGGGGTAAAAGTTCTCCAAGGCTTTCTCATAGGGTTGCTCGTTGAAGCAGCAAAGGCTTCCTTCATTATAGAATAAATCCATTGCCAACCATTGATTTTTCATTCTCCACTCCGTCGAGTCATTCATTTGTACCCGTAAATGTAAAGGGGCGCTTTTGATGAAGAGATTCATTGCGCCACGCTTGCCTTTTTTACGAATCAGATCTGTTAGTTCCGGAATGACATGTGCGGGGTATGTCTGTTGCCTTTCCACCGTCTCTACCAATAATCTTCGGTTGTAGGACGCTACGAATATACCCTCGTGGTAGTAACAACCTAGAAAATGCTTATCAACATCAGGATAATATCTAACAGGAACGGAGGTTTCCTCTCGTTGCTGGGCCGGAAAAGTGAAAGAGACGTCCAGTTGCTTGAAAATACGCTCTGCCGTATGACTATCCATAGGGGCGTACAAGACATCCCCTTGTGGATAATAAGCGATTAGGAAAGACGATAATTCCAGATTTTGCCGTATTAAAGAAAGGAAAATAGCGGGGGTATGATCTGAGAACGCCTTGCGTATATTCTCCATGGGTAGTATCATCTTCTCGAATACAGGAGGACGATTGATGGCAAAAATTGCCGTGGGGCTTGGAACGACCAAACTATAGGGATCTACCGTAGCGACAAATTGCTCGTCGTTCATATGCTTGTAAAAGTACCTCACGCATACGATCGTACCCAGAAACAAGACAAAAAATGCCGTTATGTCTTTCTTGCTGATCCTCATGTTTGCTTTAGGAAGTGTTTACACCAAGGCTTTAATCCGCATTCCTCACATTTCGGTTTCCGGGCGAGGCAAACATATCTTCCATGCAATATCAACCAGTGATGGGCGATGGGGATCAATTCTTCCGGAATGTTCTTCACCAACTCCTTTTCCGTTTCCAAAGGTGTCTTGCTATTATTGGTCAAGCCGATCCGGTTGGAGACACGGAATACGTGCGTATCCACCGCCATGGCCGGCTTGTCATATACTACGGATGCGATTACGTTCGCTGTTTTTCTTCCTACGCCCGGCAGTTTTTGTAGCTCATCAATATCGGAGGGAACCACGCCTTTGAAATCCTCTATCAGCATTTTCGCCATACCTACCAGATGTTTAGCCTTATTGTTCGGGTAAGATACGCTTCGTATGTATTCAAAGACAACTTCCGGTGTGCTAGCCGCCATTACCTCAGGAGTCGGGAAAGCCTCGAACAGGGCAGGTGTGATCATATTCACTCGCTTATCCGTGCATTGTGCGGATAGGATTACCGCTATCAATAGTTGATAGGGGTCGTCATAATGTAGTTCAGTCTCGGCTACCGGTACGTTTTCCTTAAACCAGTTTAATACGCCTTTATACCTTTCTTCTTTTCGCATTGCTTTTTCGGTTTCTGTTTTTCGCATCCTAAAGGTATAACTTTTAATAGGAATATACAAGCGGAGATGTGCCAAAAATAAGATACACCCGAATTGTACGAATAAATAAAAAAGTACCGATCTCCTTCTTCCATCTAAGAGAGAAAGAAATCGGTACTTTTTTATTTATTATTCCCTAACGATCTGGTGGATATGTATAGATTCTTTTCCTATTGTGGTGATTTCTAAAGAAGAGAAATCCTCGAACATGGTTTTATTTAATTTGATGTAGCCTACGTTTCCTTGATAGACGATGTTTTTCTCGCCATCTTGGGAGAGGCCGGTGATGGATACCAGATTCTCGTTACTTCCGGAGAGGAAGAAAGATACGGCGTTGATATCATCACATTTTATATGAATCATTTCTCCCGGGTTCAAGTTCTTATACGTATCTAGGTTCATATCGTACATCATAAGAGCCTCATTGATTTGCGGGTCTTGTTTGGTTGTCGCCGTGAATCCTAGTACGTATAGCTCCATTTGCTGATCCGAGTTATTTCGCATACGGATATAACGGGCTTTCGGGTCGATGGTGCGGATCGTATCTTTAGCGTTTTCCGTGGAGACATGAGGGATTAGGCTCCAGCTCTTTCCGTCGGCGGACCACTCGAATACCCGTCCGGGTTGGTTGCTTTTCGGAAGATTGAAACAGAAGGATTCCGCTTCTTTCTGGATTTCCCAGCCGATACCCAGATATTGGTTAGGTTGTACCTTGACTACCTCGAATAGGGGAACGTAACCGACCGTATTGTCACCCTCGGCACAAGGCTGGCTCTTTAATTGGTCGATATTCGTGAATATGGAAGGGATGCTAACCTTCACCTCGTCCGGGGCGATACCGTCCGTAGATAGCAGGTTACGACCTGTCTGGCGGTATAAGTCTACGATGAAAGGGTGTAAGACTTTCGATCCGACTTTCACGCCTTTAGGCTGCGCCTTCTGGTTCAGCGTGCGGTTTATCAGTTTCATGCTATCTAGCAAAGCGGATGTTTCCAGATAGCGTTGCCACGTATAAGACCGGTCTTTCTCATACCAAGCGTGCGCCATATGCAGAGCGCTTGTTCCGGCTTTTCCTAAGAACTCGAATTGGATAAGCCATGGATTGATTTGCTCGATCAAGCGTTTATTGGGACTTTGGCTATAGATCATACTCGGGGAAGCCGTGATTTGAGCGAATAAGGTTCCCAGAAGATTCGCGCTTTGCTCCGGGAACGTGTTTTTCTTATATCCGGCGAGGAATGTCTGGATAGGAGCCACATAGTTAGCGGACTCTTCCCGGCGGTATTGATGTCCGTTCGGACCCGGATCGCAGTTATGCTCGCAGAAAATGCGGAAAGCCATGGAGGCCTCCGGCATGATGAAGTCGCAAGCGTCTTTCCATGCCTGTGTAGGATCGTAATTCTCGATATTCCAAGTGTACATTCCAACGCCGAATATAGCGACCTTGGAAGCCTCGGCGTATTCCATAGGATTGGATACGAATCCGGTCATGGTGCCGGCGGCTTGCGTATCTAGGCCGTAGGCGGGTCCCATCAACAAATGATCTTGGCAATAATCGCTTACGGGGAAGTTCCACCAGATATAGGCGGGACGACGGATACGGTTGTTTACCCACTCGACGCCTTCTTTCGTGATATCGGCTACGACACGGTCTCCGGTCCACATGATTTGGATAGCGGGGTCGAGTTGGGTACCGAGGATATCCAGATAATCGGTCTTAGCCCATGAGCGGTTGTATTCGGTAGGGCACATGATCAGGGGCTGCACGTCATTTTTCTTGGTAATAAACTCCTTATGGATGTAATTCAATAAGCCGGCTTGCTTTTCCGGGCGGGCTCCCTCTCCGGATATATCATCGAAGAAAACGGCGAAAGAGCGTACGCCCAAATCGTACATTTTCTCGAATTTGGAAAGGATGTTCATGCTATCTGTCAGGTTCCATTGAATATCTTGTCCCGGGTGGATGGCCCAAACGAAGTTTACTTTGTTATGGGTGGCCTCTTCCGCTAGTTCCTTGATATGCTCGGCTTCCTCGGCGGGATAAGGTTTGCGCCAGTTGGGGGAGCTGTGATAAGGATCATCTTTCGGACCATAGATATAGGTGTTCAGCTTGATCCTTCCGTAAAAGCGGATTTGCTCGATACGGTCGGCGTGGCTCCAAGGCTGTCCGTAGAATCCTTCCACGGTACCCCGGAATAATACGTCCGGATAGTCCTTGATCGAGCAGAGAGGCAGGATCTTCTTACCCTCGTCATATTTAGCTAATTGCTTGAGGGTTTGGGCGGCGTAAAACAAGGAATTATCGTCTACGATCCCGATCATGATACCTTTTTTAGTGATCGTCAGCGTATAGGCACCTGAGCGTTGCATTTCCGGAGTTTTGTCTTTTAGCTTCTTGATCTCTAAAGGGAGAGATTTGCCGGATTTAGCAAAAGGTAGCGCTTCTTTAAGTAGTTTGACCGCATCTGCGTCCGGATTATTTATACCCCGTAGGGTATATCCATGGGACGGTGCGTATGTTTGGCTGGAAATAGTCACCTCTTGGGGCTCGGGGAAGATTCCTAGGGATAGCTTTTGGCTATGCGTTAGGTTACAAACGCCTAGAAGGAGCATGGTGGCGAGTAAATACTTTAGAGTCTTCATATACGATATGATTTAATGTTAACGTTCGTAAATGTATGAAATAATTAAACACGGAGCACACGGAATACACAGATTTGTTCCGTGCCCTCCGTATTTAGATCTTATAGGGAGAATAGCAATACCCGGTTATCCGGATTTGTCCATTCATGGATCAAGCTACGCACGCCGCTGTATTCGGCGGGAGTGAACTGTTGCTTGTTCAACTCGATCGTACGTACCACCTCAATCGTATTTCCTTTCGGAGTGATCGTGCGGGTTACTTTACCAAAAGGCTTGCTTATCACTTGCTCTTTTGTGGAGGTCTGCAACTTCATGCCCTCGGCGGGAGTAACCGTGTATGTTACCTCTTCCCTGATTAGGGAGGGGAGTTCGAATAAGTTGGAACGCTTGCTGTTCAAGGCACTCATGCCCCAGCTATCGATTCCAGCGGAGATGGCTGGCAATACGCAGATGGCGAAACCGTCTTTTGCTTGATCGGCGGAGATGGCCACGGATCTACTTTCCTTAATCTGAATAGGTGTGGTCTCAATCTCAATGGAAGTTCCGGAGAGGGAGACTACCTTATCTAGTCCGCCACGATTTGTCAGCGGGGAGGCGGATAGGTATTGATCTTTCCCATCGACAGTGGCTTTTACGGCTAGTGTCTGGATG
>ULVX01060316.1_pt1 | contig 13986 bp, 10 predicted proteins | sample 1959811 | NCBI WGS metagenome assembly ULVX01 (sample SAMEA4835797, study PRJEB28245) | human gut metagenome | biome: gut microbiome; material: fecal sample | place: Denmark | collected 2008
TTTTCTGCCAGATCCATAATCTTAACCGGCTGTCCCATATCCAGAACAAATAATTCTCCATTATTTGCAATCGCTCCACTCTGAAGAACAAGCTGTGAAGCCTCTGGAATTGTCATAAAGTATCTGATAATTCTCTTATCTGTAACAGTAACCGGACCACCATTCGCAATCTGACGCTTAAACAACGGAATCACTGATCCTGCACTGCCAAGTACATTTCCAAATCGTGTAGCACTGTACTTTACTTTTCCATGTGTACTTGCACTCTGCACGATCATTTCACACATTCTCTTTGTCGCACCCATAACGTTGGTTGGATTGACTGCTTTATCTGTGGAAACCATCATAAAGCGTTCTGCTCCATATTCCTCGCAAAGTTCTACCAGATTCTGTGTACCAAACACATTGTTATAGATAGCTTCTACACAGTTATGCTCCATCAGAGGAACATGTTTATGAGCCGCCGCATTGATAATGATCTGCGGATGGTATTTCTCAAATACACGTTCAAGTGCTTTTCTATGGGTAATAGAGCAAATTTCAATCTGCAAATCCAAGCTGTTTCCATACGCTATTTTCAATTCCTGCTGAACGTCATAAGCACCATTCTCATAAATATCAAGGATAATAATTTTCTTTGGCTGCATTTTTGCTAACTGTCTGCAAAGCTCTGAGCCAATGGAACCGCCACCGCCAGTAATAAGTACTACCTTATCTTTGTAATAAGCATTTGTTCTTTCATCAGAAACCACTAATGGCTTTCTAAACAAAAGTTCTTCAATATCAAATTCTCTAAGATGTCTTTTTCCTCCTGCAGCATACACAGTCGGGTAATCATATACTTTCAATTTATATCCGGCATCTTTGTAATAATCATAAAGTGCCTTCTTTTTCTTAGCGTCCATTGATGGGATTGCAAAAATAATTTCCTGTACCTCAAATTCTCCCAAACGCTTAAATGTTGCTTCATCTTCTGACCATACCGGAATACCATGTATATCTCGTCCAACTTTTTCTCTATTAATGTCAATGAAACATCTTGGTATATATGCTGCTTCAGCATTATTTAAAAGTTCTTCTGCCAAGCTCACACCAACTCGTCCAGCACCGATAATTGCAACTTTGATTTTCTGTACTTCCTTTTCATTTCCTGCTTCAATTCCAGAAAATGTATGTAATAATATAGAAAGGAACTTTCCTCTCGTAGTTTCCTGGTTTCCACATTTGTATGCATAGCGATACATCATACGAAGTGCCAAGGCTCCTAAAAGATTCAAGCTAACCAGTGAAAGCAATCTAGCAAATGTAATTTTTTGAACTGGAAGCAGGAGTTCCAAACCCAGATACGCTACAAAAGCGATAGAATCAGTAAACAACAAGCGGATATAGCACTGAATCCCACCATATCTCCATACTTGTCCATAAATTTTACCCAAAAGACGTGCTGCAAAAATACACAGGACAGATAAGCCGACTTGCTGAAAAATTCCAACAGGCGATAATTTATCCATTCCTCCATATAAGACTAAAAGAATTATTGCTACTACTGCATATACAACCAAGTCGTACCCGACAAGCATCCATCGTATATTCGGCGTACTTTGGTTTGTACGGTTCATATCCATATTTTTTTCATTTGATTGACTATTCATTGTGTCCCCCCCCCACGAAAATCGGGGAGGTTTTCATCCTTTCACTTTTTTATTTTTTCACTGTTTACTGTTTACTTGTAAGTGGCGTGAACAAAACAGTTCCCTGCTCTGTTTCAGTTCCAATTTGAAGTACGCTTGTTGATTTCACAATCGTTCCAGATTTTAATGTACAGCTATCTCCAATAATGCTATATGGCTCAACTACTGTATTGGCACCTATAACTGTTGCCTGACCGATAATACTTCCACAACCAACAACTGCTCTCGGCTCAACAATGCAACCAAGCATTAAGTTAGCTGATGGAGAAATTGTAGAATCCATATGGGCTAAAACCGGAATATTATAAAGTGCTTCTAATTTCTTGTTCCATTCAAGTCTTTCTGCTCCATCATCACATGCTGCTATTGCATATCTATATTCTGGATAAAAAGTTTCTACTTCTTCCAGTTTTCCAATAGCACCTTCTCTGTCGTTATCTACAAAGGAGATTGCCTCAAAGCAGCCCATTGACTCTGCTATTTCCTTTACATAATCTCCATATCTTTTAGAGGCAACAATCAGTAATTTCTTTCCCATTCTCAACACTCTCCTCATAAGTTATAAATATTTTTCTTCTTATTTAAATAGGACGTTTCTCTAACACGACAACTAGCCTGTGAATGTTCTTTTTTGAAGAGCATCCGCAGGCTAGGTCAAACCTCCTTATCATAATTTTTCGGCTTATAGTGTGGGTCAAAATAAGCATCCAAGAAACCATTCAATTTTCATAGTTCCGCTACTCACCCGACACAACCAAGCAGAAAAATCATCATAACCAGATTCGACTAAGCCAGCGAAACCCCTGTAAAATCAAGGTTTTTCTTGGTTGTCCCTATTATACCGCTATCTCCAATGAAAATATCCCAAATTTGAGGTAATTCATCTAAACTATGTGATCGAATGAATTTACCTACTTTTGTAATATATTGATCAGGATTCTCTAACTGATGAGTTGGTACATCGTGAGGTGTATCCATTTTCATACTTCTAAATTTATGTAGTTTGAAATATTTTTTATTCTGCCCCATTCTCTTTTGAGTAAATAAAACTGGACCTGGATCTTCCATTTTAATAGCTAAAGCAATTGTTGCCATAACTGGACTTAAAACTACTAAGCCACCAAATGAAAGCACAACATCAATGCTTCTTTTTACGTATTTATCGTAAAAACTAGGATTATAATTAGATTCACCTATTTCCTTTAAATATCCCCTTACGCCGTCTGCATTTTCTTTATAACTTTCATCTTCAACAAAGATGACTCTTTTACCTTCTAATTCATTTTTTTCTTCTGGTTCATTCTCATAAATTGAATCAGCCTTTTTCTTTTTAGCAACCATATTCAATCCGATAAACGCAGTCCCTAAAGCTACACAAGAAACCCCAAATATTTTCTTAGCTTTTTTCTTATCCATATTAAATACTCTCCACTTGCTTATTTATTTCTTCTGGTCTTCTAAATGTTGGTACAACACTTCTTAATGCTTCTCTTGCATCATTGTCATCTTCAGATTCAATTGCGTTTCTTAATACTTCAAGTTTTTCGTCAATTTTTTCTTTAGATAGTGGTGTATCCTTTTCAATGAAGATCAAGTCGTTATCTGTTTTTGTTAATGTTTGACTATTAATTAATAGTTCTTCATATAATTTTTCTCCAGGACGCAATCCTGTTTCTACTATTTCAATATCATGAGCACCTGATAGTTTGATCATGTTTTGTGCTAAATCTAAAATCTTAACGGGTTGTCCCATATCAAGTACAAATAATTCTCCATTGTTTGCCATAGCTCCTGATTGTAATACCAATTGACTAGCTTCTGGAATAGTCATAAAGTAACGAATAATTCGTTTGTCTGTTAATGTTACAGGACCACCTTTGGCAATTTGCCTTTTAAATAATGGAATTACACTTCCTGCACTTCCTAAAACATTTCCAAACCTTGTTGCACTATATTTAACATGTCCATAAGTACTTGCAGATTGAACCATCATTTCACACATACGCTTCGTTGCTCCCATAACATTAGTTGGATTTACTGCTTTATCAGTAGATACCATCATAAAGCGTTGTGCTTCATATTTTTCACAAAGTTCAATTAAGTTCTTTGTTCCAAATACATTATTATAAATAGCTTCCACACAATTGTGTTCCATTAAAGGTACGTGTTTATGTGCGGCTGCATTAATCACAATTTGAGGATGATATTTCTTAAATACTTTTTCTAATGCTTTCTTATGTGTAATTGAACAAATCTCAATTTGAAGATTTAAATCATTACCATAGGCAATCTTTAATTCTTGTTGTACATCATAAGCACCATTTTCATAAATATCTAAGATAATAATCAACCGTGGTTCCATCTTAGCAAGTTGTCTACAAAGTTCAGATCCAATGGATCCTCCACCACCAGTAATTAAAATTACCTTATCTTTATAATAATCATTCGTAGCTTCATTTGTGACTGCTAATGGTTTTCTAAATAATAATTCTTCAATATCAAATTCTCTTAAGTTACGCTTACTTCCAGCTGTATATAATGTTGGATAGTCATATACCTTTACTTTATATCCAGCATTCTTATAATGTTCATATAAACATTTCTTTTTAGCTACATCCATTGTTGGAATCGCAAATACAATTTCTTGTACTTCATAAGCCTTTAAGTTATCTAAAGTCGTATCATCCGCATACCATACAGGGATTCCATACACTTCTCTACCAGCTTTTTCTTTATTAATATCAATAAAACAACGTGGTGTATACACTGCATTTTCATCATTTAATAAATCTTCTGCAAAACTAGCACCAACACGTCCAGCACCAACAATCGCAATCTTAATTTTTTGAGCTTCTTTATTCGTATCCGTTTCAATACTTGAAAATCTATATAGTAACTTAGCAAGAAACTTACCCTTTTTCGTTACATTATCACTATATAAATAACAATATCTATAAATCATACGAATGGTAATTGAACCCAATAAGTTTACACATACTAAACTTAGCGTTCTCGCAAAACTCATTCGTTGAATTGGCATTGCCATTTGAACTACATATAGAAGTATAAATGCTACACCATCTGAAACAATCATACGAATATAGCCTTGAATACCGCCATAACGCCAAATCTGACCATAAATATGACCAATTAAACGACATACAAAGATAATCGCAAATGCGAGTATTGTTAGTTTTAAAGATTCTGTGTTTGTTAATGATTCGTTTCCACCATACAACCATATTAATAATAAGGAAGATATCGCATAAACAATCACATCATACACAACCAAAGACCAACGCGTATTATTTTCTTTTCTATTTTTACTCATCCAAATCTCCCATCCCATAAAAAAACTCGTTAAAAACACGAGTCAATACATAATCAATCTATAAATAGATACACTTCTCCCTATCTAAAGCAAATAAAAAGATGAACAATTCAATTAAAAATGCGGAAAACCAGCTATTTTTAATATCCTATATATGTACCCTATAAATATTGATTCTAAAAATAAACCGTACCCTTCCCAAGAATAACAGTTGCCTATATATTTTACCTTAATATAAACCATTGTCAATGAACATTAGTTACTTAAGCTTAGGTTAAAACATTAAACATATTTAATATTACCCATATGTAAAACACATAAACATTATATAACAAATCAAAAATATTTTTTAATAAATTTCCTTTAAATAAAGACATTTTCATATTAAGTTAACAACTGATTTATAACCAAATAAATGAAATCGGTTACAATAGATATAAGGCTATTTTCCTATCTATCAGTAATTAACCAGTATATTTCTCTATTCGTCATCATAAAGTGAATATACACTAAGTGAACTTTCAACATACGAAATAAACTTTTTAGAATCTTCGGTAAATATATATGAACCTAATCTAGTCTTATAGTCTTTAGCTGTATAATTCTTTACAAAAATCGTCTCGTACAATTCTTTTAATTTATCTTCTCTTGTTACCGCATCTTGATTATCCAATCTTTCATTATCAATTATTTTAACTTCAACTATTTTTTCACTACCGTTTAACAATAATTCACAGACATGTTCACCAAAATCATTATCATATAAATCCAATAATGGTTGTACATTTTTTCCTTGTATAAATTCATCATGTAAAGTTATATCTGTAATCTTTAAAACTAAACAAAGCGTGACTATATATATGAACATAAATTCTTCTGTATCATTATTATAATTACGTTTCATACCAGATACATTTACCAAATCATAAAATTTACATAATTCTCTTAATGTTAAATTGAACGTTCCACATATATGTCTCAAAACCCGACATACTTCGTCAATATTATACAATTTTAATGAAAGATAATATTTTTTCATATCTACTTGAGGTAATGAAACCCTTAAATCAAAGAAACGATCCAAGTATCTACATGCATCAAAATCATTACCATAAAAGTTCTTTATTGTATGTTGCAGCTGTTCCAAATTCACAGAAAACACAAATGTAATTTGCTCATTTATAAAATAATGTTCAATACGCTCTAACAATTGAACGGCATAACTTGGTCTACATCGATCTAATTCATCAATAAAAATAACAATTTTTTCTGCGTTCTTGAACAAACCTTCTTCGAAGAATTTTGTTATAGTAGCATTCAATCCTTCATTCTTATAAATCTCATCCAAGATGTCTTTCGCTTTTGCGCATTTTAAAATGTTAGAAATCGGTCTATCCGTAATCACATCCGCAATCGCTAAAAATAAATTAGTAAAATAATTCTTATCAACTTTACCCGTTTTTAAATCCATTTGCTGAACAATTCGATAAATTAATGATAAAACAGGATCTTCTTCTGAATCATTTTCCCATGCATCAAAATATACAGCTAATAACTGATTATCGTGTAGTTCATCAAAAGAATTTAATTTTTCGTTATTTCAAGTATAGATTGTGCAACATTCTTATCTATATTACTTAAAGAATTATTTGCATTTAGTAATAAAGCACATTGCTTCACAAAAAATGTTTTACCACTACCCCACCGACCATCAAGTGCAATGCTATTCATTGAATTTTGAGTGCTTAATAAATGACAAAAGCTATTTAACTCTGCATTTCTATCTAGTACATCTTCTTTAATTGTTAAAATTAAATTTTCGTCCGTTGGTAATAATACTGATTTTTTCATTTCAACCTCCTACATCTATTCAAACTTTTCACCATAATATATATCAAATAAATCTTCATATATATCATGCATTAATTTTGCTAATGGTCTTTTACCAAAGGATTCTTCATCTATATAATTACCAAACACTAATTTATATAATTCTTCTTTAGAATCAAATAGATCTTTATATTCTGTACATAAATAATCAAGGTAATCTGGATTGAAAATCATTGTTTTCTTTATGCATTCCTGCACAACATCTGTATGCAATTGATATACTTCATCTAACATCATAGCTTTTATATTTTGATTAAAATCTTTATCTCCATCTAACTCTATTTTTAAATCCTTATCATTAAATAGATAATCCATTCCAATTATTGAAAAATCAAAGTTTACTAAATCATTCGTTTTATATTTTTTATCATGAGGCGAATACTTAATTTCATTTTCTCCCTTAGCATGATTACAACTACTGCAAACCGGAATCAAATTATAAAAAGAAACTGCCAATAAAGGATATTTGTTTTTGTTAAAGAAATGATCAAATTGAGACATTGTCCTCTCTTTAGTAGAGTTTACAAAATTTCTATTACAATACGGACATACAGTAATTCCTAAACTATCCATAAATTCTAATCTATACTTTTTATCCGAAAATCTTTCTTTGTATAAATAATCAATAAGAAAGTCTTTATCATCATCAGGGATATTTTCTCTTTCAAGAATACTCACAATTTTTGTTAACGTTTCAAAATCCGCCTTTACAACATCTCCAAAGCTAAGACTTTTACCATCAATAATAATGTGTTTTTTACACCATTCATTTATTCGTATCAATTTTTGCTTATATTCATTTTTTTTCTTTTGACGAGGCTTTACTTTTAATAAATCATCACAAAGTCTTTGAACTACATCTTTTTCATTACCCTTAAAACGCACCGGTATCATATTATTCACCTTCTAATTGTTTGATTCTTTCTCTATATAACTTAAGTTTCTTTTCTTTTAAACTCATTTCATCATTAAATTGAAATCTTACCAACATAGAAATCAGCTTTTCTCGAATCAAAGGTTCACCAATAATAGATATTTCTTGTTTTAATCGATTAATACGCTCAACATCTAATTTGTCCACATTTCTTACTTTGTCAATCAAAGTTTGAATTTTCCCTTTCGCAAATTGACCAACCTGGCCTTGTTTCTCCAAGAAAAAAGCATCATCAAATAACTTATATATATTTGTGCCAAAAGTTTCCTTATGATTTTCTTTTCCATCTATAACCAATTTTCCATCTTGATGCTTCAAATATATAATGTTTGATCTAGGCATATCCGATAATACAATAGGACTATGTGTTGTAAATATAATCTGAACATTTTTACCTTTAAAGTTTAGTTTCGCTTCTTGAATCAAATAATACAACAATTTTTGTTGCCAACTCGGATGACAATATAAATCAATTTCATCAATCAACAATAAAATGTTATCAAATAGACTTTTCTCTATTTCTGTTTGAATTTTATTAAAATATGGAAGTATATGCATCCATGAGAAAAAGTTTAACAAAGCTCTTTCTCCACTTGAAAAATCAAGTCCTCCAATGTCTATATATTTTAAAACAAACGAACATTCATTTTTTAAAAATGAGTTCTCAACTAAATTCAAAAATTCAGTAAGCTCTTTACTTTTCGGTTTAATGATTTTATTAAAAACATAATCCGAATCATTCCTAGGCAATAAACAATGATACTGCATACAGTTATTTAAGCATTTTTCGTAAGCCTTTATTTCATTATAAGCATTCTTGAAATACAAAGTATCGTTTATAGATTTTACATTTGATTCAATATATTCAATCATTTCTTGGTTACTACCAAATACTCCTATATTTTTTATACCTTTATATGTGATTAATTCAAAAAGCAAATTTTCGTATAAATTTAAAGCTATATCAACATTGTGAAATTCTTTCTCAACTTTTACTATTGATTTTACCCATGTATCACGAAATGAAATCAGACCAGATTCATCCTTTTTATAATGATTCAAATACTCTTCATCCCATTTATCTAAATACATCTTAACACTTTTAAATGAAATCGTTATATCTCGATTCACTAGATTTTCAAATATACTTTTTTCATTCTTACTTAAAATATATTTTGTATACAACAGATCTAATATATTCTGAAAATCCTTTGTATCTTTATATTCAGATAAAATAGTAGGTATTTTATTAAACGCATCATATTTCGATGTATCAAAACAAACGCTTTTTTCAAAAAATGAATTTTTCAACCTATTTATGGTATTTGGATTTAACGTAATCGTATCAAGACGCTCATGTTTTGATATTTCGTTTTTTGAATATAAACTATTTGTTAAAGAGATTTTAGTCATATTCATAAATCCAGTATTATTTTTTAAGTTATCAAAAAATTTTTTATCTTTATTAACATTAATATACTTTATCCGTGGATCTTTAAATTCTTTAAAATCATTAACATTATGATAACAAACCAATTTATCGCCATCTTTATAAATCACAATTTGTTTCTTATATTCAAACTCATCCATATAATAATCATAGTTTTCTTTATTTTTATTTTGTTTTACACTTAAACCAGATAAAAGAATATAATCCAAAAGAGTAGTTTTTCCTGCACCATTTTCACCAACTGTAGCTGTGATATTCGTAATACACCTATCTTTATCAAAAAAATCATCTGAAACCGTTACCTCTTGTTTGTTTTCAGAAAGTTCATAATAGCCATCTTTATAATGAACCTCAAAATTATAATTTGGAGAAAAATTAAATCCACTCTTTTCAATAAATTTACTTCTTGATAAATTTACATATAAAAACACCAATTCCATGTTCATACCTCTTTCCATTTCCTGTTATAAAAATTGTAACATTTTTATAACCAAAACCACCATAAAAAATGAAACATTCCAAATTTAGAAATCATATTTCAGAAACCGATTGTCTTATTCTTAACCAAAAATTTGTTTGCATTATACTTTTAAGCTTAATTAATTTAATTGCCATTTATAAAGTTAATTATCGGTATATCCTATTAACAATAAAAAGAGGACAAGTATATCGTTGTAATTTTGGTTGTGGTATTGGAAGTGAAATGCAAAAAGAAAGACCAGCACTCATTATTCAAAATAACGTTGCAAATTCACGCTTAGGTAATACTATTGTAATTCCGATTAACCATGACAATAGCACATTACCTTGTACAAATAGATAGCATGGGCACCATTATTTTAGATGGTCAAGCAATTACGTCCAATATAATGTGTGTAAGTAAAGCAAGACTAAAAGATTATATTTGCTCATTGCCAATGACAGATATGAAAAAAATCGATAAAGCTATTTCTAAAACAGTAGGTCTATTCAGTTACTATCTATATTTAAAAAACCGTTTGAATGACAGATTTAATTACATTACGAAAATAAAAGACCAGCGTAATAAAGCACAGGATGAACTATCAGAAATAAGAAAATTTCTTGAATTATCAGATGACATCTCATTAAGAGAATATATTTTAAATTTAAAATCATCTATTGACTGAGTATTCCATGGTGGCGGAGCCACACAATCCATGAAAATAGAGCCACCGAATCCATTTGGACAGAGCCATGCAATCCATTGCTCAGAGCCACTAAATCCACGAAGAGAGCCACTTTAGCTTAATGAAATGACTCTCATTTTTATTATTTGATTTTTGAATAATCCTCTCGAAGAGATCTGCCCTTTAAAAGAATTGTATAAGATGAGTTTCTAATACGATCTAGAATGGCGTCAGCGAGTGGCCCATCACCTAATTTGCCTAGCCAGCCTTCAGGAGCCCATTGACTGCAGTAAATTGTTGATTTTTTATCAGTTCTTGATTGTATCACTTCAAATAAATCGTTCCGTTCGCATTCACTGATGGTTGTTAATAAGAATTCATCTAGAATCAATAAATCAGCTTTGGAAAGTTTTTTCATGTATTTTTTGTAATGTCCTTGAATCTTAGCTTCTTCAATTTCCTGAAACAAATCAGACAAACGAGTATATTGAACTCTGTATCTCTCCATGCATGCATTAACCCCAAAAGCGTTTGAAATCCAAGTCTTTACATATGCAGATGCACCGGTCTAAATAATGTTCAATTTCTGCAGGATATATTCATTTATACTCAACTTTTCTATTAAGTCTCTGTTAATTTCACGCTCAGATTTAAAATTTATATCCTTTACATTGGCATTCGAATCATAGAAGTTTGCATTTTTAATGTAGCCTGTAACTGTGTAATTAATTAGATAGCATTAAACAATAAGAATAGAGTAATAAATTGAAAACTTTTTTCTATTTTCATATTTAAGTGTTGCACTTATTTTGATAATTTACCTGTACAAAAAAACAATTCATATTCACAATTCTTCTTTTCGTACAAATATGCTAGAAATCCATTTAGGATTTAAACTATCTTCAGGAAACACTGTTTTTTTTGGCATATTAAACTCTCTAATCAAAGGGTAAAATTTATCATCTGTTTTAAAGTCACCATATATTTTTTGAGAAAGTTCTATTATTTGTTTCTTTTTTGCATCATCGACATTAATAGGACAACACTTCTTAATATTACATTTAATATTTATATCATCAAAAAATTTGTTTATTTTACCTTCCCATTTACAATCATTTGCATAATTTATAAAAACACATGTTACTTCATCAATATTATTTTTCTTCATAATTTCTTTTATAGTGACAATTTCTCCTCCACATATATATCTAAGACTTCTATTCTTTGTGTTTTTAAAATCTGATATTTTCTTAGGAAAATAATTTATTAAGTTTGTCACAGTTTGTGATCCACTCAATACAGTATCAAATAGAAAATATATTTTTTCAATTTTGTCATTCAATTTGTCATTCAAACAATATACTCCGTTTTTAAACTTTAGATGCGATGCGAATATTGATTTACATCTTATATCATTTTTCTTTAAATATTTTTCACTTATTCTAACAAGTGTACTATCGGTATCAATTGCCTCTTTAGGAACAACTAAGGCATTTGATTCAAATAAATTTTGTATTTCTTTACAACCTTCTTCGAAATTTGTTGTAGGATGATATAAAATCATTTTCAAAAAATCTTCTTGCTTATCAATTGTTATTTCATGAACAAATAAATGATTTAATATACGAATATTATAAATACTGTCTGTATCCCAAAAATTCTCACCATCACTTAACAACGCATACTTTTGTAAGTTCATTTTATCTTTTAAGTCTTTAAATCGATATAAACCACCTGGCTTTACATAATCATCAAAAGTGTTTAAATTTCGGTTAGCTGACTTTATACGATTGTAAAGGTTATGCGTATTAACTAATGTTGAATTTATGTAATATTTATCTTGATCCAACAAACACTCACCTTCATCACAATCATTGTCGATAATTATATTATCTGCTTCAATCAGTTCTCCACTTTCATTTATATATTTAATCGTACCTCTTTTTTCGATTTTTTTAATATTATCTACATTTGCATTTGATACAATACGAATCTCATCATCTGTAAGAATAGATTTTAAAATTTCATCCAATGGTAATTTAAAAGCAAACCATTTTAGATTCTTGATTTCTATTTTATAGTCTTTAGCATATTTAGTATCCTTCGCAAATTCATTAATAAATTCACTAAATGATATTAATCTTTCTTCTCTCGGTAATGAATTCAACCATTTTATTATTACAGAATTTTGAACATTACTTTCTATACCATTAAAATCAGTAAAACTATCTGCCTCTAAATTACTATTAACACTCAACAATTTCACAAATGATCCAACCATCATGAAATCCAATCCACTTCCAATTAGTTTATTTTGATAGTATTTATCTAAACTTTTTATAATTTTATCGTTTGAGTTTGATCCATTCAACTTTACTGCATTTTCTGAATTGATGAAATATTTATCATGAATACAAAATGGATTTAGTAAATGAATTTGATTTTCATCTAAATACATAGAGTATTCAAGAAAAACATTTTTTATATTTCTTTTGAAAAGCAAAAATAATAACTCAAGTTTCAACTCACTTTTATTATCTAATAATAATTTTTCTATACTTGTAAATTGGATTCTATTCGATAATTTAAATTCAACAAAATAAGCAATATCATTCCCGTTGTTATTCTTTTCCACTTGAACCTTATCTATGTTATATTCTTTTAATATAGTTTCATCAAAATATGATCTATCCGGATGCCGAATATAGACCTCATTTTCATTTCTCACTAAACAAATAACCTTATTCTTCATCAAGTGAGTCTTCCATCCCTCTTTACCGCCAAGTATTACATGATTCATATCACACATATACGAAATTAATTTGATATTATAATCATCTTTTAATTTTGTTAAAATTTGTTTTTTATCTTCAAATTCTCCAGTTTTAAATATTTCTAATGCTATTCTAATTTTACAAATAAAAGTCAAATCATCATTAGACAAATCATCATTTAAAAGCACATGAAATAATATATCACTTATTGGAAATAAAAATTTATCCTCATTTTTAATTCTAAATACAAAACGTATTGAATCTAATTCAGAAAATATTCCTTCAATATTTTTTACTAAATCTTTAAAAATCTTATTATCTTGATTCAACAAATCATCATTTATTTTTTTGAGAAAATTAAATACTAACACCTTTGATGTTAACACCATCTTTTCCGTATTTATATTCTTAATGTTTGCATATGCCCTTATATACATATTGATTAATTTATCGTTATTTAACTCAGCATCTTTAATATGAGTTGAAATACCGTAAAATACCTCAATAGCTAAATCTTTTGATTCTTCAATTTCATGTGTATTTAATGAAGAATAATCAACAATACAGTTATACAAAACTTCTTCACTTAGATTAGGTAAATGAAGTGTCATATTAATTTCTTTCAATACATTTTGTGTTTTGTTTATTTCCATGATCAAATCCACTCCATCTCTCAATACTTTTTATAACAAGTCGTTCTGACTCATAAATTCCATCTAAATTTAAATCCAGTAAAAAATTCTCACATATTTCAACAATACATGATTT
>ULVX01024074.1_pt1 | contig 13900 bp, 15 predicted proteins | sample 1959811 | NCBI WGS metagenome assembly ULVX01 (sample SAMEA4835797, study PRJEB28245) | human gut metagenome | biome: gut microbiome; material: fecal sample | place: Denmark | collected 2008
GGATCGTCCCGTAGTCCAGTTTCCCGGCATGGAATACGAATGCCGGCATGGGTTTCAACTCCTCGTTATCCTCCGCCTCGCCCGCTACCTCAGACGTGGAGTCATTCACGGAATCCATGATGATGGAGGAGTTCAACGATCTTCCGGTCCCTATATAAATCCCGAGATGCGGGATGGCCCCGGCTCCTCCGCTGCCAAAAGTAGGTGTATAGACCATCGCCGGTAGCACGTCCGGGGATTCCTTGCTCTCCGTCTCCAGTGTCCCGCCGGCGTAATAATCCATCGTGACCAGACCGATCCGTTGCGTGACCGGCGTGATCCCCTTGTAACCTCTCCGGACAAACTCACCCGATATCTGGTTATACTCCACGTCCGGGTATTTCTTTAATAGGTCTACCAAGGTACTGAACTCCTCGTTCTCGTTCCCCGTGGCTCTTCCCGTCGTTGGCATCGGGCGCTCGCTGTCCTGTTTCTCTTCCGGTGGAGTGAGCCGGTCACAGGTAAGCTTTAACTGCTTGAAGCTCGAGGGATGGTTGACGGTATATTTACCGGCTACGCAATCCGTGAGGTCGCAGGAGGGTGTCTCGTTCAGGTTCTCATCGAATAGCACGATACGGATGGTCTTGCGGGTCTCGTCCGGGATGAACTCGCAGCAGAATTTATACCGGTATACGTCCAGTATCGTCTTGATCATGCAGTCCGGGACGATCTGGGAGTATCGGATCTCGCCCTTTACGATCGTATCGATCGTGTTGTTCAAAAAAACCATGTCCTTGAATGGGGTGGTGCGGGAAAAGAAGGAGTCCTCCAAGGTGTAGCCAAGATAGGCGAATATCTCCTCCAATAGATGCAATCCACGGATGAAGGGGGATATGTAGAATCCCGGAGCCAACCGGATCGTTTTCTCATCGACTACCTCCGTCCGCTCCACGTCGTTGTAAAGACGGGGATATCCGTCCGGTCCCGGATCACCGGTGGCGTTTAAAGAACCGGACTCTAGGATGGCCGGGAACAAGGCGAATCGGTCGTCATGTGTAATGAACAGGTTCCGGCAGAAGGATATCGCCTTGCTGACAGACGCGAACTTGAGAACCTTGTCCTCAAAGACCGTGGATAACGGTACATCCTTGATCTTCTCGTAGAACGCTCCGGTATTCAAGTAAAAACTGGTCTCGATCCCGCTCTTCCGGTTCGCCGACAGGATGGCTTGACGGCAGGGGATGGAGAATACCCCGTGCTGGATCATGGCGTTGATCCGCTGCGAGGCCTTGCTGATCCCGGCCATGTTATCCGGATAGATGAGTAGTTCCCTATTCTTGTCCGTGGGAGGGAGTGTTACCGGTAAGCTCTGCTCTCCGTAATCGTTAAAGAACGGGTTCATCCGGGATAAGGTCAATTGGATGTCTCCTAGGTCGTAAGCCTTGCCGGATTCGTGAATGATGTCCATCTTATTTGCCTCCTATCTTTTTGGATTTGTCCAATGTCTTCTGGGCGGCCTCGATATCGCTGTATACGACATAAGCCCTCATGCCTTTTGCTCTTAGTTCGGAAAATAGCATAAGTAGCTGTGTGAGTACTTTGAGTAATTCCGGATTATTACTTGAAACCATTACATTTTCTTCATCCGAGCGTCCATTGTATCCACCGTTGGCGAATCCGTTGACGGGAAGAGGATTTGTGCTTGTTCTTTGTCTTCGGATGGCATCCAAGGCTAGGATATGGTTCATGGAAATCGGATCTTGTAATTGCCATGCCGGTGTAACGTATTCTTCTCGATGTACGGGACCAGCCACTTCAAGTATACCACCGTTGCCGGTGAATCCTCCGTTGTACCAACCGGTGGAGTCTGATACAACTCGTTGTCCGGTTTGCGGCGTAGTGTTGTCTTTAAGACCTGCGTTTGCGGTAGATGTACTAGGTTTCTTGATAAGGCCTTTCAAGGCACCGAAAGCGACGTTGATAAGTGCGATTTCGGCAGCGGCTTTTGCTAGTCCTAAGAATCCTAATTTAGATACATTGCGGATTGTGGTTTCTGCGATCGACATTGTTACAACTTGGCGAAGAGTATCTAATGTCAATAATAGAATGTTCCCCATAGCGTCAGCAAAACTTGTTTCAGAATCAACTAAAGATTCCCCAAGGATTTGGCCAGCTTGAGCGGAGAAGTCTAATAAGGTTTGTGCTCTTCGTTTGTCTGTTTCTTCTTGCTTTTTCGCTAATTCCTCTTGTTTCTCATTTTGTGTTTTAACGAAAGATTGCAAATCTTTATTTAGTCCGTTGTATAACTTCTCTTTTTGGACTTTACGGTCTTTATCGGCCTTGGCCTCTTTTTCCAAATTTTTGAGATATTCTTGATAGGATTTATCCATCAGTTTAATTCGGAAATCAAGGATCAGTTGTTCAATTTTCTTTCTTTCGTCACTGCCTATTTTATAGATAGCTAATTGTTTATTTAATTTTTCAAGCTCTAAAGCTTGAAGTTTTGTTTGATAATCATCATATAATCTTAGGCCCTCGGTATAATCTTGTGTCAATTTTAGTTTCTTGGTTGCGATATAACGATCAACCTCTTTCAGCTTTGCGTCTGTGATTTTTTTCTCTTGCTCCGCTGACAGTCCCGGGGTTATATCCGGTTTTTTTATTTTAGGGGCAATAACTTCTACTTCTGGCAACTCGTTTGCAGTTTTTTTAGGCAGAAGAGGAGAGTATTTCTGAGATATCTTATCGAGGTTGGATGCTAATTGGTAAGTTTGTGTCATATAGCTCTGTAAACTTCCCCAGAAATCCTTATCGACTTTACCTCTGGCCCCATAGTAGTAGTCAATGTAAGAGATGACATCATCATATGTTTTTGTCCATGAGCGTCCGTTCTTTATCCCTTCATCTGTTATACGTTTTACGTCTCGAAGCATAGCGTCGGTAACGAATTGTCCCAGATTTGATTTTTCCCTCATTTGATCCATCAAATCAATTTGTTTATTTAAGGCGGTGGTCGTTACATCCTCCTTCTCTTTCTGCATGGTTTTTAAAACTATGTTTTCATGCAACTTTTCATTAACTATTTCTAAAGCTTTTGCGATATCCTCGGTTGTACTTTGTTCTGTTAGTTGGTTTTCAAGATATTTTCCATATCGAGAATTGATCTCATCGATTAATTCTTTTCGTTGCGTTGTTCCGGCGTTGCTTCGTTGGAGAGCGTCAAATAGGGTATAGGCTTCTGCCTGTTCAGTGGCGATCTCCTTGTTCATCTCTTTTAAAGCCCGGGCACTCTTAGTTGAATTATCCCATATTTTATAAATACCTACAGCTAAAGCGGTGATTGCTACTCCAGCCGCAATAATTGGATTGAGTCCTAACGTCACTAAAAAACTACGCATGGCAATTGTCGCAGCTTTGATATTTCCTGTCAGTAGGGCTTTTGCCGCAGCTAGCGCATACTCGGAAGCTATGGAGGCACGGATAGCGATGGCGTTCGCTTTTTCTATCAATACAGCTTTTGAGGAGGCTTTACCTTTTAGTTCCGTCCAATATGTATTTAATTTTATGACCGCTGTATAAAGAGCTAGAGTTGAAGTTGAAAAAATAACTAATCCTGTATTCTTACTGATCCAGTCAGCCATCAGAACTAGTTTTTTAGTCCAGTTCACGGTTTGATTCATTACGCTGATAATGGATGGATTGATCTTCTCCATTAACTCAATGCCAAGATCGTTAAGTTTGTTTTTTGCTTGTTGCATTTTAGCCGTGGCAGATTGGCTTTTTATCGTGGCCTGCTCTAAAGCGACGGATGTGCCGGTTACGGCTTTCGTATAATATTCTACCTTATCCGCTTCATTGATAAGGACAGAGGCAACATTGTAGCCTTCCTCCCCGAACATCTTTTTGATAGCGGTAGCGTCCATTTGTTTTTTGCGGAGATTTTCCAGAGCCGTACTTAGCCCGACTATTTTGGGGTTAGTCTCGTCAGCTCCTGTTTGCAGGGTAAGGAAAAACTTTTTGAGTCCGGTACCGGCGATCTCATCCTTGATACCTTTCTCACCTAAAGTTTCAATGGTTCCAACCAGTTGTTCGATCGGAATCTTTGCAGAAGCGGCTGCGACACCACTTGTCTTTATAGCCTTGGTTTGGCCCTCTACGGCTGCCGCACCGAATTTACTTCCGGCGGCAAGTACATTTACATATCGAGCGGCTTGATCAGCTCCATCCCCATACTGGTTTAATGCCAAGGTGACGGCATCTACCGCATCCGTAAGTTTCATGCCACTGGCAGAGGCGAGGATAAGCGTTTGCTCTGTCACTTCTGCTAAAGCCTCTTTATTTGCTAGCAATTCGGGTTTAGCGGAACCTACTAATTTATAAGCTTCCAGTATCTCATCAGCGGATTGGCGTATGCGGATACCTTCTTCGGTAACTGTAGTGGAAAGACGTTTTGCTTGATCTGTAAGCCACTCTATGCTTTCATCATCTAGGCCTGTAAGAGCTTTTAAATCGGCCTTGCTTTCTTCCAGTTTATTGCGGGCTTCACGGAATTTATTGAAAGTAAGAGTAATACCCGTAATGGCTGCCACTGCGGTACCAATGATTCCCATATATTTATTTACGAAATCTGTGGCACGTCCCCAGACCGAGGCTTGGCAACCGATCTCTACACGCATCTCTTGTTGGGCTAGTGCGGTTTCTTTGGAGATGCGTTTCAACATTTCTAGCTTAGTGTTATATTCAGCGGTACCACGAGTTACTTTTTTCAGCTCCGTTGAAATTTTATTCTTTGTCTTTATTAAGTCATTATAAGTAGCTCCACTTAGGTTCTTCAATACTCTTTCCGTATCAGCGACCTCTTGCTTATACTTTTGCATCTTCTGGGTTTGGGCGGTCAACTCACGTTCTATTTTCTTTGCCGCCTTGCTGTTACCTTCTCCGGCCGTCCGGAGATCAAGTAGCTTTTTCTCCAGTTCCCCGATTTTCGTCTCTAACTCCGATGCGCTAGTCATTGCGTCGGAGTTATCCAAGTATATCTTGATGCTCCTGTTTAAATCTCCTGCCATATCCTAATCTTTATCTATGAAAATTCGTGATGCGTCGATTTGCATATCGGCAGCGTAGTCCGCTACGATGTCTGCCAGTTTGGGAAGATTCTTTTCGATGATGGGATCGAACCAACGGATCGGTTGGCGGTTGCCGGTTCCCATCAGGTAGAAAGAATCCGGGTTGGTCTTTTTCAGTTTCCCGTATTTGTCCGTCCATTTAGAGCCGCCCCGGAAACCACCTTGGCCCCGTCCGGCTCCCTTATGGATATAGATACCTTCACGGGCGAAACTGAATCCCACTCGTTCGGTCTCTCCTTTACTTTTGTAAATTCTGGGTTCTAGGGAGTCCGATAGGAACTCATCTTTCTGGACAAGCAAGGCGATATTCCCTTTTAAGTCTTGGATCACGTAACCCATCCATTCCTTTACCTCAGAATTGAATTGTCTCAATTTCTCCTTATCCTGCCTACGTTCATACCGGGCGATCCGGCTGGTTGACTCTAGCGAGATCTCGAAGGGTAATCCTTCCCTCGCTCCGATTAGGGAGTTCCTGCGTTTAGGCGTGCGCATCTGCTCGCTCAATCTTTTCATGACTCCCATATCATACCCACATTGATTTGTCGATAGAGAAGGGGATAGGCTTTCTTAGGTTGAAGCCTAACATCACCCCATAGAAATTATCTCCCATGGGACCTATGCCACGAAAGGTCATGCTGTTTAGCTCTAGGAACTGAAGCCCGTTACGTTCCTCGTTCCAGTCGAGCATCATCCTGCAGACGATCTGCATGAGAAGGTCCTTGCATTCCGCTTTCGCAAAGTGAATCCCGTCGATATCCCCGGCCTCGCATTGCTTTAATAGGGCGATAAAATATTGTGGGATATTTACGAGGTTGTCATTGCTAAGCCAAGAAAAATCCGAGTTAAGCCCGTCGATGGCGACTAATACATGATCCCGGATAGAGGAGATACGTTCTTCCAGATCGGAGATTTCCTCTACCTCGTCACTACGGAGGAAATGACATTCCCCGTCCGTATGACCGATAGCGGCTAGATGCCTAGCGATCCATTCCGAATACTCAAAGTGATTGTATATGTCCATAACATCCAATTTATAGACACAAAAAAAGCCCCCCGAAGGGAGCTTTTAAAGGACATATGAAAACTACTAATCACCTTTTATACCTACTGATATAATCAGTCAAGCGTTCAGCTTGCAATTTTGTTATCTTTGTAAATGAAATCTTCTTCTTAAGTGTCTCAAAACCAAATTCATCTATAAACTTACCAATTGAAACATTTAAAAACATAGAAGGCAAAGAAGACACACCTTCCATATCGATGGTAATCTTGTCCGAAGAATTCATATTCTCTCTGATTATATCATAGAGACTACTTCCTGCCATAGGAAAATCCTTTCCTTCCATCACGTCATAAAGTTTAATTGTACACATAGTATCCTCTTTTTATTTAGTTAAAAATCAAACTCGTCTAAAATTTCTTCTTCTTCCAAATTTCCTAAATATAATTCGAAATATATCAACGTCCCATTAAAATCAAAATCAATATTGTCAATTTTAACTTCATGCTTCTTTAATAAACGAGCTGTATTGCAAATTATTCTTACTGCATCAGCGCACGATAATATATTATCTAGGCCTTTTCCTTTATTATGAACCTTAGATCCAACTGTAAAATCAACCTCTATAGACTTTTTCAAAGCATCGCTATCTGATATTATAGTGGAATCAAAATTTCTGACAGATTTTGATATACCTTTCCCGAAATCACAAATAGCTACACGCAAGACTTCATCCTGTCCTTCATATTTAATAAATGAAAAAGCATTACCATTTGCATCAGCATGATCAAAAACATTATAAAATGCTTCTACTATGCTAAGCGAAATTATACTTAAGTCTTTACCTATAAAGAAATTCTTTTTAAAATATTGTTCTACCTCTATTGCATATGCGTCTTTTTGATTCTCAACTATACGCCATAAATTAAATATATTATCACTTTCAGAATCCACATGATCTTTACTGTAATTCCAATACTCTCTAAATTTAAGATCTTCAAAAAACAGCTTCTCTATAGATTCATTTGATATCCGTATAGTATGTTCTTCTACATTAACTAAAAATTCAATCAAACATGCAATTGTAACAACATGAATAGGCTGAAATAATTCAGGAGACAATGTATCCTTAAAAACAAAAGTTATTTGTTTTTGATAATTTTCTTTTTTATATTCATTCCTGATAGTAGCGATTTGTCTCAGCCAATCCGCTCTTTTCAAAGAGTTAAAATATATGTTCGTATTATCCATGTTTTGAAGAACATTATTCATATATACAACAATTTTTATCTGCTGAATATTATCAGTTTCTATTTAAAAAAGCAAAATAAATAATAGCAAAACAATCAACACACCAGCTATAACCTTGCTTATATGGTTTTTGCTGTGACGCACTTCATTCAGAGCCGCACCGATCAGCATAACAAAACCTAATATAGCTACAAATGTCAGCATACTGCAAATATAATCATTCTTTTGGAAGAAGCAAGCGTAACAGCTCCTCCAATCTCATGGCGGCACGCATTCGTTCTTCTTTACTATATTGTCCGTTTACATCGGTAACGATGTCGAGTAGGCGCAGGGCTTCTTGGAGTTTCATTTCGGTTCCTCCTTTCCTTCAAACAAACATAATCTTTTTTTCAGAAAACTTAGAGCCGCGATAAGCGACAATGATTCTTTTTCAGAAAGTACACCCGGGGCATCATGCTCGCATGCAATGAAAGTGATAGCGCTGTCAATGGCCTTAACATCTTCTTCTAACCCACCTTTATCATTTTCCTGCCAATATCTGATCGCATCCAGCATCAGGTTTGATATACATATATCTTCCAGTCTAATCATTTTGGCCTCCTTTCTTCGCTGAGTTATAAACGAACCAAGCTACGATGACCAGTGGTAAGAACACTGGAGACAGCATGGCTAATAAGGCTACCGTGTACATTTTAGCCTCGTAAATGGATTTACAGGGCGTGATACCAAGAGGTAACAGGTTGTAGAACTTCTGGACAGTTGTCCAAGAAAAGAGATCATGTTCCCGGCTCCGGGAAGATGATACGGTTAATGAATTTGTTTTCATAACTACTGATGTTTCGCATTGTAGGCAGATATCTATAAAGCAAGAGCGGCTGCCATTTCCCTATGCTGCGAAACATCAGTAGTATCCACTCCGAAGAGCTAAACCTACAAAGGAAAAGAGGCAACCGCCTTTATCTTACTTTAGGGCATAAAAAAAGCCCTACAAAAATGTGAGCATTAACCGCGCTCAGCGAAGTAGGATACACCCTACTGATGTTTCGCACTGCAAATATGGTGAAAGTTTTTGAGATGGCAATTATGGGCAAAGAAAAAAATGTTACTTTTGCTACATGAAACGGGCAATGCATTATATTATCTCTTACCTAGGTTCCTTTTTATTTTTATCAGGAATCATAGGTGTTATCTTGAAAAGAGGCATGATAATGATCTTTCCTTGTTCGTATTCAAGTAGAATTCATGTTTTTATTGCTTTAATAGCTTTTACATTAGGTGCCTATTTGACATTACATTATTATAAGCCGAGGAAATATCAATAAGACTCTCTCTTGTCATTAAACTCTTTCATTACCTTAGTCAAATCTTCTGGGGTTTCTATTTTCATATTATCGAGTTTCTTTTGCAGGCTTTCTTTGAACGCACGATCCCTTCTTCTATCTAAGAAATCACTTAATGATTTCAGTGTTTTTTCTGTAGCCTCAGAAAGAGTTCCTACTTTTATTTTTAGTCCATCTCCCTTTGTTATGGAAAACTCGCCACCCTTAATGATCATTATGAACATTCCTATTAGGGTAATGGCTTCCCAGCTAGTTGCATACATTAAAATATCTCCGGGAGATTGTACACACGTTTTCATTTTTACAGTCTGTACATTTATATTAAGATGTATCTCTTCGGAATAATCCTTCAACAATCCGATTAGGTCAGGTACCAATCCAAAATCATCAGCAGAAATACTGTCCTCTTCCTTCACTCTAAGAACGAGGAATGTATTTCCATCTTTTTGGTAGTAATCACTGATGCAAGAATCAATGTATTGGGCATAATTGTCGGCATTTGATACGATATGTCTGGAACTAAACATCAATTGCATTTTGGGATTAAGTTTCGATCTAAAAGATCTATTTATAATTTTGATTCTTCTTCTTTTTCTGAAATTACATATTCCCGAGAGTTTAGAGACATCTTCTTCTTTTTCTTCATATACACTAGATTCAACTCTGGCGATAGCAATTTGATCAGAGCTCTTTCCCGGAATGACGATTATGTCTCCGATTTGTATATCACGATAAAATTTCAATAATTGTATAGCGGCATATTGTGGATTTATATCATCGACATCAACGGAAGATATTGACTCTTTTGAATCTATAATTTTTTTGAGGGTGTTTACGGCTTCATCGTTATGACTTGCTGATAATTTTATTTCAGCAAGAGAGATTTCATTATATCCTATCGCTATATAACCACGGGAAATATATTCGTTGTAGAAATCCCCACCCATTGATCGAACAAGCCAGTAATGTCGATCCTCTTTTATGACAAGGGTCCGTTTGAATAGACCTTTTAAATCATTATCCATACAGAAAAGGCGAATCCCTATATAGTGCGCCCACCGGAAACATAACCGGAACAGGATTGCTTACCTGTTACACTGTATAGGGATTCATATAGTGTTTTTTATTGGGCATGTAAATGTGATAATATTTTTTGAGTTGGCAAAGAAAAAGCCTTTGTTTTTAAACAAAGGCTGAATATTTAGTTGAAACATTCGGGATTATGATGTTTTTTATGATATTAATTATTCGTTTTTAATATGTCGTATCCTGCCAGTACATCTTTTATCGCTTTAATTTCGTTAGTGGATAAATTCCTAGTGCTAGAATATTTGCCGGATAGTCTCATCTTTGGTGTTTTACCTTCAACCATGTTCCTGATAAAAGATAGCATGGAATCACTAACTAAGACATCAATCCATTCCCAAACTTCTGAGTCATTATCAGTCTTCTTATCACGATATCTATCAAATGGGATTTCTAAAGTGTTTCCATCATAGGATAAGTAGGCGTTTTCAAAAAAGATCCAGTCATCACCATTATATGACATTTTTAATCTTAACCATATATTGCTATTATCTTTTCCTATATAAAGAGATGTATGGTTACTGTTATCATAGTGTATAAAATATGGGTTCTGATACCAAGTTACATTAGAAACATCATCATATTTTTTCTTTAATCTATTTAATGCGGATAATCTTTCTTTTTCTTCTTTTTCGAATGCCTTGCGCTGTTCTTCTGCCTTCTTTTCTTTTATTGTTAGGTATTGAGAATATAAGTCGTCAGCTTGCTTTCGTTCGTTTCTCTCAGGGTGATAAAGCTTTAAATTTGCACAAGCTGATATCAAAGCGTTTTCATCCTCGTTTTTTAAACCATCTTGGGCTTGTTGTAATAACTTTGCTGGATCATTCTTGTATCCGTTAAGCTCATTTGTTAATTGCTCAATTTGTGTTTTTAGCGTTTGATTCTGTTTTAAAACTTTCTCATGCTCAACCTTACCCACGCATCCCATAAGAAGTAGTAGTATTACCAAGTGTAATAATTTTTTCATATCGTATAAATTTAAACGTTAACAATGCTGCAATTACGGAAAAGTTTTTGGAAATGCAATGCTTTCCACGTATTTTTGTGGAAAATGTTATTCCTATGAAATCAATAATCAATTATTTTCGCAAACGTAAAGAGGAACGTCTTCGTGAACGTTGTGTTAAGTATGCCATTAAAGCCCACGAAGGACGGGATAAAGGTTTTACTGTCAGCGATTCAGCCCAAGACATTGAATTGTATATAAAAGACGGTATGACATCCCAAGGAAAAAGGCATCAATAAGGTTTCTTATAAGGCAAAACAACAGGTAACTTGAACCTTATTCGGTTCGCCTCATTTCCATTGCTTCCTTCTTTGGTTGAAGCGCCTATACCTACTACACTGGCTAATACACCGATCTTTCCGCTATTTTCCTTTATTTCAGAGGTGCTGACTTGTAGATCAAACTCTACTGATGAAACAATAACACCTTCACTATTGTCTATCGTCTCAAAGTTTGTATTCTCTGCATAGCATGGATTTACCACTACTCCTTTATCTTTCAATTCATCATTTAATTCATAAACAGCTTCCGAAAGCTGGGTTATAGCGGATTTAATAAATTCTTTTAGTTCCATAAACAACAGAGCCCGCATTTCAGACCGGCCATGATCCTACTTTGCGGGCTCTTTCTTCAATGAAGTTTATCTTTTTCAAATATCTCGCATGGCCTCGATATATTTGATATCTAATCTTTTTGTAAAGATGGTGAAAGTTTTTGAGATGGCAAAGAAACCCGATCGTATTATATTGTTTTCGTAAGTATCATACCAAGTTCAATTTAGTAATCCGGCGGCTGATGTCTTTCAGCGCCATATCCAGAATAGCCAGTTCCTCCTGTGTGAATTTGCAAATTTTACCGTGCACGCTATTCCCGTTTAATCGTTGGTAGAACCAAGAGGATGATTTCCCGAAATAATCTTTGGCTAGATTAGAGACGGACAGGTATGGTAAAACGGGACTCAGTCGCTCACGAATAGTTAGCTGCTCCTTGATGTCTGCGATCTCTTTATGGATGTTTTCAAAGTCATTTTGCACACCTGCGGTAAGCAGTTCGGTTTCCTTTTCATCCATGCTATCCAACAGATCGGTAATTTGTCGGTCTATGGTAGGGCGGTCATTCTCCGGGGACTTTTTCCAAAGTTCCTTTAGTTCAAAAAAACGCTTTACTTTATCCATATTATTCTGTTTTTTGAGTTACACATGAAAGGGAAACTCCCCCTCTGGCCTGGAGGGGGAGAACCTTTCTGGTCAATAATACTTTCCAAGTTCCTTAAGTTCTTTCTCAAGTCTCTTGATCTCTTTATCAACCACCGCTTTCATGAATTTGCTTCTCGAAGTCAGTTCATGATACTTGCGGAGATAAAAAAGGAGATCTTTTTCTGCCTCTTCTATCCGGGCTTTTAGCCCATCGTCACTATGCATAGAGCTCTTGTCTTAATGACATCACAAAGATAATAAATATATTATCAATGGCAAACGTTTGGTAATATTTTTATTATCATAGTATCTGGATTGGAGATAATAACAAAACCGCTCCACCTTCACAGGCAAAGCGGCTGTCCATTACTAATCTAAAAATCTAATACCATGAAAAACACCTATTACTACATATCTTGTTTCTTTTTCTCCTCTTTTTCGATCGCTACTTCTAGGGTATAGAGAGCGTCGTATAAAAGGGATTGTTTTACCTGTTCTTTCTTGGTCACGTCTCCGCTGGCCATCTCATCCACGATGCGTTGTTGCGTGTCGAATATATCCAAAGGGGCTTCATTCCCTCCGGAGGAGAATACCCGGGAGAACTTTGCTTGTATGAAATTCATGCTACCTAGGTAGTACCAGAACATGACTGTCTTTACGATCGGCTCTACATTCCGGAACCAAGCCGGATCACCGTCCTCACGTATGGTGAATGAGCCGTCTTTCCAGATTATGGATAGGAAGTTATCCAATGCCTCGAAGAAATCCTGTCTCATCCGCTGTTGCCAAGTCTGCAGCATGATGAACTGTCCGTAGCTGATATTGGTCAGGCCGTCTTCCGGGCCGTATAACTCGATATCTTTGCCTTTGTAGACGGGGAATGGGTTACGGGTTAAGCGGATATCCAGCTCGATTCCCTTCTCTGTCTCTTGGAATAAGAAATCAAAGATGGTGCTCAACGCCGCCAGTTGCTCGGCCGTGATCCATATACGATCTTTGGGAAGGGAAACGGCGTAACCGGTTCCATTGGCTTTCTGATATCGCCGGATTCTCGCGGACAGGCAAAACAATAGCATCTTGACCTTGGCTTCTTGGGCCGTACTTTTCGAGTTCAAAATATTGGCGAGAAAGCAAAGCTGTTCCGCTGTCATCTCATCCCATGTGCCGGGCACGAGGTAATCGATATCTTTGATCGTTATTTTTCTCATAATACGAAAATATGTTTGTCCTTGGAATTAAAGTCGTTCTTGATAGGAGCGGGGAGGCCTAGTTCCGGGGCGTAAACTTTCATGTAATCCTCGATTACCGCTTCTAGTGACGTTACCTGCTCGGCGTAGAAATTACCGTTGTCCGTGGGATCGGAATACAGCGGATAGATCACGGGTTTAAACTCCAGCTGGCCGGCCGCCGTACGTTGTACCCGGGTGGTTTGGCTGGTATGGAGCTTAGCTACGTACATGGCGAGCCATACCCGGATATAATCAATCAGCTTGATCCGGAGCGGATCATCCACGCCGGTTCTTAAGGTGTCTTTTAAGCTCTTGTCAAGAGTGGTCCCGATCCAGCGGCATAGCTTCATCTCCAGTGTATCGAGTAGGGGACGGAACTTTTCGAAGGTCAACCGGGAATAATCGATATTCACCTTACCGTAATATTGGAATTCCCGGGCGGAATTAAGGTAGTGGCCGTTGGCTTGGTTCTTGTAATAGCGGCTTTCTTTCCATTCCGGATAGTCGTTCTCGTGGCTTCCGAGATGCTCCAGTAGCTTATCCAAGTTATTCCATCCCCGTTCCTGCATGCTCTCTTCCGATCGGGCGATCTTTTGGTCGCTGGCTACGGTGAACTTATCGTTCCGGCTTACCGTATGCCCGCTGTCACCGATCAAGACCCCTAGCTCCGGACTGGCTAGCGCCACG
>ULVX01050548.1_pt1 | contig 13842 bp, 10 predicted proteins | sample 1959811 | NCBI WGS metagenome assembly ULVX01 (sample SAMEA4835797, study PRJEB28245) | human gut metagenome | biome: gut microbiome; material: fecal sample | place: Denmark | collected 2008
GAGATTTTAACATTTGTTTAACATTTCATCGTCGAACAATTTAATGTCTCTCAGCGTTTCAATCTCCAGCCCCTCACCGCTGTGAGGTTTGCTTCTCAAAAGCGAGTGCAAAGGTAGACACTTTCTGTATTACCTCCAAATTTTTCATGGTGTTTTAACAGAATTTTAACACTTTTGCATAAATAGAGCCTTTTACCACATTATTAAATATAATATGGCATCTATAATCATATTAAAAATCTCCCCTACCCTCTCAAAAATATAATAGCGGGAACGCCGGAAAAGATGAAGGAACGCAGAAAAAAATCACGCACCGATATGCGCGGAGCATAATAAAAATTTCACGCGACGCTGATTTTTTTCGCAAAAGCGTTCAAATTTTGAAAACACACGAGAAGAGAAAAAGATCAGGCCGAATAGCATCTTTTAAATATTGACAACGCAAAAGCGCTTGCTTTTGGATGAATTTAACTCATGGATTGGGAAAATAGAACAAAAATTCGTATATTTGCAAAATATTTGAAAGAATGACAAGCCGTCTTACTGCTTCCACCATCTTTTTCATATGCAATCCGGACAAACCACTGAAATAATGTCCGGGTCATGAGAGTCAGACTGCTTCTGACTGAAAAGCCAAAGGCAGGACTGCTCTAAAAACATCAGTTCAATAACATTCTTAATCTTAGAGAACCGACAGAGCTCTTCTCCCCGGATAAGCCGATGCGGTCTAAAAATTTTTAAAAACACGACTTATTTAAAGACTTTATGTGCGGAATTGTTGGTTATATCGGCTCAAACAGAGCCTATGACATCCTGATACAGGGACTCAAGCGCCTTGAATATCGCGGTTATGACAGCGCCGGTGTAGCGCTTGTCGACAGCGAAGGGAAGCTTCATGTCCATAAATCACAGGGAAAAGTTTCTAACCTCGAACATGTTGCCCAAGCCGGCTGCATCGAAGGTACTCTCGGTATCGCCCATACCCGCTGGGCTACACACGGCGAGCCGAACGACACCAATGCCCATCCCCATGTGTCGCAGAGCGGCATGATAGCGCTCGTCCACAACGGCACTATCGAAAACTACTCAGTGCTGAAAAAAGTGCTGACCGACCACGGATATGAATTCAAAAGCGAGACAGACACCGAGGTGCTTGTCCAGCTCATCGAATATATCAAGCTCACATCTTCATGCACACTCCTTGAAGCCGTGCGCGAAGCGCTCCTTCAGGTCGAAGGCGCGTATGCCATCGCAGTTGTCGAGCAGGAAAATCCCGACACGATGATTGTGGCACGTAAAAGCTCGCCGCTGGTAATCGGCGTGGGCGAAGGCGAGACTTTCATCGCCTCTGACGCGACTCCGATCGTAGGATATACCGACAAGGTTATCTATCTCAAAGACAACGAAATCGGCATCATCAGCCGCAACGAGCCTCTTCAAGTCATCTCGCTGTCGAGCAACAAACCTTCAGACATCAACATCCAGAAGCTGAAACTTTCGCTCGCTCAGCTTGAAAAGGGCGGCTATGACACATTCATGCTAAAGGAGATTTTCGAGCAGCCGTCTACGCTGCGCGACTGTCTGCGCGGCCGCATCGTAGACAATTGCTCGCGTGTGGTCCTCTCAGGCGTGGAGCTTAACAAGGAGCGCTTCATGAAGGCTGAACGCATCACGCTCGTGGCCTGCGGTACGTCATGGCACGCAGCCCTCATCGGCAAGCGTCTCATTCAGGATTTCTGCCAGATTCCGGTTGAAGTTGAATATGCTTCGGAATTCCGTTACGGCAATCCGGTGCTCAACGAAAAAGACATCGTTATCTCAATAAGCCAGTCGGGCGAGACCGCCGACACTCTTGCAGCCATCCAGCTCGCCCGTGAGAAAGGCGCGTTTGTCTACGGTATCTGCAACGTGGTCGGAGCGTCGATTCCCCGCAACACCGACTCAGGCACATATATCCATGTCGGCCCTGAAATCGGCGTGGCATCAACCAAGGCATTCACCGGTCAGGTGACAGTGCTTACGTTGCTCGCGCTCTCTGTCGGACAGCTTCGCGGCACAATCGACAACGAAACGCTCCACAACATCCTCGTTTCGCTCGACAAAATGCCCGAGACCATCAAGGAGGCACTCAAAGTTGACGATGAAGTGAAGAAACTTTCGAAAATCTTCGCTTATGCCCACAATTTCCTCTATCTCGGACGTGGCTACAACTACCCCACCGCCCTCGAAGGCGCACTGAAGCTGAAGGAAATCTCATATATCCACGCCGAAGGCTACCCCGCCGCCGAGATGAAGCACGGACCGATTGCGCTCATCGATCATGAGATGCCGAGCGTGATTATCGCTCCGAGCGATTCGCTCTACGACAAGATCATCTCCAACGTACAACAGGTGAAGTCACGTGGAGGAGCAGTCGTGGCAATCGTGTCGGAAGGCAATCAGGCCATGAACGACATCGCCGACTTCTGCATCGAGATTCCCGAAGTACCCGAATGCCTCACTCCGATTGTGGCATCAATCCCGCTCCAGCTTCTTGCCTACTATATCGCCGTGAACAAGGGCAAGGATGTCGACCAGCCCCGAAATCTTGCAAAATCAGTCACTGTCGAGTAATATACGACACAGATAAAACCATAGGAAAGTCTCCGCTTGCATTGGCGGAGACTTTTTTTGTGAGGATATGTCAACATTTTATACTCCATAATGGTTTATAAGAGACAGGATAATCAAAGTTAACACATATAATCACTCTATTACTATGACTAAGAAAAGCATAAAAGGCACAAAGACTGAAAAAAATCTGGTGATAGCCTACATGGCTGAATCAGGAGCATATTCCCGTTATACTTATTATGCAGGACAGGCCGACAAGGAAGAGTATTTCCCAATCGGCGAGATTTTCCGCGAGACAGCAGCCAACGAACTGCGCCACGGCAAGATTTTCTTCAAATACCTCGAAGGAGGGTCGCTTGACGTCTGTCTCGGCGTGGATGCCGGAGAAATCGGCGATACTGCATCGAATCTTGCCACTGCCGCTCAGGAAGAACTCACCGAGGGCGTTGAACTTTACACCCAGTCGGCAAAGGTCGCCGACGAGGAGGGTTTCCCCGAAATCGCAGAACATTTCAGAGCCATCGCCTCAATCGAGAAGCGTCACCACGAACGTTTCATGGCCTATCTCAAACAGGTCAAGGAAGGAACTGTGTGGAAACGCACCAAGCCCATCACATGGCAGTGTCTCGTATGCGGCTATCAGATGGTCGGCAAAGAGCCCCCGAAAGTATGTCCGGCTTGCGACCATCCCTATCAGCACTACATCGCGCTCGACATGGACGAACTTTAAGAGAAATGCAGCATAACGGTCTGCAATTTCACACTGACCGGATGCTGCCGAATAATGCAAATGTATAAACAGGAAATACCCGCTGCGACTATTTTCGCAGCGGGTATTTCCTGTTTTGTTCCGGCTGTAGGGCCGTTATTACATCGCAAAGGCGTTGAAACCGCCGTCGACCACGGCAACCGTACCTGTCACGAAGCTTGAAGCGTCGGAAATCAGATACTGGATAGTTCCGCAAAGCTCTTCGGGATCGCCGAAACGGCCGAAAGGAGTCTGACGGATCACAGCTGCGCCACGGGCAGTCAGCGAGCCGTCGGGATTGGTGAGCAGCGCGCGGTTCTGGTTGGTCACGAAAAATCCCGGGGCGATGGCGTTGACACGGATGCCCGAGGTAAACTTTGTGGCCACTTCCGTAGCAAGGAAGGCTGTGAAGTTAGAGATACCGGCCTTGGCCGCGGCATAGCCCATCACTCGGGTGATGGGACGGAATGCAGCCATCGACGAGAAGTTGACAATCGAGCCTTTGCCGGCCTCGACCATCGGCTTGAGGAAAATCTGTGTGGGGATTACAGTGCCTGTGAGGTTAAGGTCGAGCACTTTCTGGAAAGCGTCGATCTTGACATCGAAGAAATTGCCTTCAGGCGAGATGACAGCGCCGGCCATATTGCCACCTGCGGCATTTAGGAGAGCGTCGACACGTCCGTATTTCGCCATGATTGCATCGCAGTTGGCCTGCACCACGGCAGCATCCATCACGTCGGAGACAAGAAACATCGCTTCGCCGCCCTTGGCCTTGATAGCGTTGACAATCTCGTCGCCCTCTTCCTGACGGCGGCCGAGGATAACCACCTTCGCGCCCTGTGTCGCGAGATATTCGCCGATGCAGCGGCCGAGGACACCTGTCCCGCCGGTTATGACCACCACATGGTCCTTGACTGAAAATAATTCGTTCATGATTTTTAGATAGTATTCTGAATTGTCGTTTTAATCAGCAGCCCTTTTCGGCATTGATTGTCGCCATGATGCCCGAGACCATCCCGAGGGCGAGCATTCGGCCGTGGAAAGAATAGCCTGCGTTGTAGCCCATTTTCTCGTCGCCGAGCATCAGCGGAGCGTGGTCGACGCGCATCGGGACTCCGGGACGTTTTTCCTCAAACGTGCGTACCACGTCGATAAGGCGCGGGTCGAGGTGGGTCGACTCCTTGAAGTCGCCGTTGGGCATCACGTTGCAGATGCGGGCATGGACGAAGTGGGTGCGGTCGGCATATTTCTTTGCCAGCTCAGGCACATCGTTGTGGGCTCCGGCGCTGAGCGAACCTGCGCAGAACGTCAGACCGTTGTGAGGGTTGGGCACTGCGTCAAGGAAAGCTTTGATGTCGGCGTCGCAGGTGACGATGCGCGGAAGGCCGAGAATCTGCAGCGGGGGATCGTCGGGGTGGACACACATGTTGATGTCATATTCGTCGCAGACCGGCATGATGGCTTCGAGGAAATATTTCATGTTCTCGCGGAGCTGGTCGGCATCTATGCCGTCGTAGAGCGCGAGGAGTTCGCGAAACTTCTGAACCGGGTCGAGGTCGTTTTCTGAAATATTGCCGTTGACGAAGCCCTGAGTCTTGACAATAATGTTCTCGACGAGGCGCTTCTCGCCTTCCTCGTTCATTGTCTTCTTCAGCTCGTCGACACGGGCAAGGATTTCGTCTGTGTAGTCCTTCTCCGCTCCCTCGCGCTTGAGGATATGAATGTCGAAATAAGCGAACTCGGCGCGGTTGAAGTAGAGGTTTGAAGTCCCGTCGGGGTTGGGATATTCAAGGTCGGTGCGTGCCCAATCGAGCACAGGCATGAAATTGTAGCATATTGTCTTGACACCTGCCTTGCCGAGATTGCGGAGTGACTCCTTGTAGTTCTCGATAAGTTGGTCGCGGTCAGGACCGGCATATTTGATCGACTCGCTCACCGGGAGACTCTCGACCACGCTCCAGCGCAGACCTGCCTTCTCTATGAAGTTTTTCATCTTCTCGACCTCTTCAAGCGACCACACCTCACCGTTGGGAATGTGGTGGAGGGCGGTGACGATGCCTTCGACTCCGATCTGACGGAGCATTTCGAGGGTAATTTTATCGTTGGGGCCGAACCAACGCCATGTTTTTTCCATCTGGTCTATGATAAGTGATGATTATTGTTGCGTATAGCTATAGGAAAGGCGCATGCGGGACGAAGGACTGTTGGAAAGCCCCGGCCCGTCTGCGCCTGTGGATGTTTTCGTTTTTTATGGTCAGTGCATATTATTTGCGGGCCTCGACAACATAAGAGAGAGCCTCACGACACTTGTCGGTGACATACTGCCAGTCCTGAGCGGCCACACGGTCTTTCGGGAAGAGTTTTGAACCCATGCCGACACACCATACACCGGCCTTGATCCAGCCTTCGATGTTTTCCTTTGTAGGTTCTACGCCGCCGGTGACCATAAGCTTGGTCCAAGGCATGGGAGCAAGGAGACCCTTGACGAACTTTGTGCCGAGCACGTCGCCGGGGAAACACTTGCAAAGGTCGCAGCCGGTTTCCTGTGCGGCACCGACTTCGCTGACTGTTCCGCAACCGGGGGTATAGGGAACGAGACGGCGGTTACATACGCGTGAAACTTCAGGGTTGAAGAGCGGGCCGACAACGAAGCATGCGCCGAGCTGGATGTAGAGTGCGGCGGTAGCTGGATCGACAATCGAGCCGACACCCATTGCCATTTCAGGACATTCCTTTGCAGCAAACTTCACTACCTCTGCAAAAACTTCGTGAGCGAAGTCACCACGGTTGGTGAACTCAAACGCACGGATGCCACCATCGTAGCAAGCCTTTACAACCTGCTTTGCAACTTCTGCGTCCTTGTGGTAGAAAACGGGCACAACACCGGTCTCACCCATCTTGGCGAGGACAGCGATCTTATCAAATTTTGCCATAATTTCTTTGGTAAATCCAAGGGTAAAATGTAATTCGTTAGTTACTCGCAAAGTTAAACAAATATCGCGAAACTCTAAAATAAAATTATCCCATTTATTGTTAATACCATTCCAGCCAATACAAATAAATAATCAGATGACGGGGATACTGTCCTAATCCTTTAATCATTTGGAATCCTATCTAAACCGAAACAAGGCAATTGTCGCGTATTGATTTAGGCGCTTGTTGTACCTATCGGATCTTCAAAATTACAATAATATAACATTCTATTGTCACCCATAAATTTTCAGTTTTAAAGTTCCGCAATCTGACACACTATCGCCTACCACGCAATGTAATAAAAGGCCGCATCAATGACGGGATGCGGCCTTTTGTAGGATATACCCAAGGCTAATCAGCCATCGGGGGAGGATTGACGATGAATCCTTTGGGGAGATTACTTCTTATCGCGGTTGCGCCAGAGGTTGGTCATGTCTTCGAGGGTCTTGCCCTTGGTTTCGGGGACGAGGGCGGCGACGAACCATGCGGCGATGACGCAGATGATGCCGTAGAGCGCGTAGGCAAACATGTGGCCGAACTTGTCGCCCATGCCGAGACCGTGCATGTTATACATCGGAACGAAGGTCGACGAGACGATGAAGTTGAAAATCCACTGGAAAGCCACCGCGATGGCCACTGCCTGCGAACGGATGGTATTTGGGAAGATCTCGGCGATGAGCACCCAGCAGATAGGGCCCCATGAGAACATGAACGAAGCCGAGTAGACCATAATCGAGACAACAGGGATGATCGGAGCGATACCGTCGACTATATTGCTGAGAGCCACACCAAACGCGCCGATGGCCATGCCGATCGAACCCCAGATGAGCAGGGGCTTGCGTCCGAGCTTCTCGACCGAGAAGACTGCAACGAGGGTGAACGAGATGTTGACGATACCCATGATGATGGTCTGCACCATCGGGTTGCCCATGTTCATCGACTCGAAGATACGGGGTGCGTAGTAGAGCACGGCATTGATGCCGACCGCCTGCTGGAACACCGAAAGCATCACGCCGACAAAGATGACCATGATACCGAAAGAGAAGAGCTTTTCGCTCTTGACCTCGACTGTGCTCTTGATCTGGGCAAGGATTTCTTTGGCTTTCTCATAGCCGTTGATGTGCGAGAGCACACCGAGAGCCTTCTCGTCGCGGCCCGTGAGGGCGAGATAGCGCGGAGATTCGGGCACAAGGCTTACGAGGATGGCGAACAGACCGGCTACAATAGCTTCAGAACCAAACATGTAGCGCCAGCCTTTCTCGATGGTCCATGTGTCGGACTCGGCGCTGACCTGATAGAGGGTTGCACCGATTTTCTCGATGACGGGCTGGGTATGCTCGCCAAGGATGAGGAAGTTGACGAAATAGACCACAAGCTGGCCGAAGATGATGGCAAACTGGTTCCACGACACGAGCGTGCCTCGCAAATTCGACGGGGCTACCTCGGCGATATACATCGGGCATATAGCCGACGCGAGTCCCACACCGATGCCTCCGAGAATACGGTAGAAGTTAAAAGCGATCAGCAGCCCTGAAGTCGGAGTGCCGTAGTCAAAGAAAAGGAACTCGGGATAATAACTGCCGAGCGCAGAGAGGAAAAAGAAAATGCCGGCGATGGCAAGCGATTTCTTGCGTCCGAAATATGAAGCGAAGAAGCCCGAAACGGCAGCTCCGATGATACAGCCGAGCAGAGCACTCGACGAAGTGATGCCGTGGATGGTGTCAGTGTAGACAAAATCTTTTGCTCCGAGGAAGAAAGCCTGCAGCCCCTTCTCGGCACCTGAAATCACGGCCGTGTCATAGCCGAAAAGCAAGCCTCCGAGCACTGCGACGAGCACAATCGAAAAGAGGTAGACCTTGCTTCCTTTCTGAGGATAGTTCATGGTTAGGTAAGAAGTTTTTGATGGGTTATATAGTTATTGCTGATTGTTTTCAGAGTAGCGGTTTATGAGGAGCGGGGCTGAGTGGAAGAGGATGTGTGTCAGGAATCTATTAGAGGAAAAATGTCCGTGCAGGCATCATCTGTCTGATGCCGCACGAACATTGTTTCATGGAAACAGTGAGGTATTCACGGGGAATACACACTGATTTCTCCGCTTAGCAATACATTGCAACGATAGCTTCGTAAAGCTCCTGCTTGCCTGAGGTCTGCTTGGGTTCGGGCTGAGTCTTGGCATAGGCAACCACGTCTTCAAGAGAGAGCTTGCCTTCCTCGAATTCCTTGCCCTTGCCGCCGTCGAACGAAGCGTAGCGCTCGGCGAACATGGTCTTGTAGGGTGATTCCTCAAGGATTGCGGCAGCGCTTTCGAGCGCACGTGCCATTGCGTCCATACCGGCGATGTGAGCGATGAAGATATCTTCGAGGTCGGTAGAGTTGCGACGGGTCTTGGCGTCAAAGTTAGTACCGCCGTTGCCGAGGCCGCCGTTACGGATGATCTGCATCATTGCCTGGGTAAGCTCGAAGTTGTCGATGGGGAACTGGTCGGTATCCCAGCCGTTCTGGTAGTCACCACGGTTAGCGTCGATAGAGCCGAGCATGCCGTTGTCGACAGCCACTGCGAGTTCGTGTTCGAAAGTGTGGCCGGCGAGAGTAGCGTGGTTAACCTCGATGTTCACCTTGAAGTCATTTTCGAGACCGTGAGCCTTGAGGAAGCCGATGACAGTCTCAGTGTCGACGTCATACTGGTGCTTAGAGGGTTCCATAGGCTTGGGTTCGATGAGGAATGTGCCGGTGAAGCCTTTTGAGCGGGCATAGTCGCGGGCCATGCGGAGCATAGTTGCGAGATGCTCTTTCTCACGCTTCTGGTCGGTGTTGAGGAGGCTCATGTAGCCTTCGCGTCCACCCCAGAACACATAGTTCTGACCGCCGAGGGCGATAGTAGCGTCGATAGCGTTCTTGATCTGGACTGCCGCACGGGCAACAACGTCGAAATCAGGGTTGGTTGCAGCGCCGTTCATGTAGCGGCCGTTGCCAAACACGTTTGCTGTGCCCCAGAGGTTCTTGATTCCGGTTTCGTCCATCTTAGCCTTGAGGTAGGCAACGATTTCCTTCATGCGGCCTTCGTAGTCGTCGATGTCGTTGAGGTCGCCGATGAGGTCGGTGTCGTGGAAGCAGAAATATTCGATGCCCATCTTCTGCATGAACTCGAAACCTGCGTCGGCTTTCTGCTTTGCGATGGTCATTTCGTCAGGACCGATGTTCCAAGGGAATTTCTTTGAAGTTCCGCCGAACTGGTCGCCGCCTTCAGCACAGAGAGTGTGCCACCATGCCATAGCAAACTTGAGCCATTCCTTCATAGGCTTGCCGAGCACAACTTTTTCTGCGTCATAGTAACGATAGGCCATAGGGTTCTTTGAGTCCTTGCCTTCAAACTTGATTTTTCCTATACCGGGAAAATATTCTTTTACTGCCATAATAAATGTATTGATAGATGTATTAAAGATTAAGTATATTGTTTCTATATTTATAAATCAGATTTCGCGCATCAGGCGCTCCTTCCACAGATCGTAGGCATCGCGATAGGCACGGCTGTCGCTGACCAAAGGTTCGATGATCTCGATTTTTTCGAGCGACGCGAACGCCTCGTTGTTGTCGCGATAGATTCCTGCGCCTATTCCCGCACCCTTGGCCGCGCCGACTGAACCGTCGGTGTCGTAAAGCTCGATGGTCGCACCGCTCACGCCGGCAAGCGTGTTGCGGAAAAGCGGACTGAGGAACATGTTGGCATGTCCGGCGTGAATCTTGTTAATCGGCATGCCCATCTGCTCCATAATCTCCATTCCATACATGAACGAGAACACGATGCCCTCCTGAGCCGCACGGAGAAGGTGAGATTTGTTGTGGGTGAGGAAGTTCACACCGTGGATCGAGCAGTTGACCTCCTTGTTCTGCAACACACGCTCCGCTCCGTTGCCGAAGGGGATGACCGACACGCCTTCAGCTCCGATCGGAGCTTTGGCTGCGACATCGTTCATCTCGGCATAGCTTATGCCCTCGGGGGCAACGGTGCGCTTGCTCCACGAATTGAGAATGCCTGTGCCGTTGATGCAGAGCAACACGCCCAGACGGGTGGCCTCGTCGCTGTGGTTGACGTGGGCAAACGTGTTGACACGGCTCTTGACATCATAGTTCACCTCGCCAAGCACACCATAGACCACTCCTGAAGTTCCTGCGGTCGATGCTATTTCACCGGGATTGAACACGTTGAGCGAAAGCGCGTTGTTTGGCTGGTCGCCTGCTCGATACGACACCGGAGTGCCCTCGGTGAGACCAAGTTCGGCAGCCGCTTCGGCTGTCACACGTCCCTGAATCGAGAATGTCGGGACGATTTCGGGGATTATGCTCCCGTCAAATCCGAGATAATCCATCAGGAATCCGGCAACCTTGTTTTCCTTGAAGTCCCAGAGCATCATTTCCGACAGTCCGGAGACGGTGGTGCAGATGCGGTCGGTCAGACGCATGGCGATATAGTCGCCGGGAAGCATAATCTTGTCGATTTTCTCAAACACCTGAGGCTCGTTTTCCTTGACCCACGCAAGCTTGGTGGCGGTGAAGTTGCCGGGTGAGTTGAGTATGTGGCTGAGACACTTCTCTTCGCCGAGTTCGTTGAAGGCCTTTTCGCCGTATGGCACACCTCGCGAGTCACACCAGATGATGGCCGGACGCAGAGGTACTTTGTTCTTGTCGACCATCACGAGGCCGTGCATCTGATAGGATATGCCTATCGCCTTGATGTCCTTCGGATCGGCCTTTGACGAAGCGAGTATGCTCTCGGTGGCATGTTTAAGACTGTCCCACCACTGCTGGGGACGCTGTTCGGCCCATCCGGGCTTCACTGCTATGATCTCGGCCTCGGTACGGGGATAGAAGTCCGATGCCACGGTCTTTCCGGTCTCGACATTCACAAGGCTCGCCTTAACAGAGGAACTGCCTATGTCATATCCTAAAAGATACATATTTCGTGTTGTGTTTGGTTATGATGTAACGTTAATTCTGTTGGTTAAATTTCGAAAAATCCGCCTGCAGGTGTCGTCCGGCTAACGAGAGCCACTGTAGGCTTTCTTGTCGAAGCGGTAGTAGCGGGCCGCCCTGTGAGCCACTCCCTGCTGCCGCTCGTCGAGAGGTATGATATATGACAGCTGCGAGATTTTCTTATGGAAATTTCTCACGTCGAGCTGTTTGTCATAGATAATCTCCATCAGCATCCTGAACTGCGATGCCGTAAATTTCTTCGGCAGAAGGTCGAAGATGAGCGCACGGTTGTTGTCAGCCTCGCGTCTTATGGCCTTCAGAGCCTCGGCGATTATCAGGTTGTGGTCAAAGGCAAGGCGACCGAGCTGATTGAGCCGTTGCCATTCGGCCACTTCAGTGTTGACTGTCTTTTCAAGTGTCTTGTCAAGCTTGACAAGTGAAAAGTAGGCTATGGTCACTATACGCTTCACCTTTGCCTGCTCCTTTTCAAGCCAGTGGACATCGCGCAGATTGCTCGTGCGGTCCTTCGACCCGAAAGCCTTGAACTGTGTCAGCGTCACGTCGCTGACACCGGTCAGTTCCTTGAGCACTCTCGATGCAGCGTCGTCAAGATCCTCATCCTGATAGATGAGGCTGCCCGGCAGTTTATAGTCCATGAAAACCTCGCCGTTTGAGTCGCAACCGCTCCGTTTGCTGAGCAGGATATTCAGGCTTTCACCGTCGAAGCCGAACACAACGCAGTCGACCGAGATATGATTATTGGCAAGTGGTGCCGCCATAAAACTTAGTGATTTTTGTGTTAGTCGGTACTTTAAGGTTCTCGCAATGAAGACCGCTCCGGCTGGCACCGGAGGCATTGTCAATCGTTTGCGATGGCAAATGTACGAATTTTACAAATCACGTGTCCACTCAAAAATATGTTGTATAACATATTTTTGAGCGCCTTTCGTTTTCTTACCGTCTACAGTAAGGGGTCGTGTTCACGTCAATTATACAATAAGCTATCACTTCGCTCTGTCTTTTTCTTCCAAATGCCTTGTCTGTTCCGCAATTATACCTTTATACAAGCCATGCGCCTTATAGTCCGACATACAATAAGAACCGCACGTTTCATGCTTTTAATTTTTGTAACACAATCTGTTAAATTTCTCTAACATCTCGGCTTCTTTTCTGATGTCAGTTGTTTATTAGACAAAACTCTCAAACTTTAAACTCAAAAAACCAATAAAAAAACAATAAGTAATATCCATTAAAAAAGAAAAAACATCGCGTTTCGAAAGAAAAGCACTTACACTTCAACTAAAAAAGCAAAGACATGAAACGATTAATTCTTGCTTCAGCCCTCGTCGGCTGTATTATGGGTGCCTCAGCCCAGGATCTGATCGAACGCCCGACATTTGGCGATAATTGGCAGCTCGGCCTCGACGGTGGTATCACCACCCCGCTCAAAGGCCACTCCTTTTTCGGTAACATGCGCCCGACCGTAGGCCTGCATCTTGGGAAACAGCTTACTCCGCTCTTCGGCCTCGGCATCGAAGGCGTGGCAGGCATCAACACATCGACCGTCAATGGCGGACGCAGTAGCAAGACCGCCTTCGACGATACCTATCTCGGTGCCTACGGTACGTTCAATCTAACTAACGCATTCTGCGGTTTCCGCTGCGAACCGCGTCCCTTCACAATCGATGCTGTTGTCGGCATCGGATGGATGCATGACTACGTAAGCTACGGAAGCGACCACAGCAACATCGGCGCAAAAGCCGGCCTCAACTTCAACTTTGCCGTAACCGACCATTTCGGAATCTCGCTAAAACCGAGTGTCCTATGGAATGTCACCGGCAACGGAACAGGACATGACGATCAGGGTCTCGACCTCAAACGCGCCAACTTCAACCTCACTGTCGGCCTCAACTACAATTTCGGACCCGGCTTCGAATGCGTGAACTGCCCCGACAACTCTGCCGAACTTTCAGAACTCAACGGACGTGTCAACGCCCTCCGTGCTGAAGTCGACGGACGCAACGCAGCCCTTGCAGCAGCCGATGCAAAGAATGCCGAACTTACAGCCGCTCTCGCAGCCGCCAATGCAAAACCGGCAAAGGTCATCAAGGAAAACAATCTCGAATCTGTCCGCTACGTCTTCTTCAAGATCGGTTCGAGCGTGATTACAGCAGACCAGCAGCCTAACATCGAAATGATTGCTGCCTACCTCAACAACCATCCCAAGGCCACCGTACAGGTCCGCGGATATGCTTCGGCCGACGGCCCTGCCGATGTCAACGAACGTCTCGCTAAGGCTCGTGCAGAATCTGTCAAGAACGCCCTAATCAAGAGATATAAAATTGATCCCAAGCGCATCAACGCCGAAGGTGAAGGTATCGGACACATGTTCAGCGAAGAATCCTGGAACCGCGTTTCCATCTGTACTCTCGACGCTGACTGACAGAACCCGCGTCTCTAACACCTCTATTATATAATAATGTATAGGAGGTGGAAATCTCCTCCCAACATTGACTGACACACACTTCATAAGTCCC
>ULVX01004965.1_pt1 | contig 13837 bp, 16 predicted proteins | sample 1959811 | NCBI WGS metagenome assembly ULVX01 (sample SAMEA4835797, study PRJEB28245) | human gut metagenome | biome: gut microbiome; material: fecal sample | place: Denmark | collected 2008
TTCAAATAAAAGGTGATGACGAAAATAAAATTATAGAAGATATTACTGATGCATTCGATAATGCTCTTAAGAGCATTGAGTCGCTTGTAATTAACAAAACAATCATTGTGCCATACGATGATGCTACCGTTTATACACCTACTACAGAATCTATATGGAATCTGGATTATTTTCGTCTTTTCATAAGTCATATCTCAGAAAATAAAGTCTCGGCGAAGAATCTTAAAGTCTGCTTAGAGAAATGGGGGATTCACGGCTTTGTAGCCCATGAAGACATAGAACCATCTAAAGAATGGACCTCGATTCTAACAGATGCTCTATTTTCGATGAACGCTCTTTGCGCCATATTAGTAAAAAGATTTAGATATAGTAGTTGGTGTGATCAAGAGGTTGGAATAGCATTGGGACAAAACAAATTGTGTATTCCTATAAAAAAAGACATTATTCCTTATGGTTTCTTGGGAAGATATCAAATGATTAAAGCCGATGGTCTTGATGCATCACATGTTGCACAAAAGGTTGCAGAATGTGTGTTTAAAGATGAGCGTACTCATGGAATCTACTGTAACAGTTTAGCCAGACTTCTCATTAATGCAAAGACATCCGAAAAAGCGTTACAGTGGATTGACATAATTAATAGCTTTCCCACGATAGAACGTGTCTATGTGGAATTAATTTACAAAGAATACTCCCATAATCCAATTTTATTACAACCTGACGTTTTGCATGGCATCAATAGTTTATTAAAACGATATAATATATTAACTTCATTATCTAATTTTGGAGACCATGAGACCTCTGCTGAAGATTTGCCGTTCTAACTACTATACAGAAACAAGAGGAGTATCATTTAAGAGAACAATATATGAGTGAGTTTGACGAGTACATAGTCCACGGGGAACCGGGGCAGAAGGAGAAGGCGGATGCTTGGCAGACGGCTATCGGTCTTCAGGATGTGGATGGGTTGAAGGTTTCGACCTATCTGCTTGACACTGCGCGTCAGCGCATCGATGATGACATATATAGGAGAAACGTTGAATAGCTTGAAGTAAAATGACGAATAAGTTTGAGATACGAAATAGCACTGCTGAGTTCCTGATCTTCCAGATTGAGGGGAAGGAATCAGGTGTGCAGGTGATATACCATGACGAATCTGTGTGGTGTACGCAGAAGGCTATGGCGCAGTTGTTTGACTGCTCTTCTGACAACATCGGGTTGCATCTAAAGAATATTTACGAGACCGGAGAGTTGACCCAGGAGGCAACTACCGAGAATTTCTCGGTAGTTCAAACCGAAGGCGAGCGTCAGGTCAATCGTTCGCTGAAATTCTACAATCTCGATGCCATTATATCAGTCGGTTATCGTGTGAACAGCACCAGAGCCACGCAGTTCAGACAGTGGTGTACGTTTATTTTGCGTCAGTTTGCCATACGAGGGTATGTGATTGACAAGAAGCGTATGGAGAACGGTTCGTTTATCGGAGAGGACTATTTTGAGCATCTGTTGGCTGAGATCCGGGAGATTCGCCTCAGTGAGCGGCGTTTCTATCAGAAACTGACCGATATTTATGCTACTGCCATCGACTACAACCGAGATGCACCCACCACAAGACTATTCTTCAAGAAGGTTCAGAACAAGATGCACTACGCTGTGCATGGTCATACAGCCGCTGAGCTTATCGTTGAACGAGCCAACGCCGAGAAAGAACACATGGGACTGACAACATGGGAGAACGCTCCTGACGGGAAGATTGTAAAGCCTGACGTAGGTATCGCCAAGAACTATCTCAAGGAGGTGGAACTTGCCGACATGGGGCGACTTGTCAATGCCGTGCTTGATATGGCGGAGCGTATGGCTCAACGCCATATTCCCATGACGATGGAAGACTGGGCGAAACGAATCGACATAATTCTTGAAGCGTCCGGCGATGCCGTTCTGACAGATGCCGGCAAAATCACCGCTGAATTTGCCAAGAGTTTTGCAGAATCGGAGTTTGAGAAATACCGCATAATCCAGGACAAGCTCTTTCAGTCCGACTTCGACCGCTTCAACGACGACAATTTACTTCCATTGGACATAGAATGACAATCCCATGACATACGAAGAGAAATATCAGGAAACTTGTGAGGTTGTCGCACTGCGATAATCCCAAGATAAAAGAACAGGCTGATGCATGGCTTGTCAGTATAGGCTTGCAAGACGTGGCCGAACTGACGGTATCTGCACTCTTGCTTGATTTGGCAATCAGGAATGTCAAGGGTGAGATTACTCGTGAGGAAGTCAGCTAACGGTTGAAGGTGCACTATGGGGATACGTTATATGAAGAACCGAAATCAGGACTGGATGGCGGCTATGAAGTCGTACCACCGGCTTCTCCCAAAATAAAGGAGATTGAAGAATATAACCGGAAGCTCCGCCCTGCTCTGTACGCTCGACTTGATAAAGAAAGGAATCTCAATTAACACTGAAGTCGAAAAAATCAGATTTCGGTCACTTCGGATGCGTTTAAATTGCAACTTCTGCACCAAGTTGGTGCAGTTTTATGTCGTGAAACAAAACGCATCAAACAGGTTTGCCGTGCTTGATGCGTTCTTTTCAATGGTTTACGATTCTTCTAAATCCTCCACTCATAGTTTGTCATTTTTAGTGTTTTGCCGCTCAAGCTGCCTTTGAATCTTATATTGAACTTCATTGAAAGACAGTGGCGTGAAGTTATTATTGTCAACGCCGACATCAAATTGTGTCGAATACAGATGCTGGAGTCGACCGACATCTATTCCAGTGTTTGATGGGCGTGTATGAACGTGTCCAAACAGTTGCCAGACGTCGTTGTGATAGCCTCCCTCAAAGCAGAGATAGGAAAAGTGATTCAGGTAGATTTTCTTTTTCCCTATCTGTATGCACATCGACATTGCAACGTGTTCAAACCTATATATGAAACCCTGCCTGATATTCTTTAGGTCATGGTTGCCGAGAATGAGATAGATTCTGCCATTTAGACGGTCAAGAATCCTGTTCCACTCGTTGGCACCTCCAAGACAGAAGTCGCCGAGATGAAACACTATATCATCCGGTGCGACTGCATTGTTCCAGTTCACTATGATTGTCTCGTTCATTTCGTGAATGTCACGAAACGGACGCTGGCAGTAGCTGATTATATTCATATGGTTGAAATGGGTATCTGATGTGAAGAATACCCGACTTGCATCAAATTTGAAGTTCATTGTCGTTGATTTCAATTATGGCATCCCTACGGTAGCCCTTTTGCTCGCCTTGAAAAATATAACCGAGCTGATTGCATACACATTGGGTGTTGCCAATTGTTTTGTTTATGTTTCGGTGCGAATGACCATAGATCCAGTAGTCGATACGGCTGCCGGCGATGAAGTCGCCAAGCTCAGATGTGAATGCCCCGTTGATGGGGCTTCCTTTGAACTCGTCAGACATCAGTTCAAAAGATGGCACATGATGAGTGGCCACAATGATATGCTTGGCGTGGCTTGCTGTCACGCTTCTTTCGATGAACTCGCGGCACCGATCATGCTCCTCATTGAAACGCTGCGCCGAGAGCCGGAACTGTCCATTCCGGATTCGGTGGAAGTCAGTCACGCCACGTTCGGTCTGATATTCATCCCATGGATGTATCTTCGCCCAAAGTGTCGAAGTAATAAGGTCAATATCAGCCGACAGCGGGACCATACAGTTATAGCAGGCTTTGACATTAGGACGGATTTCAAGCTGCCACCCTTCATGAAACTCGTTTATGTCAAAACTCTTGTATAGCTCATGGTTGCCGGGAATGACAATAGTCTGACGGAATGAGTCTGCACACCAGTCCCAGAATGGATGTAGGCAGTAGTTGTCATCACCAAGATAGCCGATGTCTCCGGCTAATACGAGCACTTCACCCACCGGGATGATCGGATTATCTTTCAGCCAGCGGCTGTTTTCATGAAACTCCAGATGAAGGTCAGATGCATATTGAATTTTCATAACTTATCTAATTTATAAGTTGTTAAGCGAGAGGACTTACACTCTCAATCTTATTCCACTTAGTGTTTGCAATTATTTTCCTGATAACATCCTTGTCAACTTCGTCAGCATAAGGAAGCCTCGTCTGACTACCGATGTCATCGCCCTGCATATATCTGTATGCATAAGGAGTAATCTCAACATAGTCAGTCTCATTCAAGATTCCGAGTATATGTTCGACTTCTCCCAATTCAACCGAGATTCCCACATCAGACAATCCTAAGATCGCCTTAAAGCAATCATCAAGATTCCAATAGCTGTGGGTACCGATATAGAAATGCCATTGCCCATTGGTAAATTCGGGGTACAAGGGAACTCTGGCATACACCACATCAAAACCATGATAAGGAGAGACATCTGTCTTCCATCTCCTGAAATCATTCTCAGAGTCGAGATTATATTCTTTAATCTCGTATCCTTTGCTTGAACGCCGGAAGACTTCAATATCATCTCTTGACATCTTGCCATATACAGCTTCGTATGAGATACGCCAATAGTGCATATAGCGTCTGAGAGTCATCTCGGAGAACTGAGTAGGCTCGACCTGATTCTCATAGATGTTGATTACCCGAGGTATATCAATCCCATCATAGCGATTGTCAGCAATCAATGAGTTCAGGATCGACCTCTTTATCAACTCTTCTCTCCGATAGTAACTCAAATATTTCTCAACATACGCATTATACTGTTCGGGTGCAGACAGGATGTTATCAACAAGCCCGACAACATATTTCTCTATTTTTGAGAATATTCCAATTAGCATATCTTCGAAGAACCAGCGATGAGAATTACAATCTTCCTTATCACAGAATATATGATGGTCATGTGGATCTCCAGTGATGTAAAGATAATGACGGTTCTTATAGGTAGATACCGACAAGCGGTACCACTCCCACCTCTTGCCCTTGACCTCAAACCAAAGACTTCTTCTGCAATCATCACCCATAGGAGCAAGACGCTCCATTGCCTTATGTATATGACAGATGATTTCAGCACATTCATCGGGAACTAAAATAACATCAAGGCCACGATTATCGGGGAGGCTGCATATGTCCGACTGAATCATAGCATTTTGACGATATAATTTCTTTTGTTCATTAAACTTCATTTTTTTGCGAATTATGCGTCATAAGGCGCAATTATTGAAATGTGTGTCCGTAGCTAATCGCGATGGAGAAGGTTATATCGGTTAGGACACAAAAAACGACTGTCGGAAAGCTTGGTAAGAACTTTCCGACAGTCGTTATATCTCAGCAGTCTATATTTGTAGACTAACTTATGTCAGTTGGGAGACTGAAACAAACCGATCGGATAGTCCTGCAATATGATGTGCCTGTTGTTGATGGCAGCTGCACATACGCATTGCGTTCAAAGCCTTTTAAGCTCTGAATGCCTTTGCTGATTAGTATGTTACAATGCTGTCTTGCCGTTTGTTTCAGATTTTGTGGCCACAAATTTAATACTTTTTCACAAGTCCACCAAATATTTCATGAATTACTTTATTGGTTTACTATATTAGACTTTTATGCTTGATGATGTTCACAGATAGACTTAATCGTTCAATAAGTACAGCTTATCATACTTTTATTTGGTGACATCAAGAATTATTCTTATTTTTGCGCAAAAGTTTATTATGTCAGACTATGAAACTAAAAGATATAATGAAAGAGCGACGAGAAATCCTTTCTCTGACCCAACAGGATCTTGCGGAGATGGCGCAAGTCGGGCTTGCCACGATTAAGGACATTGAGCGTGGCAAGGGTAATCCCGCGCTCAACACCGTAAAGAAGATTCTTGATGTACTCGGCATTGAGATTGAATATCGCATAAGGCAGACAGTATGAAACAGCTTGAAGTTTATTTCAATGATATAAAGGCCGGAATTCTTTCCGAGCAGAATCCCGGAACCGGGTATTCTTTCCAATATGATGAGGAATATCTCAAATCTGCCATGCCACCAATATCGGCAACTTTGCCAAAGAAAGTCACAGCATATAGTTCTGAACATCTATTCCCTTTTTTCTCAAATATGCTTCCTGAGGGAGCCAACCGTCGCGTTATATGCCGCGTCCTGAAGATTGACGAAAATGACTTTTTCGGACTCCTTGAAACAATGGCCGACAGAGATTTCATAGGAGCTGTAAATGTAAGGAGGATAAAAAATGATTGAAATTAGAAACTGCCCGTCTTCTCTCATAGAGGGATTCGATACATACAGCCCCAGGGCCGCTAAATCTCTTTTCGGAAGGATTAAAGTGAATCCTATACTCGGGTTTGACATTGACGAGTTCAGAAATGTCGGTGAGATTGCAGATGCCATGCACCGCATCTCGGTGTCCGGTGTGCAGGAAAAATTTCCAGCTGTAATCAATGGTAGCGAAATAAGTATAGCAGGCGATAATGATCGTTCTACTCATATATTGAAACCTGCCCCTTGGGACAAGACTCTCCGAGACCGCAAACAGATTCCTGCCAATGAACACCTTACCATGCAGATTGCCTCGCAGGTTTACGGAATACAGACTGCTATTAATGGGCTATGCTTTACGCCAAAAGGGCAGCCGGTATATATTACGCGCCGGTTCGATGTTCTTGCCGATGGCTCAAAGTTACCGATGGAAGATTTTGCCTCGTTAGTTGGGCGGAATGAGCAGACCGCCGGGACGCAATTCAAATATAACGGATGCTATGAAGATATAGCTAAAGCGATAAGGGCAAATGTCGCCGCATGGATGGTCGACATGGAGAGGTTCTTTGAACTTGTGGTGTTCAATTATATCTATGCCAACGGAGACGCTCATCTAAAGAATTTCTCTCTTATTCTTGATGGTCAGGATTACCGCTTGGCTCCTGCTTACGACCTGCTCAATACAAGCCTTCATGTGAATGGCGATGATCTCGGTCTTGACGGGGGACTGTCGCCTGATATTGAAAAGAGCGATGCTTACGACAGGACAGGTCATCCTTGCCGCCTCGACTTTGAGAGATTCGGCATAAAGATTGGTCTTGTAAAAAAGCGTATTGATAGAATTCTCGACAAGTACATCGTACTCCCCAAAGAAGCCAAGCTACTTATTGACAAAAGTTTTCTTTCAGAAAAGATGAAACGCAACTACGTCCGCATCGTAAACGAACGGATAAGCCGCTTTAACAGAATATCCGAATAATATCACCTAATAAAACCGTAATGAAATGTCTAAAGCTAAATTGAAGAAACTGTTATCGACTCTTTCAAAAGAACAGGTTGTTGATATCATGCTCCAGTTATACGACGCAAGCAAGGAAGCCAATGCTTGGCTTGAGTTCTATCTTGCCCCCAATAGCGATGCAGAACTTGAAAAGTATAAAAAAGCAATCCGCAGCCAATTCTACGGACGGAATGATTGGCCTAAAGATCCAAGTTTCAGAGAATGCAATAAACTGATAACCGCATTCAAGAAACTCATACCAGATCCTCATGCTATTGCAGATTTGATGCTCTATTATGTAGAACAAGGATGTAGCCTGACTGCTCAATATGGCGATTACGACGAGCCTTTTTACACCGCTCTTGAAAACAATTTCAACAAAGCAGTCAAATTCATATCTTCCAATGGATTGATGTCAGATTACAGTCTCCGTATGCAACGTATGATTAAATCAGTGGAATGTTGTGGCTATGGCTTTCCCGATACATTATGGGATATCTACTACGAATACGCTGAAGACTGATTGAATTCTTTTTAAGCATAGATTCTTAAATTTAGCTGAACAAGGGTTACACTTTTTTGACCGAATCAACAAACCTCCATGACACTTTTTCCAACGAATAAGCGAAGGATTGCCACACTTTTTCAAACGGAAAGTAATCAGTTGATTGTCAATGCTTTATATTGACGGCAATTGACTATTACTGAACGATAGAACTTAAATCTTACAAGAACGCCTAATGCTGATAACTGTCAGTGTTAGGCGTTTTTATGCACTATTTTGTACGGATTTTGTACGACAGCGACTCATTTCACCCCAAGCGTCAGCAAGGTGGTGGAGAAAGTGGTACGTCACGGTACGTCGTGATACGCCATGATACGATTATTGACGAAATTAACACGTATGACATGAGTAGCAACATCAAAGTCGAGAGAATCTGTGAATGGTGCGGAAAGAAATTCATCGCCCAGACTACAGTGACACGCTTCTGCTCGAAGCGGTGTGCCGAGCACTCTTACAAGGAGAGACTACGGCAAAAGAAAATGGCAGTATCAAATCTTGAAACTGCATCAGTGCCCAATGGCAATAAATGGAGAGATAAGGATTATCTGACCCCTACCCAAGCAGCCGACTTACTCGGAATTGGAAGGATGTCAATATATCGCTATATCCGTAATGGAAAAATTAAGGTGGTTCGGTTTCAGCGAAAGACTCTCATCAGCAAAGCCGATATTCAGGCGATGTTTGATTTTCTGACACCAAAAGAAACGGAGCCGTCTGAAACTGCTGAAAGAAAATCAAAGTCAATCTCTGATTTCTATACCCAGGCTGAAATTCGTGAGAAGTTTGGGGTAAAGGATTCGTGGATATACAAGGTCGTTGCTGAGAACAATGTGCCTAAGACAATCCTTCGCGGTAAGGCATATTTCAGCAAGAGCCATATCGACCGGCTTTTCTCGGCGAGAAAGAAGAATCCGGAAATAACGGAGTGGTATTCTGTCGAGGATATTCAATCCAAGTATGGGATGACGCTCTCAGCGATTTACTCGCTGGTGTCGAAAATTGGGATACCGAAGCGCAAGGAGGGTCCGAAGGTCTATTACTCCAAATACCACTTTGATGTGGCCAAGGGTGCCAAGTCAGCCGAAGATGTAGAGTTTATTTCAGTGGCTGAAGCTATGGAGAAATACTCATTGACCCGTGACCAACTGTATCACTACGTCAAAACATACAAGATAACCAAGCTCCGTTGCGGCAAGTATGTTAAACTGAACGCCAAAGAGTTAGCAGAGTTATTCAATCCCAAGATTGAGTTATAATCCGGTGATTTTTCTCACTGGGCAACCACATCTTTCCCTTGAACATTATAAATCTAAAAAACAGCATAATATGGAATCAGCAACAATCACCAAAGTGACCCTCCGAAAAGAGAAACTCCGCAGCGGCAAACTGTCGCTCTATCTCGACTACTACCCTCCTATATGGAATCCGCACATCAAGAAGATGTCGCGCCGGGAGTTTCTTGGTCTGTATCTCATCGGCAATCCTAAAGGCAAGTTCGAGCTTGACTACAACGAGGAGATTATGCTCAAAGCCCGTGGCATTCGAGCCACCCGTGAATTGGCAATCATCAATGAGGAGTTTGGCTTCCTTGACCGCACCAAGAAACAGGCAGACTTCCTTGAATACTTCGAGAGCAAGACCAAAGAGAAATATCAGAAATGGGAAATTGTATATAAGCACTTCAAAGACTTCTGCAATGGCAGATGTCTGATGAAAGATGTGACCATCGGACTATGCAACGACTTCCGCACATACATTCTGAAAATCCGTGTAAAACAGACGGGCAACATCATCTCACGCAACTCTGCCGCCGGATACTGGTCCACCTTCCGAGCCCTGTTGAAGTTGGCATATAAGGAAGGCTGGCTTCGGGAAAATGTCAATGACTACCTTGACCGCATTGACTGGGAGGAACCGAAAATCAACTATCTCGAAATCGAGGAGGTAAAACGTCTAGCTGCCACACCCTGCAAGGTTGACGTGTTGAAACGGGCATCTCTTTTCGCCTGTATGACAGGTCTGCGAATCAGCGACATACTACAATTGCGTTGGGAGAATATAGAACTTTCTCCCGACGGTGGCTACTGTATGCGAATTCGCACACAAAAGACCAAGACACAAGCGACATTACCGTTGAGTGATGAAGCACTATCCTACTGCGGTGAGCAAGGGCGCGGAATGGTGTTTAAAGGTCTAAGCCGGGCACATACGCGTGAGCCATTCAAGAAATGGCTAAAGGATGCCGGAATCAAGAAAAAGATTACTTTCCACGGTCTGAGGCATACATACGCCACTCTCTTGATTAGCAACGGCACCGACATCTACACCGTCAGCAAAATGCTAACGCACAAAAACGTAGCCACGACTCAGATCTATGCCGAAGTCGTTAACCAAAAGAAACGCGACGCCGCCAACTCAATCACACTCAAATAAATTCACCAATAATTTTGTCAAAGTAAACTTTTTCGTTAACTTTGCAGTTGTATTAGACGAACATGGCAAATCGAACCATAAAGCTATACAAGGACTACTTCAAAGAGTTCTATGTAGCTCAGTCAGATGCAGTAAGACGTAAGATAAACTATTGCATCAATGTTGTTAAGTCTGTGGATAGAGTTCCTAAGACCATTCTGAAAAATATGGAAGATGCAGAAGGATTATATGAAATCCGTGTTGAAGTCGGAAATAATATATTTCGTATCTTCTGTTGCTTTGACGAAGGATCTCTTGTGATTCTATTCAATGGTTTTCAGAAGAAAACCCAGAAGACACCGAAGCAACAAATCGAACGTGCTAAAAAATTGATGAAAGAATATTTCAACGAAAAGAGAAATGGATAAAGCAAAAAAAGAAGCCATCATGAACGCCCGGACTTTCGACGAGCTTCTTGATGCAGAATACGGCAAAACAGGTACCCCTGAGCGTGAAAAGTTTGATGCGGATGCAGCGGCTTTCTGCTTGGCTGAAACGCTCAGAGAAGAACGCCTTAGAGCTGGTTTGACACAGGAACAACTTGCAGAGCGAATCGGAACTAAGAAAACATATATCTCGCGGTTAGAAAACGGCAAGGCTGACGTGCAGCTTAACACCCTATTCCGAATCTTCGAGGGTCTCGGAAGACGTGTATCCTTGACAATTCTATGATGACGGAGAGATCGTAATAACAATATGAACATGTTCTCAATCGTATAAGAAAACTGAAACGATATTTATATATGAACACCGAAAATGATAATAAATGCGAGATCCCTCATGAGGTTGTAGAGGCAACTCTTCAACCTCAAGGGGAGTTTGTAGACCAGTTGGTAGAAGATCTCTGCCAAATTATTCGGAATGAGGTTGAGCACAAAGGATTTATATGTCCAACTTTTGATATAGACCCACGAAAGAATCGTCATGCTTTGATTACTGCTTATTGCAGTATGCTCGGCCGACGAGTTGCACCAGCTAAACGCCGTGTACATCTCAACCCTTCTTTATCAGTGCCGGATGAGGTTGCGGGCGGCTTTGAGCTGCTCGTAAGAAAGTTTGAGAATGGAGAGGATGTCAATCCACATCTAAATAAGTTTTCAGCAAAATTAGATAAGAATGATCAGCTTCTTTATGATTGGGGGATAAATCATTTTCATCTTGGTACTGCTTTAGACCCTTCTGGCTTCATTAAACGCACAGGACCAATAGCATATGCAATCGTCAAAGAAAACGATGTATATATTATAACCGTAACTGAGCATGGACATTGGTCTGACAAGGATCTACTGGAGATTGTCGATGCTAATTGGCCAGAACTTATAGCAGGGTGGAAAATTGACGGGGAATGGGAAGCAGATTTATCATCAGAGGAGATCAGAAATTTGAGAAAAGCTGGTATTTCTTGTGGTATCAAACTTGCAAACGGCAATTCATATTTTTCTCCGGGAGGGGGAATCAATTGTGCAGGAGGGAGTACATTTGCCGTAATAGAGGCTAATAAGATGTATCATTGCTTTAGGGATTTACATAAATACTATGAAGGTAAGTTCTATCTTGATCCTAAGGAAGTATACTTTCAAACAAATGGTCCTCAAATCAATATGCGATTAAAACGCCAAAATAATGATCTTTACCTCTATTTAGACAATTTGGATTGGGAATTAAAATGGCTTAAATTCCGCAACCTTTAAATTTTCTAAGTTCATTTTATATCTAAAGAATTATCACAATGTAAACGCTAATTAATAGAGTAGGTAGATGTGTTTCCGATGCAGTCATAATCTTCCCTGCGCTTAAAATATCATATAATAAATATTTTTACTATCTTTGCACTATTAAATGATATGTTGAGCATGGCAAAAAACACAATGGAAACAAAGTTACCCCGGAAACTTGAGCAAAAGATGGCTATTATGGGCGAGCAGATTAAGCTTGCCCGGTTACGTCGCAACCTCTCTATAGCTCAGGTTTCGGAACGTGCAACATGTTCACCCCTTACAATAAACCGCCTTGAAAAAGGGTCTCCGACCGTTTCAATCGGCATCTATGCCCGTGTTCTCTATGCCCTGCAACTTGACGAAGATCTTCTATTGTTAGCAAAGGAGGACTCCCTCGGTCATACATTGCAGGATTTAAGCCTCAAACGCAGACATCGGGCTCGCCCGATGTAAATCAGAGGGCAGAGTTTGAGTTAAAAAGCGAACATCTATAGTATTATTAAATCATTAGTGTCCACTTAAAAATCATAAGAGTTCTTTGAAACTATTGAAATTCAATTTGTTGCGAGCGTTTTTTAGGTGCGACGATTTGAAATTATCTTTGCAGTCTGAATCAGACTGTTATGTTAAAAGACAAGTACGTTTTCGCACAATTAGTCAAGTTCCTCGACAATGACAAGTTCCGCCATCTGGTGGATAAGTATGATGGCGACAAGTATGTAAAGAGTTATACTTGTTGGAATCAACTACTTACGTTGATGTTCGGACAACTGTCAAACCGTGAGAGTCTGCGAGATCTCATCGTTGCCATGGAAGCCCATGCGGGGAAACTCTACCACCTCGGCATCGGTAAATCCGTGACGCAAAGCAATCTTAGCAAGGCTAATGAGCAGCGCGATTACCGCATCTTCGAGGAGTTCGCTTCCCACATGATTGCGGAGGCCCGCAAACGTAGGATACAGAAAATCTTCGAGCTTGACGGTCATGTCTATGCCTTTGACTCCACAACCATCGACCTTTGTCTGTCGGTGTTCGAGTGGGCTAAGTTTCGCAAGCACAAGGGCGGGATTAAGGTGCACACCCTTTACGATGTAGAGGCTCAAGTTCCTGCATTCGTGCATATTACCGAAGCTAAAGTCCATGATTCAAAGGCCATGTCGGAGATTCCGTATGAGAAGGGCGCGCACTATATCTTCGACCGTGGTTACAATGATTTCGGCAATCTTTACACGATAAACCGCATCGAGGCGTTCTTTGTCATCAGGGCTAAAACCAATGTAAGATTCAAGCCCGAGACATGGAAACGGAGGCTTCCGGAGAACGTGATTTCAGACGCAATCGGCTACTTCACGGTTTATAAAAGCTCTAAGGATTACCCGGGAAAACTCCTCAAGGTGGTCTGTATCGACCCGGAAGATTGTACCAGATACATTTTTCTGACCAACAATCTGACGGCCTCAGCCGAGACAATCGCCGAGCTATACCGCAACCGATGGAGCGTGGAACTGTTCTTCAAATGGATCAAGCAGCATCTGCGAATCAAGAAGTTCTGGGGAACATCGGAGAATGCTGTCCGCATCCAAATATACTGTGCCATAATTACTTATTGTCTTGTAGCAATCGTGCAGCACGATCTGAAGCTGGAGCGGAGCATTTATGAAGTACTTCAGATTCTTGGAATCTCGCTGACTGACAAGACTCATCTGAGAGACCTCTTCGACAAATCGAATTTCAAAAATGTCAAAGTACTCTATGGCTCAAGTGAACCGAATTTGTTTAATTTTTAACCCCGTCCATTTTTAGTGGACAGTAGTGTTATTACAATGATTCGGTAAAATTTGAGGTTGTTCAGCCTTGTCTAA
>ULVX01000837.1_pt1 | contig 13764 bp, 7 predicted proteins | sample 1959811 | NCBI WGS metagenome assembly ULVX01 (sample SAMEA4835797, study PRJEB28245) | human gut metagenome | biome: gut microbiome; material: fecal sample | place: Denmark | collected 2008
GAGGTTTGCTATATGACCGGCTTCAATACTCCTTCCTATTTTACCAAGTGCTTCCAAAAACAATTTGGTATTCTGCCCAAAGACTTCGTGAAATGATAGCATGGAATGCTTGCTAAATATAACAATCCAATCAAATGCCCCTGAGGTGTCTCTCAGGGGCATTTTTTGGATTTATAATTGCATAGATTGAAGCGATATTTGCATTAATTTTAGCTTTATGCGGATATATTTGCATCCGAAAGCCAACAATTTATAATACTATGACCCCTATGCCTATGACGTAACAAATCCTAATCAATGTTCTATGATTGGCAGAAGTGACTAATCACTTTCTGCGGTGTATTTAAAAAGCGGGCGTTAGTTTCCGCATAGTTTTAAAATCTAATTCTATAAAAAATGATCAAGAAAATCTTATTCTTATTCTTTGTTGTGTTTGCAGCTACCGCTTATTCACAAGATGTGACCATAACGGGAACGGTGACGGATGCAAATAGTGAGCCTTTGGTGGGCGTGAATGTATTGGTGAAGGGTACTACCACGGGTGCCATTACCGATATTGACGGTAATTTCTCAGTGAGTGGAAAAAAAGGAAGTACACTCGTTTTCTCTTATATCGGTATGCTTACGCAGGAAGTTGTCTATAAGGGAACTGCCTTGCGCGTGGTGATGAAAGATGATTCGAAAGCACTGGAAGAAGTGGTTGTCATCGGTTATCAGACCGTGAAGAAGTCCGACTTGACTGGAGCGGTTGCCGTTGTTGATACCAAGGAAATGAAGAAAAGCGCTGCAGGAACACTGGTCAGCCAGATGCAGGGTTTGGCAACCGGTATTAACGTACGCAGTAGCGGTAGGGCGGGCGAAGATGCCTCTATTGAAATTCGCGGTGTCGGTTCTTTGAGTAATAACTCTCCGTTGTGGGTAATTGATGGTATGATTACAGATCCGGGAGTTGACTTCAACCCTGCAGATGCAGAATCCATCCAGATTCTGAAGGACGCTTCTGCTGCTGCCATCTACGGTTCGCGTGCTGCCAATGGTGTGATTATCGTTACTACCAAGAAGGGTACGAAAGGTCCCATGAAGGTGAATGTAAGCGTAAAGGAAACATTGGAATGGAGCCCGAAATTTGATTTGATGAATGCGGCAGAATATATCAAGTATAATGATATTGCCTATAATGAAGCTATCAAAGATGGCATTGCTACTGTAAACAGCACTCAGAAACACTCACAGTATGATACCAACTGGCAGGATGAAGTGTTGAAGACCGCATTGGTGCAGGACTACAACGTATCACTCTCCGGTGGCGGTGACTCCGGTAGTTATTTTGTATCAGCCGGCTACTATAACAATGACGGCGTTTCTTATGGAAATACTTTCGACCGTTATAGCTTCCGTGTCAATACACAAGGTAAAAAGGGCTGGTTCTCTTTTGGTGAAAACTTGGCTTATTCACTCACAAACACAGACCCGAACCAGACCAATACCTACAATGACTTTTTGCGTATGATGCCTACTATTCCTATCTATGATGAGAATAATCCGGGTGGATATGGCTATGGTGATGCTGCCAAATACAATACTTTTGGTGTGAACCCGATTGCCCGTGAAGATTTGGAATACCGTCATTTCCGCCAGAATCGTCTGAATGGTTCTTTATGGTTGGAATTCAAGCCATTCGAATTCCTTTCCTATAAATTCAATGGTGGTATTGACCTTTACTTTTATGAGAATTCATGGTTCCGTGGAGAAGGTAACTGGACTCAGAATCAGGAACACCGTGATCCGGAAAGCCAGAAGGCGCGTGACAATACCTACAACATGTTGATTGAGCACACGTTGAACTTCAATAAGGATTTTGGCAAGCATCATGTGGATGCTGTAGTCGGTACTACTTACCAGCACCATGAATGGGAAGGCTTGTGGGCTTCCCGTCTGAACTTCCCGATGTTGGGTAACGGTGATTATCTGACTGTATTGAATGCCGGACAAAGCAACCAGCAGAATTCAAACAGTATCAGTGAGAATGCGATGATTTCTTATTTGGGACGTGCGAACTACATTTATGATGATAAATACTATCTGACTGCCACCTTCCGTCGTGACGGAACCTCCCGTCTGGCTAAGGAAAACCGTTGGGGTAATTTCCCGTCATTCTCCGGTGCCTGGAGAATTTCAAAAGAGGAATTCTTTGATGTGCCTTGGATTAATGATTTGAAGATTAGAGGTAACTGGGGCCGTCTTGGTAACTCTTCCATTGGCGATTGGGATTATATTGGAACTATCAATCAGAGTATTGTAACTGTATTCGGAGGTGCTATTGTTCCGGGTTCTACTCAGGTGAAACTTGTGAATGCAGGTCTTGTTTGGGAAACGAAAGAAACGGTGAATGTAGGTTTTGATGCCAGCTTCCTTAACCAGCGCTTGACTGTCAGCGCAGAGTATTACAACTCAAAGACCAGTGATGTATTGGCAGAGACTCCGATTGCCATTTCTACCGGTAACCAAGGAGGTTCTCCATGGAAAAATGCTGCCAGCTTGCGCAACAAGGGCTTCGAGTTTACACTTGGTTGGAAAGACCAGATTTCGGACTTTAAGTATAGCGCTTTGCTGAATGTGACTACTATGGATAACGAAGTATTGAGCTTGGGCCGTGATGGTACTAATAGGGATTATATTGATTCCGGTCAGGCAAGAACCAAACCGGGCAGATCTTTGGCTGAATTTTATTTGAGAAAGACAGACGGTATTTTCAAGACACAAGAACAGATTGATAATTATGTGACATCTACGGGTACCCCCATTATGATTGAGGGAAAGCGTCCTCAATTGGGAGATGTCAAGTATCTCGATTTGAATGATGATGGAGAGATTACTGATGCCGACCGTGGTTATTGTGGTAGCCCCTGGGCCAAGATGCAAATGTCATTGGTATTCAATGCAGAATGGAAGAACTTCGATTTCAGTATGATGTGGAATGGTCAGTTCGGCAATAAGATATACAACGTATCCCGCTGGCAAGGACGTCTGTTTGCAGACAACTCCAACTATATCCGTTTTAAAAAGGGTGAAGAACCTTACCAGGTAAATCCTAACTCCAATACCCCGCGTATCATTTACGGTGATTTCCGCAACTCCCGTGATGCCGACCGTTTCCTGGAGAATGGCTCTTACTTCCGTATGAAGAACATTTCCATTGGATATAACTTCAGACAAGATTGGTTGAAGAATTTGGGAGTCGAGAAGCTCCGTCTGTTTGCTACCGGCAGCAATTTGATTACCATCACCGGATATTCCGGCTTGGATCCTGACTTTAAGGGTGCGAATTCCGTTTGGAACAGTGGTACGGACAGCTTTGCATATCCCAATACCCGTTCGGTAATGTTTGGATTGGATTTGACCTTTTAACTTATAAATCAGCTTATAAATTATGAAAAAGATATATTATGGATTAATGCTTGCAGGTGCCTTGACGTTGTGCACCGGATGCAGTTCGAGTTTATTGGATATTGATAATCCCAATGAAGTGACCAATGATACTTATTGGAATAAGCCGGAAGATGCGACAGCCGGTGTGAATGCCTGCTACAGTTTTCTTTATAAGGAAGGTACTTGGATGCGTTGGCTCTCTTTCCGCTATGATTTGACTTCGGACGAAGGATGGAGTTCTTCTCCTTGGATTGAATTGGGCGACTGGACACGTTTCCTTTACAACAACTATAATTTTTATGAAGGCAACAACATACATTGGGAGCATTTCTATGTAGGTATTTTCCGTTGTAATCAGGTGTTGGCTCATGTTCCTTCTATTGAAATGGACGAGACGACGAAAAACCAGGTACTGGCACAAGCTTCTTTCTTGCGTGCATTGTGGTATTTTCAGGTAAATCTGTTGTGGGATAAAGGAACTATGCCGTTGGAGCCTAAAGATGCTTCCTATATACCGGAAGATGCTTCCGAGCAGGAAATATGGGACCAGGTAGAGAAAGATTTGACTTTTGCCATGCAGTATTTGCCGGAATCTTGGGATGCTGCCAATCTGGGACGTGCTACCAAAGGTGCTGCCAAGGCATTGTTGGGCAAGGCTTATATGCAACAACATAAGTATGACAAGGCAAAGGAACAGTTGCAATGGCTGATTGATAAAGAGGGCTCTTTGTACGGTCTTATTGCCAACCGTGAGGATAACTTCACCGACTTGGACGAGAACAACAAGGAAGGCATCTTTGAAATTCAGTTCGATGACCAGAACAAGGGTGGCACGGGTAATGACGCCAGTATGGCATTCGGTTTCCAGCGTACTCAGTTCTATGCTCCGAGTGGTATAGGTTGGGGAGACGGTAAGGCACGCCGCTGGCTGGTAGACGAGTTCTTGAAAGAGAAGCGTGTGGACGGAAAGAACGACTTGCGTTTGTACGGTAGCATTTTGTACCGTGGATTCTCACAAGACTTCCCCGACCAGCCGAAAAGTTACTATAGATTTGAAAATGCCGATTGGAATGACGGTTGGGGAACTGACCCGGAAGACTGCTATATCCGTAAATACAATACTTCGTACTATCGTAGTGCAGAAGATTATTTTGCCCGTAACAACTATCGTATCATGCGTTACGCAGATATACTGATGAACTATGCAGAGTGTCTTGTTGAAACGGGAACCAATCCTGCCGATGCTGCTGTTTATGTGGACAAGGTAAGAGAACGTGCCGGTCTGGCCAAGTTGGAAGACAGTCAGTGGAAAGACTGCTTGAGCTCTAAAGATGCCTTTATCAAGCGTCTGCAGATGGAACGTACATTGGAACTCTGTTTCGAAGGTTGGCGTTGGGCTGACTTGAAGCGTTGGGGATTACTTGATTCCCAGGCTGGAATTGATGAACTGAAAGCTCGTGACAAGGACTTTGACAACTTTATTGTCGGCAAGCACAGACGTCTGCCTATTCCAAGAGATGAGGTGGAAAACAGCACAGTAGGTGGTGTTGCACATCTTACTCAGAATCCTAACTATTAATAACCGAAGAAGGCTATGCCCGGAAGCCTGTTCCCATTCAGGATGCTTCCGGCATAGCCTTTTCTTTCTTAAATCTTATACCATATGCTTGTCTGTAAAAAACTACTATTACCATTCGCTTTTGCCTGTTGCGGCGCTTTGTTTGCGCAGAACATCCAGAATCCGGTACTTCCGGGAGTGGCGGATGCCGGCGTAATGAAATACAACAGCAAATACTATATTGGCGGGGTCCGTACAAACGGGGATTTCTATGTGTCCGATGACCTGGTTCATTGGGGGAAACCTATCCATGTCGTATCCATGGACAATGACTGGACCAGAGGCAGCGGAGCCGGAAATGACCAGATTCATGCCAATGACATGTTCTATCTGAACGGAGATTTTCATTTGTACTGGTCGGTCAATTATTGGGGGAAGGACAAGCATGCCGTTCACATTGTACATGCGCAGAGCAAAGATGCCCTGGGCGCTTACACAGAGCCGAACAAGAAGACATGGATGGATAACCGTATCGACCCCAAAGTTTTCAGAGATGATGACGGGCAACTATACATGTATATGGTACGCTTTACCGATGGGAATACCATCTGGGGACGTAAAATGAAGAACCCGGCAGAATTTGCCGGCGAACCGGTGTGCCAGTTCGCCTCATTGCCGGACACATGGGAAACGATGGATAACAGAGTGGCGGAGGGACCGTGGGTCATGAAGTATAGAGACCGCTACTATATGATGTACAATGCCAACCACACCTCTACAGAGTGGGGCAATTATCAGTTGGGAGTTGCCGAGGCAGACTCTCCTTTAGGTTTTCAAAATGGTAATAAATATAGCTATCCGGTTGTAGGCTGCAATCAGACGCAACTGGAGGAGAAGCAGGTGGATTTATTGCGGTATGGCCGCACGTATGAGCCGTTGTTTGCTTATACGGAGGACAAGCCGGAGGGCGACTGGACAAAGGCGACCTACGATGACTCCGGCTGGGCGAGGGGGGAGACCGGCTTTTCGTCCCGTGAAGTGAAAGGTTCCACCACCCGGCATCTGGGCACCTTGTGGAATACGCCCTCCTTATGGTTGCGAAAGACTTTCTCTGCCGGTAGCGAAACCGGCAACCTGGCATTGCGTGTCGCTCACGACGGAGATACCCGGATTTATCTGAACGGAACACTTGTCTACGAGAAGCAGGGGCGTGATTATTGTATCGTGAACCTGGACAAGAAGCTGCGTGCTGCTTTGAAGGAAGGCACGAATCTGCTTGCCGTAGAAACAAACAAGGGACGTTCGCAATTCTTCGACGTTTCTCTGTTCGATATGAAAGACGGTATTGCCGATGATATTCTGATGACTCCCGGTCAGCCCAATATTTTGAGAGGCCCCAACGGATTTGAATGGTGGCTGATTTATATGGCAAACAAGAACGATGAGCATCGGGGGCAATATATCAACCGTGTCCAGTTCTTCGACAAGACGTTGTTTGTGGATGGTATCACCGGCCCTCGCACGGCAGGTTATCATCCCGAACCTTCGATGCCTACCTTTGCGGGTAAAGGCGAGACAGCTTCGTTCGGTGTGTTGCAACAAGTACAGCCGTCCGTGGCTTACTTGTTCGAGACGGGAGTCAAGACCGAGGGTGGAGCCGGCATCGTTGCCTGGTGGAAGGATGCGGATAACTGTGCCTATGTCGGTCTGGATGCCGAGAACCGGAGCTGGTACCTGCGTACACTTGTCGGCGGTAAGGAAAATAAGGAATCCTATGCCCTGCCTGAAGATTTCCGTTGGGGTGTGTACCATCATCTGCGCATTGAGCGTAACGGTGGCTGTCTGAAGATTTGGCTGGATGAGATTCCCGCACCGGGGAGACATGTCTTTGCAGAGGCTCTTCCGGTAGAAGAAGCGGGTGTTCCCGGAGTATTTGACGAGACAAAGTCTGCCTTGTTCGAAGGGGCTACCTATACCATCGGCTTCGATGATGTGCATTTCCAGCTTTCGGGGAATGAGGAGTTGTTGAAGGGCGATTTCTTGAACGATTATGAATTCAGCTTCCAGTTGTCCGGCTTGTCCGGACAAGACAAGGCAGGAAGCTATCCGGTTTATGTGGATAAGGATAACTATGTGAAGGCTCAGTTCGATGGCATCACCCGTATGCTTGAGGTGACAGCCGTGAAGAAAGGGAAAACTGCCTGGAAGAAGGAATTCCCGTTGGGATGCCTGCAAACGCTCTATCCGGATGTGAAGTATACCGACTTCATTGAGAAAGGTTATCGTTTTGCCGCACCTGCATGGTTGGATACACTTTACCTGAATCGTCACGAAGCAGGCAATAAATCCGAATTTGTGGATGACATGTTCGGCAAGTTCGACATAGAATACCTGAATGGCGGCGAATGGCATCCGATAGAAAACAAAGATAGGGGGATAGCAGAACATCCTGCATATAATTATTGTACCTTTACTCCGGTAAAGGCAGAAGGCATCCGCTTCATCAACAAGGAGGCGGAGGATTTGGAACGCCATATCTATAAGATAGGTGTACATGAATTGTGGAAGGAATCCTATAATTTTCGTGCCGTGCGTCGTGCAGACAAGCTGTATCTGTTTGTCGACGGCAGGGAGCTGGGAGCTTTGGATATACGCTACCCTGCATCCCGCATCGGATTCTGTTCGGAGGGCGGCTCTCCGGTTTATAGTGGTACGTTGTATTATCATGTAGGGCAGAGGCGCGATTAGACGCGATCGTGGGATGTGCCGTTCCGTATATATGTAATGAAAGATGTATATAGAAGCCGGTGTTTGTATTTCCTTGTGAATCAGTGTGATGGACTGGGGTGATTCAGTATACGACTGAATGTATTTCAGTATACGATTGAATAGGATTCAGTATACGACTGAATAGGGTTCAATATACGGGTGTAACGGAACATCTTCTTGAAAGTAAATATTTATCATCATAACAATTGTTTAAGAAAGAATCATGAAAAAGAATTTTATATGTATGTATCTGTTTCTGTTGGCCACGCTGGCTTCCTGCCAGTCCTGCTCTTCAGACTATAAGGATGTGGACGATATTGTTGTCGAAGGAGTTGAAACGCCGGTGCTTTTGGGCGACCCGTTCATCATGTTGCACGATGGCACTTACTATGCCTATGGCACCCATGCGGATGAAGGCATCGAAGTCTATACCTCCGATGATTTGAAGACTTGGAAGTATAAGGGCATGGCGCTCCAGAAGAAGGATGTCTGGGCCGACCGCTGGTTCTGGGCACCGGAGGTCTACGAAGTGAACGGGAAGTTCTATATGTATTACTCGGCAGACGAGCATATCTGTGTGGCAACAGCAGACTCACCTGCAGGACCATTTACCCAAAGTAAGAAGGAACCGATGATTGCCGATGAGAAATGCATTGACAACTCTCTGTTTATTGATGATGACGGCACGCCTTATCTCTTCTTCGACCGTTTCAACGACGGGCTCAACATCTGGGTGGCCGAATTGGAGAAAGACCTCATGACTATCAAGAAGGAGACCATGCACCCTTGCATCCACGTCTCTCAGGCATGGGAGGAGGTATGGCCCCGTGTGAATGAAGGCCCGTTTGTCATCAAGCGTAATGGGCTCTACTATATGACCTATTCTGCCAATAGCTATGAAAGTCCTTTCTACGGCATAGGTTGCGCCACAGCTACCGATTTGATGGGTACTTGGACCAAATACGAGGAGAATCCTTTGCTGCAGAAACCCGGAGAACTGGTTGGGGTGGGGCACAGTGCCACCTTCACAGACAAGGCAGGCAAGCTTCGTATAGTTTTCCATGCCCATAAGGACAAGAGTAGTATCCACCCACGTGCCATGTACATCAGTGACGTTTCTTTCGAGAAAGTGGACGGTGTGGACCGTATGAGAATCAGCAAGGACTATATGACGCCCAAAATAGTAAAATAAGAGATGGATATGAAGAAGAATTATATATTGCTACTGTTGCTTTGTCTTTGCTTTGCAGGCTGCAAGGAGAAGACGGTTGTAGAATCAGACTATCTGCCGATTGCCGACCCTTACGTAATGCTTTACGAAGGCAAGTATTATGCTTACGGCACTGGAGGTACGGTAGAAGGAGAAGGCTTTGCCTGCTTCTCTTCCGATGACTTGAAAAACTGGACGCGTGAAGGCCAGGCGTTGTCGGCAGCAGATTCCTACGGTACGTGGGGATTCTGGGCGCCGGAGGTCTACTACATCGAATCGAAAAAGAAGTTTTATCTGTTCTACTCCACCGAGGAGCATATCTGCGTGGCAACGGCAGATGTTCCCCAAGGTCCGTTCCGTCAGGAAGTGAAGCAGCCGATATGGGATGAGAAGAGTATCGATACCTCTCTATTCATTGATGATGACGGTACGCCTTACCTTTATTTCGTGCGTTTTACAGATGGCAACGTCATCTGGGTGGCAGAGATGAACGATGACCTAACCGGGATCAAGCAGGAGACGCTGACAGAGTGCATTAAGGTGGGAGAGCCTTGGGAACTTTCGCAGGACAAGCCTGCTAAGGTGGCCGAAGGTCCTTCAATTTTGAAGAAAGAGGGTGTCTACTACCTGGTTTATTCAGCCAATCACTTTGAAAGCAAGAACTACGGAGTGGGTTACGCGACTTCGAACAGCCCGATGGGACCGTGGAAGAAATACGAGGGAAATCCGATTCTGCAACATGCCGACGGCTTGATGGGTACCGGTCATGGAGCACCCTTCTGCTGTAAGGACGGTAGCTGGAAATACATTTTCCATGCACATTGGGATTCCACGAAAGTACAGCCGCGCACTTCGTATATCAAGGATTTTGCCATTTCCGACCAGGGAACGGTTTCTATCGGTGGCTCTCTTATCCGTCCGCAGGTATTGGGCAGTACATCACCCGAAAAGTAAAATGAAAGAATGAAAAGAATACATTGTATGAAGAAGTTTCTTGTATTATCAGTGTTATGCAGTCTGATAGCCTGTTCCTCGTCATCGGCTACAAAAGAGGATAAACCGGAAGAACAACAGCCGAAGAATGTCTATCGCAATCCGGTGATAGATTATAGTTTGCCAGACCCTTCTGTCATTGAGGGAGATGATGGATACTACTATTTGTATGCCACCGAGGACATACGCAATCTGCCGATTCACCGTTCCAAGAACCTGGTGGATTGGGAGTATGTAGGTACTGCCTTTACCGACCGTACGCGGCCTGATTTTGAGCCGAACGGCGGTTTGTGGGCGCCGGACATCAACAAGATAGGTGATAAATACGTGCTCTATTATTCTATGTCTGTTTGGGGAGGCGAGTTAACTTGCGGCATCGGTTGTGCTACTGCCGATAAGCCTGAGGGACCTTTTACGGACCACGGAAAGATGTTCCGCAGCAATGAAATCAATGTACAGAACTCCATCGACCCTTTCTATATAGAAGATGGAGGGAAGAAATATCTTTTCTGGGGCAGTTTTCGAGGAATCTATGCGATTGAACTGTCTGATGACGGACTCTCTCTGAAGGACGGCGCCACACCGCAGCAAGTGGCAGGAACCGCTTACGAAGGTACCTATATTCACAAGAAGGACGGGCATTACTACTTCTTTGCTTCCATAGGAAGTTGTTGTGAGGGATTGAAGAGTACTTACACTACTGTTGTAGGCCGTTCAGATAATCTTTTCGGCCCCTATGTCGACAAGAATGGCGGTAGCATGATGGATAACAAGCACGAAGTGCTGATTCAGAAAAGTAATTCCTTTGTGGGTACCGGTCATAATTCGGAGATTGTGACGGACAATGCCGGCAATGACTGGTTCTTCTATCATGCGGTGAGCACAAAGAAGCCTGAAGGCCGTGTATTGATGTTGGATAAGATTAGCTGGGAAGACGGATGGCCGACGGTAGAAGGCTCCGTTGCATCCACGGAAGCGGAGAAACCGAAATTTTGACAAGTATGAAGAAATCTATTTTAATCTCCTTGTTGGCCCTATTGATGATGGGCTGTCAAGTATCGGGTGGCAGTTCCTTGAAAGTGGAGGAAACCACTGTTGAAATGCGGAAGAATCCCGAAGGAGTGGCTGTATCGGCTCCCCGTTTCTCATGGCAACTGGTAACCGACAAGCAGGATGTGATGCAGACTGCTTATCAGATTGAAGTGGCGGACTCGGACAAGGGCTTGCAGGCCGGCTCCGGGCTGGTATGGAACAGCGGTCGTGTGGAGTCTGGCCAATCGGTGCTGGTGAAGTACGCAGGGGCGCCTTTGGAGTCGGGACAGAAATATTGGTGGCGTGTCACTGTATGGACAAATACCGGTGACAAGGCGCAAAGTAGTATCCAATATTGGTCAATGGCTTTGCTGGACAGTTCGGACTGGAAAGCCGGCTGGATTGGACTGAACGACAGTACAAACTTGAAACTGGACGGTGAGCGGACCATCCTTCCGGCACGTTATCTGCGGAAGGAGTTTGATTTGCCGTCACAGCCGAAGCGTGCAGTCCTTTATGTTTCGGGAGTAGGCTCTTCCGTATGCTATATGAATGGCGAGAGGATTGGAAACGATGTATTCGGTCCTTTGCCTACCTGGTACGATGCTTCTGTATCTTATCTGACCTATGATGTCACCCCCTTGTTGAAGTCCGGTACCAATGCGATAGGCGTGGCTCTGGGCAACGGCCGCTATCTTTCCATGCGCGCCAATGGGATGGTAGGTTTTGGTTTGCCCCGTCTCATGGCGCAGTTGAATATAGAGTACGACAATGGTGAGACGGTGTCGGTAGTCAGCGATGATTCCTGGAAAGCGACGAACCACGGTCCTATAACTGCGAACAACGAATTTGACGGTGAACATTACGATGCCCGCTTGGAATTGGGTAAATGGACGGAAAGCGGCTATGATGATTCCGGATGGCAGTTGGCCGAACGGATGGAGGCTCCCAAAGGAAAACTTGTGGCACAGCTCTCTCCGAGTCTGAAGGTGATGGAGGAGATAAAGCCAATATCCGTTAAATCGGTAGGTGATGGAAGATATATCGTGGATATGGGGCAGAATATGGTAGGAATACAGCAGGTGAAACTGCGTGGCAAGAAGGACAAGCCCATTACTATGCGTTTTGCCGAAGTGCTGAAGGACAATGGTACGGAACTGTATCTTGACAACCTGCGCAGTGCCCTTGTCACGGATATTTATACTCCTGCCGCTGACGGTGAGTTTGTTTGGGAACCGTTGTTTGTTTACCATGGTTTCCGTTTTATGGAAATATCCGGTTTGGACTATGAACCGGCAGCGGATGATTTCACCGGTAAGGTGGTGTATGATGAAATGGCAACGAACGGTACGTTCGAGACTTCCGAGGAGTTGATTAACAGACTTCACAAGAATGCCTATTGGGGAATCCGTGGAAACTATCGCGGTATGCCTACCGACTGCCCCCAGCGTGATGAACGTCTTGGATGGCTGGGCGACCGCACTACCGGTGCCTATGGTGAAAGTTTCATTTTCGGCAATGCCTTGATGTATAAGAAGTGGCTGGTGGATATAGAAGAGTCCATGAATGAAAATGGAAGTATCTCTGTGGTATCTCCCCGTTACTGGACTATCTTCCATGATGACGTGACTTGGCCGGCTGCCTATTTTTACGTAGCCGACATGCTTTACCGCCAGTTTGGCGATGATAGCTCCATCAAAGAGCGCTATCCGTCCATGAAGCGCTGGGTAAACCACATGACGGAGACCAAAATGAAGGACTATATTCTGGTGAAGGATGAATACGGGGATTGGTGCATGCCTCCCGAGTCGCCGGAGCTGATTCATTCGGAGGACCCTGCCCGGAAGACGAACGGCGAAGTGCTGAGTACAACGGTGTTTTACAGCATTCTGCAACTGATGGAGAAGTTCGCGCAAATGAACGGACTTCCGGCAGATGCCGAAGAGTATGCCGCACTTGCTATTAAAATCAAGGACGCTTATAACAAGAAATTCTTCAATCCCGGGACTGCACAGTATGACAACAATACGGTGACGGCGAACCTGCTTTCCCTCAGACTGGGTCTGGTTCCCGACGGATATGAAGATAAAGTATTTGCCAATGTCGTGGAGAAGACGGAAAAAGACTGTAAGGGACATGTCAGTGCCGGTGTGCTTGGCATCCAGCATCTGATGCGCGGACTTACCGAGTACGGTGGACTGGAACTTGCCTATAAGATAGTGACCAATGACACTTATCCCTCATGGGGCTACATGATTAAGAAGGGTGCAACCACCATTTGGGAATTATGGAATGGTGACACGGCAAATCCGGCGATGAATTCAAGAAACCATGTGATGCTTTTGGGAGATCTGCTGATATGGTTCTATGAGGATCTTGCCGGCATAAAGAATACTCCCGCTTCCGTCGGGTTCAAGCAAATTCTGATGGAACCGGTATTCCCGGAAAAACTGAATTATGTGAATGCTTCGCATGTATCGCCTTATGGCAGAATAGGAAGTTCCTGGAAACGTGATGGCAATAAGCTGGAGTGGAACGTTGAGATTCCTGCCAATACAACCGCTACGGTCAAGCTGCCGCTTGACTTCCATGTACAGGTAGATGCCGGTCAGGCGGGGATTCATTCCGTGGAGGAGGCTGACGGTAAGCTGGTAGTCGAATTGGGCTCCGGCAAGTATGTATTCATGTCTGAATGATATTTTTCTAACAACAATAAAACAGATGTAACTATAAGACTAAAAAGATTGTTTTTGGGGGTAATGCTTTTGGTGGG
>ULVX01042199.1_pt1 | contig 13612 bp, 7 predicted proteins | sample 1959811 | NCBI WGS metagenome assembly ULVX01 (sample SAMEA4835797, study PRJEB28245) | human gut metagenome | biome: gut microbiome; material: fecal sample | place: Denmark | collected 2008
TTAGACAAGGCTGAACAACCTCAAATTTTACCGAATCATTGAAATAACAAACTTTAATTATATTCATTCGGGTATCTTCATTTGAAATCTTTCTTGATAATAATCCGATATTTCTGTAATTCGGAATAATAATCTGTTATTTTTGTTATTTCTGAATTTTTGTACCTCCGATTTCAGCTGTTGCGCTCCCGGGTCAGGGCAGCTTCCGAGGCGAGCTGTCTGCGGAGCCATAATGGGGAGACAACCTCGATGGCCGGGCCGTAGGAGCGCAGTTTCATGATGAAGTCGACTGTCGGGCGGACATAGAGCGCAAACGTGTCAGGACTTCCCTCGACCTCCTCCTGTGAATGATGTAACGGAAGCGAGCGGACATAATTGGCCTGCCCGTCATATACCTTTATGGCCACTCGTTCAGGTTTCTCATCAGTCATAACACCGACCGAATGGACAAACAGCCCGTCGACATCAAATCCGGATGGAAACTCAAACGTATCCTGCGTCGGCGTGAGCTCTCTGATGCGGTCGAAGGCGTATGGACGGATATGCCCGTCCTCACCCTCACCGATGAGATACCATCGGTTCATACTCTGCTTCACGGCATACGGACGTATGCCGAAGGTCGAAGGAATATTGTGGGGATTGAAACCGACATAACTCATCTGCAACACTTGTCCGGACTGCATGGCCTCAACAGCTGTGACAAGATTCGCACCTCCCGAGGGGGAATGTTCGGGCAGGATGCGCCCCGACAGCGCCCGGCTCTCGCTAACCACGTTGGCAATCCCCAGAGTGTCGAGCAGCCACGTCTGCAAGCGTCCGTCGCAAGCGTCCTGCGCGATATAATAGACATTGTCGCGTGCCGCGTCACACTCCAACGCTATACCGAACAACTCCCTTATCCCCTCGCGGTAGCGGTAAAACGTGGAGCGCGACAGCGACGACCCGTCATTCATGGGCGACTCGGCCCATTTGCGGCTGATTTCCCCGAAAGTCAGCCGCCCGTCAAAGCGCACAATCGTATTCACAAGCCAAATATATCGTTGTATGATGGGTAAAGTCGACATGATTTCAATCTGTTTTTCGTTTACACCCGCAAAATTACAACGCAGGTGTCTCATTTCATGAAACACCTGCAAGAAAATTAAAAAACCAGTTTCCCTTTTGCCGAACTCACATTCCCTGCTAAGTCAAGATGACCATTTACAAGAGCCTTTTTAATTTCAGTCAATCGTAATACCAATTCTTCTTTTGATTTCACATTCTTTATCCTTGGACTGTTCATTCAGATGATTGGCTGACTGAATGACTGAATGACTGAATGACTGAATGACCGAGTGGCCGAATATGTAGTTGAAAGACCTGCGTATTATATGAGGAGTGTTTGGATAGAAAATCATTAAAGTTTTTCCCATTTTTTAGTCTTCGTATAGTGCTTTAATAATTGGTAAAAATATGGCTCAATCGTAATATATGCGCCATCACGCAAACGTTCCTCCTTAAGGAGTCCGCTACGAGTTCCATTATTACAAATACTATGAAAGTAGCCTACAGCACCACGAATCTCTGAGAATGAGTGAGACTTATCGTAATTTTCAGAATAAAATGGCAAAAAATAAATGTGCTTACCCTCATCAAATACATCACAATCTAATATTTTGCTTAGGTGTACAATTTGACTATGATTTGCATAAGCTACCAATTTCCACACAATATCTTCACGCTCTTTTCTTCTTTTATGTTCATTCTCTTTTTCAGTCTGCTCGTCCAATAAGATTTTCTTCTTAATATGTCGTTTTGCCCTATATTTGCTGATAGAGGTCTTGATATAAGAGTATACTGTCCTTACAAAACTAAGTATTACAAAAGAAGTTGCAATGATGGCAGTTATGAGAACCCACTCGTTATGAAAAAAATAATAGCCAATCCAAAGTCCAATTGATATAGACATCCAAAGAATCCAACGGTCGTTTTCCGTAATGAATTTGGATATAAATTCTAATATTGTTTTATTCATTTCGCAAGAACTCAAACTACAATCAAAATATTTGTTTTGCGATTTCTTTTACAGCTGTTATAGTATCATCCTTTGCATTTATCGCTTTGGCAAACACAAGTAAACCATCAACAAACTGTCGAACAGTAATTGTCTTGAGGTCGCTAATTCTCAACTTGGCATAATTGAGTATTGATATGAGGCAACAATAATGCCCTTCTCGCCCAATTGATTTCAGAGTATGGAATACCGCATCGTTATCAAAGATAACATTCTTACCATAGATGAACATACTTGAATTAAGGTGTGCCGCCCTGAATTTGTCTATCGCATGAACGACATCCTGTTCGTTAAAGTCCTTATCCTTAACCTCAATTGCATTAACGAGATTATTATCTTTATCATAGACGTCAATATCCCCAACTTCTTTAGATGATGAACCGCTTTGATTTACTTTATGTGCCTCTACACGATAATTTTTCCCAAGGTACATTTGTTCAAGCTGTGCTACGACCAACGGGCATATCTCACCTTCAAATGATTGCTCAGTGATTTTATAGATGTAGTCCAATACTAGTTGTGCAAATTCACTGACATCAATAAGAGCATCCCCAACAGAATACTTTGCAATATAGTTTTCATGAATAGTCACCATAACCGACAATGCATGTTTTAGGTAATGGTAAGCACTATTGCTATCGGAAATCGTAGAGAGAATCTCAATCACTTCTGACAACGTTTGGTAGTCCTTCCCTCTTCGCACTGCGTTGTCTAAAGAAAGCATTACAAACCGTGCCGGTTTATTCAAAAATGGCTCATTAGAATTTCCAAGACATCCTTGTAGCTTCATTGTTTCAAATGGCACAACAACATTATGGCATAACGAACGTGCGTCATATTTGCCATTTGTTCCATCCCCTTTTTGTAAACTAAGAGCATTGACGGATTCATTAGTAGTCTTGGCCAACAACCCTGTAACAAGGATATAACGGTATGTTTTATGTGTGCCATTAAGTACTTTTGTAATCAAATCTGCAATCGGGTCGTTGTATTCTTGCGCTTCAACCCAAGCACGTTCAAGTATTAATGACGCTGTTTTGAAATCAATATTAGGCATATCAATTGAATAATCCCGAATAGAGGATTGGTGTTTTAGAATTTAATACGTCAATGACCATCGAACAAACAGCCTTTGCAAGATTACAAGGCACGGCATTTCCAATTTGGGTATATTGGGCACACTGACTGCCACAAAATTCATACTCCAATGGGAAAGTCTGCAAAACCCTTGCTTCATCGACTGTCAGACGTCGCATAGTAGAAGGTACTGTTTCGGTTTTTGCAATTTCTGGATTTAAAAGAACCCTTTCGTGATAATCTTCAATCCAAGGACGCTCATTGTCGTATAGGGCCGCTTCATCAATTATTGGCGTTTTGTTGCCACCCATGGATGCCGGGAGAGTTGCGCTATATCCATCAAGTTTAAGTGGGCGTCCTAATCCATTGAAAAGCATTCCTGCATAGGGTGATTTACGCATTACAGGATTAGGAGTAAGTGTGATGCGGGCATTGCATACCGAGGTATTATTTCCCTTTCCTGCACGGTCGAGTACGGATAACGCCTCACGGACATTTTGTGATTTATGTCTGTAAGGTTTTATCATCGCCAATAAATCAGGCCCAGCAAAAGAATTACCGATAAACCCAATGAAGAAAACCCTTTCTCTCGCTTGTGGGACATCGAAATCAGATGCATTGAGAACCATAAAGTTGACAGAATATCCAAGAGATATGAATTTTTCCATCAGAGCGGTTCTTATTGATGACCATCGTTCAATCACACCGAGAGCTTTTACATTCTCCATTACGAATGCTTTCGGCCTCACGGTTTCGACGACCTTAGCATAACTCCAAATCAACTTGCTACGCTCATCGTTCTCGTCCATTTTCCCTGCGACAGAAAAACCTTGACACGGTGGACCACCTATAACTAAGTCCACCATCCCTCGATAATTCTCCAATGAAGGGATAAAATCGTTTATATCCCCATAATGAATATGTTCACCAATATTTTTCTTGTATGATGCAACAGCCTCTTTTTTCATGTCGTTAGCCCAAATAATTTTGGCACCTGCATAAATTGCACCAATGTCCAGACCACCAGCTCCCGAAAAAAGTGATATGGTGGTAACGGTGTTTGAGGCTAAAGTTTCCTTTATGCTTTGCATCTTAAAAGCAAGAAACTCCTTCATAGGCTGACAGGCGACCAAACCTTTTGCAACTACGAAAGAGTCTCTAAAATATGGTGAATGTATTGATTACATTTGAGTGGTCTTTGTCAGCGCAAACTGCAACGTAGTGCAAAGTTACGAAAAATCCTTGAATTGAGAGTGGTTCTGCCGAGGGAATTTATCTACAAGGAGTGGAGTTGTGATGGAAACAAAGAGATAAGTAGATGTGCTTGCGAAATGAGATAAGAAGCAAATCAACGCAATCAAAAATCCTTAACGGACTATAAATATTCCCAATCCCTTTGTCTGTGGTTGTCGACAGCTTCTTCAAAAGTACACTATTCGTACACTGTAATGATTGAAACGCATTGATTATCAGCGTGGTTATGAGCGATAATATAAATTTTCCAGATTTACCCTTGGAGATTACGATAAAATGTCAAAGCTTGTGGCTTAATATTTTGGGGAGTCGGTCAATGCCCGGTTCTTGATAAAACGATGTTAAGGTTAATAATCAGTGATTGACGGCTACCGAGATGGTAGCTCTGTGCAAATATAATCATTTTCCTTCCATATTTGCAATATCAGGAGTGGGTTTAACACTATCCCGACCGCATTTTCTTCGATGTATCCGCAAAATTAAAACACGGGTGTTTCAAACACTGAAACAGGAGGAAGATATTTGGTGGATTATGGTTTAGAGAATTGATTCGGCTGTAATGATGGCGGAAATTTGGAGGACAGAAGGACAAGAGGGACAAATTTCTTTCAGTATAGAGTGAAAAGTATAGTTTTTTCGAGTACAGTCGAAAATTACGGTATTTTTATAGAAAATATCAAGTACAGTCGAGTTTTTGGCTGTATGGTGAAATCGGTGGTGGATATAAAACAGCAGCGCCGGCCCGGACGGGTCGGCGCTGGATGTTTATTGGGGTGTCAGAAGTTTGTCTGAGAGTTCAGACGCTGTCTGACGGATTTATCAGAGTTCGGTATGGGCCACGTCGATGACCTCAGGAGCTTCCTGACGGGGAATGACAGGGAGGTCGAAGGCATCTTCGATGTCATCCTTTCCGCCGACCACGATGCGCTCGTAGGAGCGAAGACCTGTACCGGCGGGGATGAGGTGACCGCAGATGACATTTTCCTTCATGCCCTGAAGGTAGTCGACCTTGCCGTTGATTGCAGCTTCGTTGAGCACCTTGGTTGTTTCCTGGAAGGACGCAGCCGACATGAACGACGAAGTCTGGAGGGCGGCACGGGTGATACCCTGAAGAATCTGCTCGGAAGTGGCAGGCTGAGCATCACGAACCACAATCGGACGGAGGTCACGGCGCTTGAGCGATGAGTTTTCGTCGCGGAGCTTGCGGGCAGTGATGATCTGACCGGGCTTGACGTTCTCGCTGTCGCCTGCGTCGGTGACAACCTTCTTGCCCCAGATGCGGTCGTTCTCGTCCATGAAGTCTCGTTTGTCGACCACCTGCTGCTCAAGGAAGCCGGTGTCACCCGGATCAAGGATGTTGACCTTACGCATCATCTGGCGCACGATAACTTCAAAGTGCTTGTCGTTGATCTTCACACCCTGCATGCGGTACACGTCCTGAACCTCGTTGACGATGTATTCCTGAACGGCTGTCGGGCCCATGATGTTGAGGATGTCGGCCGGAGTGATAGCACCGTCTGAAAGGGGTGTGCCGGCACGCACATAGTCGTTTTCCTGAACAAGAATCTGCTTCGACAGGGGCACAAGATATTTCTTGGTCTCTCCGAGCTTGGAGGTGACAGAAATCTCGCGGTTGCCGCGCTTGACCTTTCCGAACTTGACCTCACCGTCGATTTCAGAAACGATGGCGGGGTTAGAGGGGTTACGGGCTTCGAAAAGCTCGGTCACACGGGGAAGACCACCGGTGATGTCACCGGCAGAACCGGCGGCACGAGGAATCTTGACGAAAATCTCACCGGCCTTGACAGTGTCGCCGTCGTCGACCATGAGGTGAGCGCCCACAGGAAGCGCATAAGTCTTGACAACCTCGCCTGTAGCATCGACGATATTGGCTTCGGGAACTTTGCCACGCTCCTTGGATTCGATGATGATCTTTTCGCGGAGACCGGTCTGTTCGTCGGAATCGACACGGTAGGTGACGTTTTCCTGGAAGTTGACATATTCGACCTTACCGCCGACTTCGCTGACGATAACGGCGTTGAAGGGGTCCCATTCGCAGATTACGTCGCCCTTCTTGATGGTAGCACCGTTATCGAAGAAAAGTTTAGCACCGTAGGGGATGTTGGCGTTGGTCAGCATCATCTTGGTGTTGGGATCGACGATACGCATTTCAGCGAGTCGGCCGATCACCACGTCGACGTTGCGTCCCTTGGCATCAGCCTCGTCGGTCTGTACGGTACGGAGCTCGTCGATTTCAAGGATACCGTCGTAGCGCGAAGTGAGCGAGTTGACGGCGGCAATGTTCGAAGCCACACCACCGACGTGGAATGTACGGAGCGTAAGCTGAGTACCCGGCTCACCGATAGACTGGGCGGCAATCACACCGACAGCCTCTCCCATCTGCACCATGCGGTGTGTGGCGAGGTTGCGGCCGTAACACTTGGCGCAGACACCCTTCTTGGACTCGCAGGTGAGCACCGAGCGGATTTCAACAGATTCAATCGGCGACTCGTTGATGCGGTCGGCGGCAACGTCGTTGATTTCCTCACCGGCAGCGACGATAAGCTCGCCGTTGGTGGGATCGATGATGTCGTGGACAGAGACACGGCCGAGGATACGCTCGCCGAGCGATGCGACAACCTCGTCGTTGTTCTTGATTTCGGTGCAGACAAGTCCGCGGAGCGTACCGCAGTCCTCTTCGTTGATGATAACGTCGTGGGCCACGTCGACAAGACGGCGGGTAAGATAACCGGCGTCGGCAGTCTTGAGCGCGGTATCCGCAAGACCCTTACGGGCACCGTGGGTAGAGATGAAGTATTCGAGCACCGAAAGACCTTCCTTGAAGTTCGCAAGAATCGGGTTCTCGATAATCTGACCACCTTCGGCACCGCTCTTCTGCGGCTTGGCCATAAGACCACGCATACCTGAAAGCTGACGAATCTGGTCCTTAGAACCACGGGCACCGGAGTCAAGCATCATGTAGACAGGGTTGAAGCCCTGCTTGTCGGCCGAAATCTGCTTCATGAGAGTGTCGGCGAGACGCGAGTTGACGTGTGTCCAGATATCGATGATCTGATTGTAGCGTTCGTTGTTGGTGATGAAGCCCATCGAGTAGTTGTTGAGGACTTCCTGCACCTGCTCGTAGCCTTCCTTGACATACTGTTCCTTTTCGGCAGGAATAAGCACGTCGCCGAGGTTGAACGACAGACCGCCCTTGAACGCCATGTAGTAACCGAGGTTCTTGATGTCGTCGAGGAACTGTGCCGAGCGGGGAATACCGCAATATTTGATTACGCGCGAGATGATGGTACGCAGTGATTTCTTTGAAAGGATCTCATTGACATAGCCAATCTCTTTGGGAACGTACTGGTTGACAAGCACACGTCCGACAGAGGTGTTCTCAACGAGGTGCTTGATGGGATTGCCGAATTCGTCGATATCGTCAACCACAATCGAAACGGGAGCGTGGAGAGTCACACGGCCTTCGTTGTAGGCGATTTCCGCCTCTTCAGGGCCATAGAACTTCAGACCTTCGCCTTTGTCGCCCTTGCGGAGCTTGGTGATATAGTAGAGACCAAGCACCATGTCCTGAGAAGGCACGGTGATAGGCGCACCGTTGGCAGGGTTGAGGATGTTGTGAGAACCGAGCATGAGAAGCTGTGCTTCGAGGACAGCTTCGTTGCCAAGAGGAAGGTGGACCGCCATCTGGTCACCGTCGAAGTCGGCGTTGAATGCCGTACATGCGAGCGGATGGAGCTGGATAGCCTTACCTTCGATCATCTTGGGCTGGAATGCCTGAATACCGAGACGGTGAAGAGTCGGAGCTCGGTTGAGGAGCACGGGGTGGCCCTTCATCACATATTCGAGGATATCCCAAACGACAGGCTCTTTGCGGTCGACGATCTTCTTGGCCGACTTGACAGTCTTTACAATGCCACGCTCAATGAGCTTGCGGATTACGAAGGGCTTGTAGAGCTCGGCAGCCATATTTTTGGGGATACCGCATTCGTGCATCTTAAGTTCCGGACCTACAACGATAACCGAACGAGCCGAATAGTCGACACGCTTACCGAGAAGGTTCTGACGGAAACGGCCCTGCTTACCCTTGAGCGAGTCAGAGAGCGATTTGAGGGGGCGGTTTGCCTCGGTCTTGACAGCCGACGACTTGCGGGAGTTGTCAAGGAGCGAATCGACAGCTTCCTGAAGCATGCGCTTCTCGTTGCGGAGAATCACATCGGGAGCTTTGATTTCGATGAGACGTTTGAGACGGTTGTTGCGGATGATCACACGACGATAGAGGTCGTTGAGGTCGGAAGTGGCGAAACGACCGCCATCAAGCGGCACGAGGGGACGGAGTTCGGGGGGAATAACAGGCACGGCCTGAAGAATCATCCATTCAGGACGGTTGCGCTCGCGAGATGCACGGAACGACTCGACAACCTGAAGACGCTTGAGAGCCTCGGTCTTGCGCTGCTGCGAACCTTCGGCATTCGCCTGATCGCGGAGAGCATAGGAGAGGTCATCGAGATTGATGTCCTTAAGGAGATCATAGATAGCCTCCGCACCCATCTTGGCAACGAACTTGTTGGGGTCAGTGTCGTCAAGAAGCTGGTTTTCGCGGGGAAGACGGTCCATGATGTCGAAATACTCCTCCTCGGTGAGAAGGTCGAGACGCTGTACGGGGTTCTCACCGTCGGCAGCAGCACCGGGATTGATGACTACATAGCGCTCGTAGTAGATGACGGCATCAAGCTTCTTTGAGGGAAGACCGAGAAGATAACCGATCTTGTTAGGCAGCGAGCGGAAGTACCAGATATGTGCGACGGGCACAACGAGCTTGATGTGGCCCATGCGCTCACGACGTACTTTCTTTTCAGTCACTTCCACACCACAACGGTCACAGACAATGCCTTTGTAACGTATGCGCTTGTACTTGCCGCAATGGCATTCGAAGTCCTTTACAGGACCGAAAATGCGCTCGCAGAAAAGGCCGTCGCGCTCAGGCTTGTAGGTGCGGTAGTTGATGGTTTCGGGTTTTAACACCTCGCCGCTTGACTTCTCAAGAATCTCTTCGGGCGAAGCGATGCCGATCGAGATTTTCGAGAAACCGGTTTTTTGTTTATTGTCTTTTCTAAAAGCCATATTTTAGATATTCAAAAGCGATGTTAAGTAATTTTTTCGATGGCATACCGGTGGGCCGGAAATGGCCTCCGGCATGCCGTCAATAAGGAGAGTTGTATTACTGCTCAAGGTTGATGCTCAGACCGAGGCCACGAAGCTCGTGGAGAAGCACATTGAGCGATTCGGGGATGCCGGCAGGCGGCATTGCGTCGCCCTTGACAATAGCTTCGTAAGTCTTGCTTCGACCGGTAACATCGTCGGACTTGACTGTAATGATTTCCTGAAGGATGTGGGCGGCTCCGAATGCTTCGAGCGCCCAGACTTCCATCTCTCCGAAACGCTGTCCACCAAACTGCGCCTTACCGCCAAGCGGCTGCTGAGTGATGAGTGAGTACGGGCCGATCGAGCGGGCGTGCATCTTGTCTTCAACCATGTGACCGAGCTTAAGCATGTAGATGACACCCACGGTAGCGGGCTGGTCGAAACGCTCGCCTGTGCCTCCGTCATAAAGATAGGTCTTACCGTAGCGGGGGATTCCGGCCTTGTCGGTCCACTCGTTGAGGTCTTCAAGCGTTGCACCGTCGAAAATCGGGGTCGCGAACTTCTCGCCCAGTTCACGGCCTGCCCATCCGAGCACGGTTTCGAAAATCTGACCGAGGTTCATACGTGAAGGCACACCAAGCGGGTTGAGGACGATGTCGACAGGAGTACCGTCGGCAAGAAATGGCATGTCTTCCTGACGGACGATACGCGACACGATACCCTTGTTACCGTGACGACCCGCCATCTTGTCACCTACAGAAATCTTACGCTTCTTGGCCACGTAGACTTTGGCAAGCTTCATGATGCCTGAAGGAAGTTCGTCGCCGATAGAGATGTCGAATTTCTTGCGACGGAGCTCGGCATCGATTTCCTTTGATTTGCGCAGATAGTTGACGATTGTTGCGCGGATCGTATCGTTGATGCGGTTGTCAGACGTCCACTTCGAGAGGTTGATCGTATCGAAGTCAATCTCACGGAGAGTGGCGGCTGAGAATCGCGAGCCTTTCGGGATGATGTCTGTGCCAAGGAAATCCTTCACGCCCTGTGAGGTCTTGCCGTCGGTAAGAGTCATGAGCTTGCGGATAAGAAGATCCTTGAGTGCGTTGAGACGATCCTCATATTCCTCATCGAGCTTCGGAAGCACTGCGCTTGCGCTCTTCTTGGTCTTTTTCTTTTCAGCCTTTTGGAAGAGATGTGTACCGATGACAACGCCTTTGAGCGAGGGAGAAGCCTTGAGAGAAGCATCCTTGACATCGCCGGCCTTGTCGCCGAAGATCGCACGGAGAAGCTTTTCTTCAGGTGTAGGGTCGCTTTCGCCCTTAGGAGTGATCTTACCGATCATGATGTCGCCGGGGACGATGTGGGCACCCACGCGGATGATACCACGCTCGTCGAGGTCCTTGGTTGCGTCCTCAGATACGTTGGGGATATCTGATGTGAGTTCCTCCATGCCGCGCTTGGTTTCGCGGACTTCGAGAGTGTACTCATCGACATGAACGGATGTGAGGATGTCTTCGCGGACAACACGCTCGTTGAGCACGATAGCGTCCTCATAGTTGTAACCCTTCCAAGGCATGAAGGCAACCTTAAGGTTACGGCCGAGTGCGAGCTCGCCCTTTTCGGTCGAGTAACCTTCAGTAAGGATGTCGCCACGCTTTACCCGCTGACCTTTCTGACAGATAGGACGGAGGTCGATAGTGGTGCTCTGGTTGGTCTTGCGGAACTTGGGCAGACGGTATTCCTTTACGCTGTCCTCGAACGAAACAAACTCTTCGTCCTCGGTGCGGTCATAGCGGATGCGGATGACGGTAGCGTCGACAAATTCGATTGTACCTTCGCGCTCAGCCATGATCTGGGTACGGCTGTCTTGTATAAGCTGGCCTTCGATACCTGTTCCGACAATCGGCGATTCGCTGCGCAGCAGAGGCACAGCCTGACGCATCATGTTAGATCCCATGAGCGCACGGTTAGCGTCGTCGTGTTCAAGGAAGGGGATGAGCGATGCCGCGATAGATGCGATCTGTGTCGGCGATACGTCCATGAGTTCTACCTGATCGGGCGCGACGATAGGGAAGTCGGCATCAAGACGTGCTTTCACACGGTCGTTGATAAACTCGCCGTCGTCCTTTACAGGAGCATTGCCCTGAGCGATGATCTTGCCTTCCTCAATTTCCGCAGTGAGATAGACAACCTCGTCGTTCTTGAGGTTGACCACACCATCCTTAACCTCGCGGTAGGGAGTCTCGATGAAGCCGAGATCATTAATCTTGGCATAGACGCAGAGCGAAGAGATAAGACCGATGTTCGGGCCTTCAGGGGTTTCAATCGGACAAAGACGTCCGTAGTGTGTATAGTGTACGTCGCGCACCTCGAAACCTGCACGCTCACGCGAGAGACCGCCGGGGCCAAGGGCCGACATACGGCGCTTGTGGGTAATCTCGGCCAGAGGATTGGTCTGGTCCATGAACTGCGACAGGGCGTTGGTGCCGAAGAATGTATTGATAACGCTCGAAATAGTCTTGGCGTTGATAAGATCGATAGGTGTGAACACCTCATTGTCACGCACGTTCATGCGCTCACGGATGGTGCGCGACATACGGGCGAGGCCGACGTTGAACTGGTTGTAGAGCTGTTCGCCTACAGTGCGCACACGACGGTTGCTCAGGTGGTCGATGTCGTCGACATCGGTCTTAGAGTTGATAAGCTCAATGAGGTATTTGATAATGGCGATGATATCCTCCTTGGTGAGGACCTTCACGTCCATCGAAGTTGTGAGGCCGAGTTTCTTATTGATACGGTAACGGCCCACTTCGCCGAGGTCATAACGCTTTTCAGAGAAGAAAAGATTGGTGATGACTTCGCGCGCGCTTGCATCGTCCGGCGGCTCGGCGTTGCGCAGCTGCCGGTAGATGTATTGGATAGCTTCTTTCTCGGAGTTTGATGTATCCTTCTGAAGCGTGTTGAATATGATGGAGTAGTCGGAGGTGTTGGCATCTTCCTTGTGGAGAAGCACAGTCTGAACCCCCGAGTCAAGAATTTCCTGAATATTGTCTTCCTCAAGCACAGTCTCACGATCAAGGATCACGTCGTTACGCTCGATGGAAACAACTTCGCCGGTATCTTCGTCAACGAAGTCCTCGACCCAAGTCTTCAGCACACGGGCGGCAAGCTTACGGCCCACGGCTTTCTTAAGGTTGGTCTTGTTGACCTTGATTTCCTCTGCAAGTCCGAAGATTTCGATAATGTCCTTATCGCTTTCGAGACCGATGGCACGAAGAAGAGTTGTTACGGGGAGTTTCTTCTTACGATCGATGTAGGCATACATCACGTTGTTGATGTCAGTCGCAAACTCAATCCAGCTGCCACGGAAGGGAATGATACGTGCGCTGTAGAGTTTGGTTCCGTTGGCGTGGGTGCTCTGACCGAAGAACACACCGGGCGAACGGTGAAGCTGTGACACGACAACACGCTCGGCTCCGTTGATGACAAAAGTACCCTTGTCAGTCATGTAGGGAATCGGGCCGAGGTATACATCCTGAATCACGGTAGCAAAATCTTCGTGGTCAGGGTCGGTACAGTAAAGTTTAAGTTTAGCCTTGAGAGGCACACTATAGGTCAGACCACGTTCGAGACACTCGTCAATCGAGTAGCGCGGCGGGTCGATGTAATAGTCGAGGAACTCAAGTACAAAGTTGTTGCGAGTGTCGGCGATGGGGAAGTTTTCGGCAAACACTTTGAAAAGGCCCTCGTTTTTTCTCTTTTCCGGAGGAGTGTCGAGCTGGAGGAAGTCCTGAAAGGACTTTAGCTGTACCTCGAGGAAATCGGGATAAGGAAGAGGGTTTTTAACCGACGCGAAGTTTACACGCGGTTTAGCTAAAGTTATGTCTGACATCTAATCTTTTGGATTAAACATTAAAAAAGAAACTCGTTGTGTTGATGATGGTAGTGCGCAATAAGAGCTAATTTAACACTAATTAACTCCAATATCGTTCAATATCCAGCCCTTGAAAAATAAGAGAATAACCCAAAAAGGCTTGAATGAGCGACTTATGAAACCGGCCGATG
>ULVX01022827.1_pt1 | contig 13582 bp, 14 predicted proteins | sample 1959811 | NCBI WGS metagenome assembly ULVX01 (sample SAMEA4835797, study PRJEB28245) | human gut metagenome | biome: gut microbiome; material: fecal sample | place: Denmark | collected 2008
CGAACCGAGATCAATTTTTGGTGTTGTCCTTTTGCACTCGGGTTTACCCGTAATTTTTCTTCTCACCCTGCCTGACTGTCAACTGGAAAACACTTCCGTTTTGTCGATAAACATAAGATCGAAAGCACTTTGATTTACTCAGAATCGTTGAGTTTCGGCGGCCCAACCGCCGTCAAACCGGGAGAGAAAAATGAGAAAAAGTCTGATCGCTTTGGCCTGTCTGTCTGTTGTTGCAGGTGCTGCAACTGCCGCTGAAGTTGAACTGTACGGCACGGTTGATACCTACATTGCTGTAAACCATAACGCCGGCAAAACGGACGTTTCGTTGCGTAGCGGCGGTGCTTCCGCTTCTTTCTGGGGCATTAAGGGTACCGAAGACATCGGTCCTGATCTGAAGGCCATTTTCAAACTCGAAAGCGCCTTCTTGACCGACACGGGGGATTTCCCTGACGGCGCCGGCGACAACGGTCTCTTTTCACGTGAAGCGTGGGTCGGTTTGCACAGCAATACCTGGGGCACCTTGTCATTCGGTCGTCAATACACGCCGCACTTCCTGACGTGGGCCATGACCGATCCGACGGATCTCAGCTTGGGTTCGGCCTATTCGCCCTTCTTCTTCCCGATGCCCACCGGCGTTAACGGTGAAGTCAACGACAGCCTTGTTCGCCATGACAATTCTGTGCTGTACGTTTCACCACGCATGGCCGGCGTTCAGCTTTTTGCCTATGCCGCACTTGGTGAGGAAAAAGACGCTACGACTGGTGAGATCACCGGTAGTGAGGACGGTAACGTTTACAACATTGCTGCCAACTACGTCAACGGTCCGCTGTTTGTGATGGCCAGTGTCTTGTATCAGGATTATTCCGGCAATCAAGCTACCAATTTAGGCTACGTCCTTGACGGTTCAAGTAAGGATCCGGGCGCGAATCAGACAAATGGTCACGGCATGTACTACAACCTGGGCGTGACGTATGACTTCGGTGTGACCAAACTCTCCGGCGCCTTCATGTATAAAGACGGTGAGGATACGAACGAGGTTCCCAATTTCTGGGTGGCTCAGATCGGTGCCGCCACGCCGTTGTGGGGCGGTCGCTGGTCGGTTTCGGCAGCCATGCTTTCCAACGAAACGCAGGATGATGCCGACGCCTACTCCTTCGGTACCCGCTATGACTATCCGCTTTCCAAGCGCACCAAGATTTATGCTGGCTACGAAGTCGTGTTTAACGACTCCAACGCGAAGTACTCAGTGGAAGCCGGCCCCGACAGCTCGCTGCACTACAACAACGACTGGGGTACCACTCAGGGACAGTTCTTCATGGGTATCAACCACAAGTTCTAACCTGAATTTGCTTCCTCTCTGAAAGACCGACCGCCGTTTCATTTTTTCGAGACGGCGGTTTTTTGTGACCAAAACAATTTGTTCTCGGTGGTGTACCGGCGGCAACTAGGGAATTTCGATGCTGACCGGTTCGGGCGTTTTGATCGGAGGCAGCCAGTCTTTGACGCTTTCATAAAGTTCAGTTCGCACGGCAAAAGTTCTGCCTGTTTTCTTCAGGATGCCCTCACGCTGCCATTCGGACAGACGCGTGCTCACCCACGAACGCGTTGCAGCGATGATTCGCGAGATTTCAGTGACTGAAAGAGACACGGGACATTCGTTCCATTCGTTGGCACTAATTTGTCCTCCCCCTTCCAAAAAGAAAGAAAGAAACAAAACGCGCTGTCGTCGATCTGTGTCAAGAGTGAAATTGGCAAACGCACCTTCGATGATGGATTCCTCCTTGAGGATGGACATGTCCGCGTACATTTCCATAAGTTCCGTGGAAGCCCTTAACCCACGTCGGTACTGGGAGTTGGGAATCAATAGCGCGCGACTCGGCCGAATACACTCGGCAATGACACTGGTACGGTTCGGATTGAGAGCATCCAGATCGCCGATGGTGCGTCCGGGCAGCACCAAGGCAAATGTGTGGTAGTTGTCTCGGATATCGAGAAAGGAAAATGTGACGAGTCCTTCGAGTAAGAGAGCAACATAACCTTCTGTTCCGCCGTGTCTGAAGGTTGCTCCGGCATCGAGTGTCACCACGTGACCGTCTCGGAATAATTCCGCCAATTTCGCCGGTTCAGGAGGCAAAACCCAGGGACGCGCACGAAAAACCTGCCTCACGCTCTCTCCTTTTGGTGGTGCTGCACACGTATTTACGTGTGCTGATCGTTGCTCTTTTGTTCTCAAACGCACTGATTATATCGAGGAGCCTTTTGCTTCGGTTTTCACGACAAGTCGGCACACAACGACGATCTCATTAACAATGCTGCTTGGTCGTTGATAGTGCGTATAAACCCTTAAACCGTTTTTTGCCTAACGATCTGCCTACGGTGTCGATCGTAGATTTTTCTCAGGTTGAGATTCCCCTTTTTCGTAAGGGGTAAGGAGAAAAATCATGATCACTCGCAGATCGTTTATTCGCGGCATTGCTGCCGGCGCGACTTTGGCTGTCGTGGGGATGAGTCCGGCATTGGCAGCTCAAAAGACAATCACCACTGATATTGTGGTTGTTGGCGCAGGTTCTTCCGGCCTGGCCGCAGCTGTACAGGCTGCCGAAAAAGGCGCCAAGGTTGTCCTTCTCGAAAAGAATCCCTTCGTCGGCGGCAATTCGCAGCATGCCGAAGGCCTTTTTGCCGTTGAATCCGAATATCAGCGTCTGCGCAGCGATCCTCTGACCCGTGAAGACGCTTTCCGCGGCTACCTTGAACGCCACCAATATGAAGTGGATCCTTCTTTGGTTCGCGATTATATCTACGGATCTGCCGAAAACATCGAGTGGCTGCATAAGCACGACATCAATTTCCGCGTCGTTCGCATGACGCCCCCTGGGAAGAAGCCACTTGGCATGAGATTCTTGAATACAAAGGATCCATCCACGGTTCGGCGCTCGTGAAGGCTCTCAAGGACCATGCCGACAAGCTCGGCGTCCAGACGATGCTCTCAACGCCGGCCAAGGCGCTTATCGCCAACGAAAAGGGTGCTATCGTCGGTGTCGTTGCTCACAGTGAAGACGACGAAGCCGACATCACCATCAATGCTAAGGCCGTCATTTTGGCTTCCGGAAGCTTTGGCGAAAATAAGAAGCTTATTCGCGAATGGGCGGTTCGCGATCCCGACCATTGGAAAGCTTCGTTGCCGATCAATAAGACCGGCGACGGTATTTTGATGGCGTTGGACAAAGGTGCACAGCGCGGTCCCGTGAGCTTTATCGGTCACTTGGGCACCGAGGGCAAGGGTATCGGTTTTGCCAGCCAGCTTTACACCACCAGCTGGCAGCCCTCCACCATCTGGATCAACTCTGACGGCAACCGTTTCGTTAACGAAGATGTTTCGCTGTCCTTCAGCCAGGCTGCCAACATCATTTACACGCAATATGGTCATCATGCCTGGTCGATTTTCGATGAAAGCCAGGTTGATTACATGATTGAACGCGGTGTTGACTCGGGTGTCGGTGTGATCGTTCCCGTCGGCGCAAAACTTACCAAGCTCAAGGAAGAAATCAAGGCGGCATTGCAAGCCAAGAGCGACGGCTTTAAGGCAGCAAGCTCTGTTCGCGAACTCGCCAAACAGATCGGTGTTCCTTACAAGAACCTCGACAAGGCAATCGACGACTACAACGAGGCCTGCAAGGTCGGCCATGACGGCGTCTTCTTTAAGAACGTCAAGTACATGCGCCCGATCAACACACGCAAGCTTTATGCCATTCGTCTGGGCTCTTACTTCTTCTCGGCCTTCGGCGGCCTGGTTGTCAATCGTGACTTCCAAGTGCTTGACAAGAGCAACAAGCCCATCAAGGGACTTTATGCTACGGGTCTGGAAGTTTCCAAGGTTGTCGGTCACACCTACACGACCTGGGCATCGGGCTATGCGTTCGGCTTTGCGGCCTATTCGGGTCGCCATGCCGGTTTGAACGCTGCAGAAGCGATCAAGTAGTCGCTACGATCGGACCTTGGGTCTGATCGTCACCCCGCAAATGCATAAGCGAGCAGCCGGCAGCGAGCGTTATTGCTCACCGCCGGCTTGCTGCTAACAATAAGGAGAGAATCTGAATGAACAGAACCAAACCGATTGCGGCGCTTGAAAAAGCTCAAAAGTACGCAGCCTCGCTCAATAACCCTTCCGTTGAAGCCTTTAAGGCTCAGGGTGGTAAAGTCATCGGCACGTTCGACCCGGAAGTTCCGTTTGAAATTTTCGAAGCTGCCGGATTGATGCCTTTTGCACTACGCGGCACGGGTGCGACAAGCACGGAATATGCCGATAAGTATTTCAAGCAGCTCACGTGCGACTTTACCCGCTCCATGTTCAACGAACTTGTCCGCGGTCAGTATGACTTTTTGGACGGCGCCGTTGTCTACAACTGCTGCGATCACATGCGCCGCATTGACGATAACTGGAAGCTGCTGCCCAACGCCAAAAACTTCCATTTCCTTTATATCCCGAAACGCTGGGATGCCTCTACCTACCCGCGTTTCTGCGAGGAAATTCAGGCGCTGATCAAGTCTGTTGAAGAAACCTACGATGTCAAGATCACAGCTGATGCCCTGCGTGCAGCGATCGTTGAAAGCAACAAGACCCGCGCTTTGATCCGCCAACTTTACGAATTGCGCAAGGACGACGAAGTTCTGATTGACGGCACCGAAGTCATGAATGTCCTTACGGCTGGCGAATCCATGCCTCGCGCTGAGTACAACGCCATGCTCACGGAACTCATTGCCGAATTGAAAGCCGGCGGCGAATCTGTTAAGCCGCGCCGTCGTTTGATGCTTCTTTCCGGTCACGCCAACACGCCCGAATTGTTGAGCGCACTCGAAAGTCAGGGGGCTTTGATTGTTGTGGACGATGCCTCCAACGGTTTGCGCATGGCTGAAAAGGACATCTCCGAAGAAGGTGATCCGTTTGCAGCGCTCTGCGACTTCTACTTCAATGTCAAGACGCCGATGCCTCGTGCTTTCGGCACGCAGGATCGTCGTTTTGAAACCTACCTGCGACTCTTTGACGAATATCGCGCCGACGGCATTGTTTCGGCCCGTGTCACCATGTGCGACCTGTGGGCCTTTGAACAGTACATGCTGGCCAATCTGCTTCGCGAGAAGGATATTCCGAGTCTTGAGCTTGAAATCAATTATTTGATGGACAGTGTCGGCCAGGTTCGCACACGCGTTCAGGCTTTTGTCGAGAATCTGCCGCGCCGCAGCGCCTAATTGGATTGAGGAGAAAAGAATATGCCCAAATATGAAACCGGTCTTGAGCGGCGTCTGGAGTACCGCGAGCGTCTTGCCGGCATCAGTCAGATGCTGCACGGTTTACCCGCAGAGCAGCAAAATCCCATTCAGATTGCGCTGATTGACTTCATGCGTGAATACAACGAAGGCATTCTTGATGCCGCGCAAAATCATAAGCCTCTCGTTTGCACCTGGTACGGCAACGCTCAGGAGATCTTTGCCGGCATGGGCATCAAGTACTACAACCCTGTCATGGACTTGATGTTCCACCTGCAGTTCACTGATTATGCCGACGCCAAAGAATGCGATCAGTTCCCGCTTGACGACAAGATCTGCTCGCTTGTGCGCTATGCGGTGTGGTCGATGGAAAATCGCCTGCATCCGAAGCCCGATGCCTTTATCTGCATGATGGAACCGTGCGACGGACAGGTCATGCTGCATCAGGCCTTCAAGCGTTCCGACTATCTTAAAGACGTCCCCTGCTTTGCCTTTGACCCGAGCTACGGGCACGAAGATAAGGATTTCGAATACGTCGCCCGTCAGCTTCGTCAGGAAATGGTTCCTTTCTTGGAACGCACTACCGGTGCCAAGTACGACTTCAAGCGCGTGGCTGAGTTGGTTGAGGAAACGAACAAGCAGTATCGCATTTGGGCCGAAGTCAACGAACAGCTTCGCGCCTCTCCCTGCCCGATGCCCTCTTTTGCTGTGCCTGACGCTTTCTGGGCGCTGACGCAGCATCTGCCGGCAGGTCATCCGACGGCAACAGCCATCATGCAGGGAGCCCTCGACTTTGCCAAGCACAATGTCGCCAACCATGTCGGACCAGTGATGAACGAACAGATCCGTATCCTGTGGCCCGACCTTAATCCGCTCTGGGGTGACAAGCTCGGCGCTTGGCTTGCGAGCGAATGGAATGCCGTTGTCGTGCAGACCTTCCAAGGCGGCACTCCCTACACTGATGTTGATACGAGCAACGAAGAGGCCATGTTCTTCGGTCTTGCTCGTCGTGCTGTAGCCGAAGTGCCGATGATCCGTCAGGGTCGCGGCTGGGTCGACGTTTTTGAAGAAGACGTCACCAAGATGATCAATGAATTCAACATCAACGCCGTTGTCTTCCCCGGACACATGGGGCACAAGGATCAATCCGGTTCCGGTGAGTTCCTGAAGCGCATTTGCCGCGATATGGATGTGCCGCTGATCAATATGACGACAAGTCTGTTTGATGAGCGCTACACGCCGCTTGACAAGGTCAAGAACGACCTTTCGAATTTCTTCTCGGCTTCCGGATTCAAACGCGCAAAGCACTAAGATCGGACTGAAGAAGGGTTGATTTTCCCTGCCGGAAGTCACTCGGCTTCCGGCAGGCTTTAAAAATAAGCAAAGGATCAAGGACTATGCCTATTTTTGCAGGATGCGATATTGGTTCGACCACCGGAAAAATTGTTCTCATGGACGAGAACAAAACGATTCTCGGTTCGTCTATCGTTCGATCGGCTCATGGCCCTCAAGCAACGGCGGACCATGCGATGGAACTCGCGCTGGCCGATGCGAAACTACCCAAAGACATCAAAATCGACTACCTCGTCTCCACCGGTTACGGACGTACAAATATCAAGGGCATGAACGAGGATATTTCGGAAATTTCCTGTCACGCCCGCGGTGTGCATCATTTCAACAGCGCTGTCAGGACCGTCATTGATATCGGCGGGCAAGACTGCAAGGTTATTTCATTGAGCAAATCCGGTCGCGTGCAGGATTTTCAGATGAATGACAAATGCTCGGCAGGCACCGGCCGCTTTTTTGAAGTCATGACTCGAGTGCTTGACTGCTCGTTTGAGGAACTGGCCAACGCGGCATTGAAGTCGACACATCCCTGTCAGATTTCCAAGCAGTGTTCCGTTTTCGCCGAGAGCGAGGTGATTTCGCTGGTCAACAACAACGTGCCGTTCGAAGACATCAGTGCCGGAATTCACGATTCCATTGCTCGTCGCATCAACGGCATGGTGATGAAGGTCGGTCTTGAACCTGAGGTGGTGCTAACGGGGGGATGCGCTCGCAATGTCGCGCTCATTAAGTCTCTCGAAGCCATTTTCGGTCGTGCGATGGCGAAGTTGCCCGAAAATCCTCAGCTCATGGGCGCTGTCGGCGCGGCAATTTTTGCTTTGGAGAACTCTCAGCAATGAGTCTGTTTGAAGCTCAAGTTGCCGAACTCAGAAAGTGCTTGTCTGAACCGCTTTCACCGGTTGCACCCTTAGATTGTGGTGTCGAGGGGAAGAATCTGCCGGCGCCGCAGGCTCGAGCGGGGCTTATCCTGCAAAACGAATCGTTTTGCGAATTGGCCGGACCCGGTCGCGCGTCTGTTTTATCGCTTGTTTACAGTAATGAGACGGCATGTGAAGGCGCGTGGCGCATCGGTGAGGATTTGCAGAAATTCAAAGGCAAGACCATTGACTTTGGTTTGGTGGTTCTTCTTTCGGGCAAAGCACTAGACGCACAAACTTTCTATCAGTTCACACTGCGCTTTCCCAGGCTGGCAGACCATCCGGGCTGGATGGTAAAGACTGACAAAACGAACGTCTGGATCCGTGTGGGAGGCGACGATCCTGCTCAGGCTTTAGAGATTGCTGCTGCAAGTCTTATAGATCGGATTCATAAAGCTTTTGAAGCTGTCGAAACTGTTGAGCTTTATTTTGTCCTTAACGATAAGCAGCTCATTGAATTGCTCAAACCTGTTGCCGAGGACTGTCAAAAGACGCTTCGGGAACTGAAAACAGGGGTTTGGCAAGAACGCGGCTTTGATTACGAATCCTGCCAACTGGCCGGACACTGCGGCAGTTGTTCGGACAAGAAGACTTGTGCTTCAGTGCGCAAGATCCAGGCCAAAGTCAAACTCGTTCGCAAAGAAAAGGAAAAAACAACATGCAAAAAGTGATCGCCGTTTGCGGCAAAGGCGGCGTCGGCAAGACGGCTCTTACCGCCATGCTTACCCGTCAGTTAAAGAAACGTGCCGACACCGGGCGGTTGTTGGTAGTTGATGCAGATCCCGCTCTCGGACTGCTTTATGCGCTCAATGTCGAGACCGACAAGACGATCGGTGCGGTTCGTGACAAGGTGCTCGCTGCCGCAGAAAGCGGCAATGCCGGCTCCCAGGCAGAGGTTGCAAATGAACTTGACTACCTCATTACGAGTTCGCTTCTCGAAGAAGACGGCTACTCGGTGATTGCCATGGGCCGCATGAATGCCAAGGGATGTTTCTGTTCGGTCAACGACCTCTTGAAAGATGCTTTGGAACAGTTGGTTCTGAAGTTCGACACAATTGTCATCGACGGTGAAGCCGGTCTGGAACAGATCAATCGCCAAGTTGTCGAAAAGATCAACACGCTGATTTTGGTGACGGACTCCTCTTATCGAGGAGTTCAGACGGTTCATCACATCGAAGGACTCGTCAAAAACGGCGCTGTCCCCTATTGCGAGAGTGTGGGCGTTGTCTTCAACCGCGTTCAAGGCGATAACCGTACTCTTGAGGAACTGCAAGCTCTCGTCGGTCTTCCGGTATTGGGTGTTATTCCCTATGACCCGACACTGCAGGCTTTCGATGCACAAGGGAAGAGTTTGCTTGATCTTCCGGATGGCACTACGGCCCTGAGATGCGTTGACGACGTCATCAATAAAGTCTTCGAATAACTGCCGCGGCAGAGATCCCGGCTTTACCTAATGTTGCGCACCGGCTTCGGTTTCCGCCTACTCTTGCGTGGAAACCGAAGCTTTTTTGATGTGCCGATTGCCGAGCCGTTGGACGACGTTATGTCAGCTTATGGTTTCTTTGTAATGTCCAACCCGAAAAATTGGACCGACAATTTTCCAAGTTCTCCCGAATGTCTCAGTTCGACAATCGTTTCGTTCACCACTTTGCGCAGAGACTCACTCTGCGGAGATTTCTTCAGAGGAATGCCGATTTCACCAGCCTGCGGCGTATAGAGCGCAATCTTGATCTTGGCGTCCGGATGAGCCTTGGTGTAGTCCAGGTATGTCACTTCCGAGTTGAGCGTCGCGTCGATGCGCCTGGAGCGCAAAAGCTCGAACGTCTGGTTGAGATCATCCACACCGATCACTTTGGCTCCCGCTTCTTCAGCGGCCAGAGCATAAGTGCTTGAAATTGTGTTGGCCGTTGTTTTGCCCTTGAGATCCTGCATCGTCTTGATATCGGCGCGATCGTCGTTGACAATCACCGCGACACGGTCATAGGCGTAAGGATCCGAAAAGCTGTATGCCTGACTGCGCTCCTTGGTGATGCCCACGCCGTTGATCATCAGGTCATAGCGTCCCGCGTCGAGCCCCGCGAGCAGTCCGTCCCATTTGCCTTCGATAAACTGAGCCTTGACACCGATCTTTTGGGCGATTCTCTCGCCGATGGCCACGTCAAAACCGGTCAGTTTGCCGTCTTTATCGTGATAGGTCCACGGAGACCAAGTTCCTTCCATGGCAATCGTGATCGTGCCGCGTGACTTGATTGTTTCCAACAGATCCTGCGTTCGTGCTTGAGCTGCTTTTGCTGCAGTCTCAGTCTTAGTCTTAGCGTCTTCTCCGCATCCTGTGAGTGTCGCCGCCAATAAAACAGCGGATGCGAGCATCGTCAGTGTTTTGAGGTTTCTTGTCATACGATTTTCCCTTTCCCAAATCGATTGTTTGCTTGGTGCTCAGACAAGCGTTTCCAAAAATTCTTTTGTTCGGAGTTCTTTCGGGTTGCCAAAGATCGTCTGTGCGTCTCCTGCTTCCACCACGTGTCCGGCTTCCATAAAAACCACCTTGTTGGCGACGCTCTTGGCAAAGGTGAGTTCGTGCGTGACGACGACCATCGTGAGTCCCTGTTGAGCAAGCTCCTTCAGAATCGAGAGCACGTCACGCGTAAGTTCCGGGTCAAGAGCGGATGTGGGCTCATCGAAGTAAATGATGTCTGGATCGCCAGCGAGCGCTCGTGCGATGGCTACGCGCTGTTGTTGGCCTCCCGAGAGTTCACTCGGATAGGCGTTTTCGCGGTGTGTCAGGGAAAAGCGAGCCAGCAGCTCATGCGCCTTGTCCTGCGCCAGTTCCTTTTTGATTCCCCTTCCGACGATCAGTCCTTCGGTGATGTTTTCAAGCGCCGTCTTGTTCAGAAAGAGGTTGTAGTTTTGAAACACGAAACCCGTGCGCTTGCGGATCCTCAGAACGTTGTTGCGGGAGATCTTTGCCAGGTCAAACGTTTCTCCCGCAAAGGTCAACCGACCGCCGTCGGCTTTTTCCAAGAAATTCAGGCAACGTAAAAGCGTGGTTTTTCCCGATCCGCTCGGCCCGATGATCGCGACCACATCCCCTTTCTCGACCTTCAGGTCAATGCCATGCAATACGGGTGTGCCCGAAAAGGTCTTGCGCAGATTTTCAACACTCAACAGCATGCGATGTTCCTTTGTCTTATCGGGAGACATAGGTTCTCAGGCGCTTTTCGCCGTAACTCTGAAGGCGCGTGAGGACCGTGCAGAAAATGAGGTAAATCAAGCCGACTTCGACATAGAGCAACAAAGGTTCGTAGGTGCGTGCCACGATGCGCTGCGTTGTCATGAACATTTCTGTGACGGTGATGTTGGCCGCAAGCGATGTGTCCTTCACCATGGCAATGAGCGAATTGCCAAGCGTCGGGAAAGCCGTTCGAAAAGCCTGGGGCAACACGATTCGGGCGATTGTCTGCAGATAGCTCATGCCGCTGCACAGGCCTGCTTCAAGCTGCCCGGCAGGAACAGATTCGAGTGCCGCACGGATGGTTTCGGCACAGTAGGCACCTTCGTTAACGGCAAAGACGACTACCGCGGCGACGAACGGATTGATCAGCACTCCTGCGTGGGGCAGACCGTAGAAGACGACGAAGAGCTGCACCAGAAGCGGCATGCCGCGTGTGACCCAGATATAAAAGCGCGCGAGATCCTTCAGTACAGGCACGTGTGCGTACTGGATGAGCGCCACCACAACCGCGATGACGAGCGCTCCTGAAAAGGCGATCGCCGTAAGCGGAATGGTCACGGTCAAACCCGGCAGCAGAATTTGCCAGAAAGAATCGACAAAAAGATCGAATAGTGCAGTGTCCATTGTCAGTTCGTAAATCCGTTGAGCAGCTAAGTTGCATGCGTTTGCTGCCGACACCCGCACTTTAGGCAGTTACCACTGCCGCACTGTCATTTGAGTTTTGTTTTGAGACAAACGGACAAATAAAAGATATTGCGACGAGTGTCACACGGCCAAAGGACTCTTGAATTGAAGCGGCACGGACTCGTTTGCTACCAAAGTCTGACAGTCGCGTAACGCATCTTTACATTGAAGTCGATTAAGCTTTGCGCAGATCGTGGCGCGATCCCAAACATGCCGCCGAAGCTCAATTTTTGACGTTTTGGCTTTTTTCCTGAACTATGCGCCGCGGTCTGTCTCACTTGTAGGTCGCAGGCGCCTTCCCTTTAGAAGAGGTCTCAGCCATGCGATCCGTCCTGATTCGTCGTTTTGAGATAAGCGACCAGCTTACTCACCTGTTCAATGCTCTGTTCTGGGCCGTTCTCGCCGCTACGGGCATTCTCATTGGTTCCGCTTCCAGAGCCAACGTTGAGCCGACACATCTTTCGATCGGGGTTCATTTTGCATTTGGATTTGCGCTTGCCGTACTTTTGAGCGCTTACATCCTTTTTGCAAAATCCCGCTTTCAAAGAATGCTTTTTGAAATTTTCCGAACCGATCGTCCGTTTCTGGCTTGGCTCAAATGTTTGGGCGGGTATCCAAGCAAGATATTGAATCGGCCGCAGAAGTCGAGCAGCATTCCTCCCCAAGGTCGCTACAACGCCGGCCAGCGCATTGCCTACGGCGCTCTTATTTTTCTGAATATTCTTTTGCTCGCTTCCGGCTTTGCTTTGTTCGCACTGCACCAACCGCAGGAGGTACAGAGCAGTGCTTACCGATTGGCGTTATGCGTCCATTCCGGCGCTTTCGGTCTTGCCTGTTTGCTGCTTGCAGCACACATTCCGATGGCGTTTTTGTCAAGACCGTCACTCAAAGCCATGCTGAGTCTGGGCAAAGGCTTTTTGACAGAACAGGAAGCCATGAAGCACGCCGCCGTTTGGGTGAAGGAAGATTTGGAAATCGAGAGAAAGGCCTTTCAAAGACAATCCAATCAAAATCAAACGATTTTGAGAGAAAAACGCTTGAATTGATACTGCTGCAAAACAGCCTCCGGCGGAGGCTGTTTTTGTATCCGTATCAAATATTGCTATGGCTTTATAAGCGCTTCCGGAACGAGAGCGTCGCAGTCAATGAGTTCCAACGACGTCACCATATGCATTGTTCCTTCCTTGTACTTCCTGAAGTGAGGCGTCTGAATATGATGTTTGTAGGCCTCTTGATTTGCATAGATTTCGAGAATGGCAAACCGCGTCGGTTTTTTTTCCTGCATGCTGTAGAGGACGCGAACGCCGGGTTCGCGTTTCATTGATTCACGACCCACTTCAGCGGCAAATACCTTGTATTGATCTAGATATTCGGGCGAAACTGTGATTTTGGAGCGACGCACAACGTTTTGTTCGTAGGAATTTGCTGCAGCAGTCGAAGGTGCCTCGGCGGCAAAGCCGGAAAATGAGATAACAGCCATACACGTCGCTACCAATGAAAGTGCTTTTATCATTGTTAATCCTTGATTATGGTTGAGGTTTAACCGCAGACGGTACTGCCTTCATGCACCCGCTGCAGCAATCGATCCGACAATCAATCCGCTGGCAATCACATCGCACAAGCGGGTCGAAATGGAACCGCACGTTGCGCCGATGGCATAAAGACCGGAGATCGGCGTATCGTCGGCGGCCCTCAATACCTGAAAGTTCGGATTGACTTCCAATCCGCCTTCCGTTTTGAAACGAACCGGCCAACTCGGCGTTGACACATAAAAAGGTCCTTTAAGAGCACGGAAAAGCTTGTCTTTGCGTCCGAATTCCGTGTCCCCTTTTCCCGCGGCGGAATCGTCTGCAATTCTCTGAAGCGTTCTTTGCAGTCCCTTGGGATCAACACCGGCTTTTGAAGCTGCCTCTTCAATGGTCTGCCCTCTGAAAAGGGCCTTTGCCGACAATAAATCGGCGTAGCGCCAACGCTCCTTGTTCGGTCCCGTCACTGTAGCTTCGTCCAAGACAACGTAGGCGCCGTCAATGTTTTGCCTGAAGCAGGCCAGTGCACAGCCTGCGTAGCGGCTTTCGTGCTCATTGCAAAATCGTTTGCCGTTTTTGTCGACTAGATAAGCCGTATCCGTATCAAAAAG
>ULVX01027811.1_pt1 | contig 13538 bp, 10 predicted proteins | sample 1959811 | NCBI WGS metagenome assembly ULVX01 (sample SAMEA4835797, study PRJEB28245) | human gut metagenome | biome: gut microbiome; material: fecal sample | place: Denmark | collected 2008
ATGCCATTGTATTTTTTAGGGACATTTACTGAATATCCCTACATAAAAAAAGCCCCAACGCTTTCAGATACACGTTGTGGCTTTTTATAAAAATATCGCTTTCGCTTATTTCTTTTCTTCTTGTGCTGCGTGCGGATAGTCGATGGTGTAATGCAATCCACGGCTTTCCTTGCGTTCCATAGCCTGACGGGTAATAAGGTAACCCACGTTTATCATGTTACGAAGTTCGCATATTTCACGAGAAGCTTTTACACGCTTAAACAGACGTTCTGTCTCTTCGTACAATATATCCAGACGGTTCCAAGCACGAACCAGACGGACATTGCTTCGTACAATACCTACGTAAGCTTCCATTATCTGGTTTACTTCCTTCATGCTCTGGGTAATCAAGATACGCTCTTCATTGTTCATCGTGCCCTCAGCATCCCATTCTGGAACATCTTCATTAAAGTCGTAACGGTCTATTACGCTCAACGCATGCTTTGCCGCAGCATCGGCATAAACTATCGCTTCAATCAGTGAGTTTGATGCCAAACGGTTGCCGCCATGCAAGCCTGTGCACGAACATTCGCCCAAAGCATACAGACGCTTGATGCTAGACTGTCCGTCAAGGTCTACCTTAATACCGCCACACAAATAGTGCGCTGCCGGAGCTACAGGTATATAGTCTTTTGTGATATCGATGCCCAAGCTTAGACATTTCTTATAGATATTCGGGAAGTGCTTCTTGGTTTCTTCCGGATCTTTATGCGTCACATCAAGATATACATGGTCTTCGCCGCGATGTTTCATTTCGCTATCGATGGCACGTGCTACGATATCGCGTGGAGCGAGCGACAAACGCGGGTCGTACTTCTGCATGAATTCCTCGCCTGCCAAGTTACGCAATACGCCTCCGTAGCCACGCATAGCCTCAGTGATAAGGAAGCTCGGACGGTCGCCCGGATGGAAGAGCGCTGTAGGATGGAACTGTATGAACTCCATATCCTTTACTACACCTTTCGCACGATATACCATTGCGATACCGTCGCCAGTAGCAACAAGCGGATTTGTGGTATGACGATAAACAGCCTCACAGCCGCCGGTAGCCATTACCGTAACTCTCGACAAGAAAGTATCTACCTCGCCAGTAGCCTCGTTAAGCACATACGCTCCAAAGCACTTGATGCCCGGAGTATGACGGGTAACAATAATACCCAAATGATGTTGAGTGATAATTTCTACCGCATAGAAGTTGCTGAATACAGTAATGTTAGGATGACGCTTTATTTCTTCTATCAGACTAGTCTGTATCTCTGCACCGGTATTATCCTTATGATGCAAGATACGGAATTCTGAATGTCCTCCTTCTTTGTGCAAATCAAACTCTCCGTCTTCTTTCTTATCAAAATTGACTCCCCACTTTATCAGTTCGTCTATTTGCGCCGGAGCATTGCGCACTACCTTTTCAACAGCTGCCGGATCACTTATCCAGTCACCCGCCACCATTGTATCATGAATGTGTTTTTCGAAATTATCTACTTTGAGATTAGTCACCGAGGCTATTCCCCCCTGTGCATAAAAGGTATTTGCCTCTTCCAAACCGGCTTTACATATCAGTGCCACCGATCCCTTTTGCGCAACTTTAAGCGCAAAGCTCATTCCGGCTATTCCTGAACCGATAACGAGAAAATCGAATTTTCTTACCATAATGATTCTATATATGCTGCAAAACTACAAAAAAAGAATATTGGCAATCCGTTTTCACCGGATAATTTCTTATCTTCACGCTATTTAATTTAAGAACGTGATATGAACAGAACTTTTCAGACAAAAGTAGGACGATGGTATTGGTGTGTCATTGCGCTTACGTCGGCTTTGCTTTTCTATTTATTCTGGCAACACTTTGTTATAGCCGCTTTGGCGGCTATGGCTGCCGTAGTACTACTGATAGAAATGCTTATCCATACGCAATACGTGCTTACCGCCGATAATGTCCTCCTGATAGAAAGCGGACGCTTCGTTCCGAATGTCAAAATAGCAGTGAGAGATATAAAATCAGTTAGAAAAGTTCGTTCTGCCGCACTCTTCCAGCCAGCTCTGTCGTTCTCACGTCTGGAACTGACATACGAAACTGCCGGAAAAATACAAGCCGCACAAGTATCTCCTAAAAATACTGACGACTTTATACGGTGTCTGTGCCGTAAGAATCCATCGATTCAACAACTTTAATCTTATATAAACCCTATTAATTCAATACTTATGAGTGACATGAACAATTTCCAAGTAGGTATAATCGGAGGAGGTCCCGCCGGATATACCGCTGCCGAAGCTGCCGCAAAAGCCGGCCTCAGCGTAATCTTATTCGAAAAAGACAATTTAGGAGGAGTATGCCTTAACGAAGGATGTATCCCCACCAAGACATTGCTCTACTCTGCCAAAGTGAAAGATATGGCTTGCTCTGCGGCAAAATATGGCGTAGAATGTGCAGGCGCATCTGCCGATATGAAAAAGATCATGTCGCGCAAGTCGAAAATAATCCGTAAGCTGGTACTTGGAATAAAGGCCCGCCTCACAGCCCACAATGTACAGATATGCAGCGGAAGCGCATATATTATAGATAAGGAAAACGTGCGTTGCAACGACACAGAATATCATGTAGACCATCTGATTTTATGCACCGGAAGCCAGACAGCCATACCGCCTATCAAAGGTTTGGCAGAAACAAACTACTGGACACACAAGGAGGCTCTCGACTGCAAAGAACTGCCACAAAGCATCGCTATTATTGGCGGTGGTGTAATAGGTATGGAGTTCGCATCGTTCTTCATCAGCATGGGAACAAAAGTCACCGTCATAGAGATGGCTGATGAAATACTGCCTGGAATAGACCGTGAAATAGCATCATTACTCCGAAAGGAATACGAAAAGAAAGGCATTCAGTTCTTATTGGGCAGACAAGTAGATTCTGTAACTCAAACAGAAGATGGATTCCATGTACTATACCATAATGAAGAAGAACAGACTTCTATTCTTACAGAACAAGTAATGGTATGTGCCGGACGCCGACCTACAACCGAAGGTTTCGGACTTGAGAACTTGAATCTGGCAACAGGCGAAAAGCGCCGTATTACGGTAGATCAGTATATGCAATCATCTGTACCGGGAGTGTATGTATGCGGCGACTTAAACGGAACGTCAATGTTGGCACACACAGCAGTGAAAGAAGCAGAAATAGCCGTTGCCCATATAGCAGGCCAAAACGAAGCAATGTGCTACAACGCTGTTCCTGGTGTAGTCTATACCAATCCGGAAGTTGCGTCTGTAGGTATGACTGAAGAGAGACTGCAAACTGAGAATATTCCATATAAAGTTATGCAACTGCCGCTTTCTTACTCAGGCCGTTTCGTAGCCGAAAACGAAGGATACATCGGAACCATAAAGGTACTTACCGACCCAGAAGGCGTTATTTTAGGAGTTCACATGATAGGAAATCCGGCATCAGAGCTTATTATAATAGGAGGCATGATGATAGCCGACCGTAAGAAAGTGGAAGACTTCAAAAAATACATTTTCCCGCATCCTACGGTAAGTGAAATATTCAACGAGCTATAAATAAAGGGTCTCTGTATTATTTTATACATTTTCGATACGATTTTCACGTCACCGTTTACAAGAAAGTGTATAATTTCGCCATAACGAAAAAATCGATGCGATGAAACGAACCTGTTTATTATCACTCTGCCTGTTTTTGACTATAATAATTAAAGCACAACCGCTTGCAGAGCACTTGGAACACCTTATTAACCATACTGATTTCCTTGAGAATTCGGAAGTCGGCATTTCGGTTTATAATCTTACCCAGAAGAAACAGATATACGCCTACCAAGATACGAAATTGTATCGACCGGCATCGATAGAGAAAATCATTACATCAGTAACCGCCCTTCATGATCTGGGCACAGAGTACCGATTCCGTACACAACTATCGTATACGGGAACAATAACTCCCGATGGAGTTCTGAAAGGCGATTTATACGTAAACGGAGGATTCGACCCTGAATTCATGGAAGAAGATATGGAAAAGCTGGCCGCTGCCGTCTACAATGCCGGAATACGTGCGATAGACGGTAGCGTAACAGCCGATGTATCAATGACCGACTCGGTGCACTGGGGTACCGGCTGGGCTTGGGACGACACGCCCGAAGCTTTCCAACCCTATATGTCGCCCCTGATGCTTAACAGAGGATGCGTAAACATAACGGTTACTCCAGGACAGAATGGCTATGCGCCTAAAGTCAAGATCATTCCGGAATCGGATTATTATAGCATAGACAACAAGGCCGTAAGTCATTCGCCATCGGCAGGACGACTTAAAATTACGCGTGACTGGATTAGCAACGGGAATACCTTCCGCATAAGCGGCAATGCCACAAAAGCTTGTACCGAAACCTTGAATGTATACTCATCCAAAGATTTCTTTCTGCAAACATTTTGCTACAAACTACAAAAACAAGGCATCCAGATAAATTCCAAACGGTTCGGAGTATGTCCGGAAGAAGCAGAAGCTATAGCGCTGACAGAAATATCGCACAACTTAGATTCGGTATTACACCGTGCGCTAAAGAAAAGCGACAATCTGAACGCTGAAGCCATGTTTTACGCCTTAGGAGCAGAAAAGGCAAAAAAGAAAGGCATAGGATTTCAAGACGCTCAAAAAGCCATCTATCATTTCATGAAATGGCAATTGGAGAGAGCGCCTCATCACTATAAGATAGTAGACGGCAGCGGAGTATCAATGTATAATTATATTTCGCCAAGTCTGATGATGGCCTACTTGAAATACGCCTATCACCATACAGAGATATACAAACCCTTCTACGATGCGCTACCGATAGCCGGAAAAGACGGCACCTTACAGTATCGCATGAAAAAAGGAAAGGCGTTCAATAACGTACACGCCAAGACAGGCACAGTAACAGGCGTCAGTTCATTGGCTGGATATGTAAAAAATAGTGCTGGCGACATGATAGCGTTCGTTATCATTAACCAAAACATATTAAATGGCAAAGATGCCCGTAATTTCCAAGATAAGATTTGCGAATTATTGGCTCAATAAAGAAAGAAAATCGTATATTTGTAGAATTAAAGGATGTGTGCGCTAACGCAACGTCTTATTTAAAAGAAACATTTTAGTTACTAACAATATAAACAACAAAAAATTTATGGTTAACTTTTCACTTGAAGGTAAGATCGCATTGATTACAGGTGCATCTTACGGTATCGGTTTCGCTATTGCTACTTCTTTCGCAAAAGCAGGCGCAACAATCGTTTTCAACGATATCAAACAGGAATTGGTAGACAAAGGTATAGCTGCTTATAAAGAATTAGGTATCGAAGCTCACGGTTACGTATGCGACGTTACAAACGAAGAAGCTGTTGCTGCTCTTGTAGCACAAGTTGAAAAAGAAGTTGGCGTTATCGATATCTTGGTTAACAACGCTGGTATCATCAAACGTATCCCTATGTGTGAAATGACAGCTGCTGAATGGCGTCAGGTTATCGACGTTGACTTGAACGCTCCGTTCATCGTTTCTAAGGCAGTTATCCCTGGAATGATCAAGAAGGGTCACGGTAAGATTATCAATATCTGCTCTATGATGAGTGAATTGGGTCGTGAAACAGTATCTGCATACGCTGCTGCTAAGGGTGGTTTGAAGATGCTTACTCGCAACATCTGCTCTGAATACGGTGAATTCAACATCCAGTGTAACGGTATCGGCCCGGGTTACATCGCTACTCCGCAGACTGCACCGCTTCGCGAACGTCAGGCAGACGGTTCTCGTCATCCGTTCGATGCATTTATCGTAGCTAAAACTCCGGCTGCACGCTGGGGAACTCCTGAAGACTTGATGGGTCCTGCTGTATTCTTGGCTTCAGACGCATCTAACTTCGTAAACGGACACGTACTGTACGTTGACGGTGGTATCTTGGCTTACATCGGAAAACAGCCTAAATAATAATTAGGTTAGCCAATAATAAAAACAAGAGGCTATGTCGGAATCAAATCACGGCATAGCCTCTTTTGTTTTTAGTCGAATACTTTAAAGGTATATCCTTGAGCCAAAAGCCACTCAATGGCACGTGGCAACGCGTATTTCATACGGGGCTCGGACTTTAATGAATCGTGAAACGTAATTATAGAGCCGTTTCGTACGTACTTCTTTACTTTGGCGAGCACTTGCGGACCTGTGAGCCGTTTACTATAATCACGTGTCACCAAATCCCACATGATAATACGGTATTTACTTCTTAGCACATGATATTGCATCCAACGCATATGTCCGTGAGGCGGACGAAATAAGTCGGTATGCAGATATTCATTAGCCTTATCAGTATTAGCCAGATAATCCTTACTCAAGTACTCAAATCCACGGATATGATTAAACGTATGATTGCCGATGCGATGTCCACGCTCTACTACCATACGAAATTCTTCTGGATGCTTACGGACATTATCGCCCACCATGAAGAAAGTGGCTTTTATTCCGTATTTATCAAGCAAATCGAGTACCCAAGGAGTGATTTCAGGTATCGGGCCGTCATCAAAAGTAAGATAGACCGATTTTTCGTTTTTATCCATCCGCCAGCAAGCTCTGGGATAAAGCCATCTAAGTACCAATGGGGGTTGTTCTATTAGCATGATTCAGGTAAATTGTGGAAAGTATTTTCCTATTCTGTTTTAAACGAACATGGACCAGTACCAATAATCTGATACCAGTCCATGACTTGATTTATAGAATTTATTTTTTCTTATTAACGCCTACACGAGCTTCGAGCAACTTATACAGCTGTTCAAACTTCTGTGCATAATGCGTAGCGATAGGTAATTCTTCGCCTGTCTTCGGATCCTTAATAGCTGCAAGCGCATTGCATACATCATCCAAAATGTAGAACTGACGCATACACTCTTCAGTAGAGCTTGAGAAATAAGAATCGCCTAAGCTCATATACCAAGTAATGTACTCTAAAGAGTTATTAGCCAATTGGTCTAAGATTTCGGCTGCCTTCATAGGCTGTCCCAACAATCGATAGTCTTCGGCCATCTCTTTTGAGCCGCCAAACAGATAATCGTGACGCACTGTAGATGCTGGGATTACCTTCTGGCAGTAGTCGAGTGCTTTTAATGCCTTATCGTTTTTACCTTCTTTGATAAGTTGGCTTGCCAACTGCACGAACAGACGACGATGAGTATCGCACATACGGTGTACTGTCTCGTCAAGATAGACATCAGGATTATCTATTCCACCGAACTTGAACTTGTTCATCAAGTTATCGTACATCTTTTCAGAGTCGATACGACGACCTAACGCAGTGTTATTGAACGGAGTGATTCGATATGCCAAACCTTCCTGAAGGAAGTTGTTGGTAAGATTCATGTGATTATCAGAACCTACTGTTATAGCCATATAGAGCGGACGCTCCCAGTTAGCGTTAGCCAACATTTCAAGTATCATCAATTCGCTCTTATACAACATACGCTTTCCTTTCAGCGAGATATGCATATAATCAGGAATAGAATCAGGAGTCAACATGCCCGAACGCTTGATAGCTTCCTTATCCAGTTTCATAACAATACTGTCGGTAGGAATCATCTGCAAACCAGAGTCTTTCGAGTTGCGAACCCAATACTTCAGAATATTCTTCAGCTCGTACGGATTGTCTCCGAATTCTTTCTTGGCGTTTTCTGGATCTTGCTGGTAATACTTAACTATAGTAGACATAGCATCAGGACGTATAGCTACAGCTTCGTTATGTCCTTGTACATAGTCGATACGGTTCCAGTTGATAGGCACCGACGGTGAATCGTAAGCAGGACGACGCATCTGATCTATATACCAATCGGTCTGAAGATAACTCAGGTTACATACACGTACATCAGTACGGAAGTTTTCTGTTTCCTGATTATACCACAATGGGAATGTATCGTTATCGCCATTAGTAAAGATGATAGGAGCCCCTTTTTCCTGCAACGAATTCAGATAATTCTGCCCGAAGTCACGGCAAGTATAACGTCCGCTGCGGTCGTGGTCATCCCAAGTCTGGCTAACCATCTGTATAGGAACTAACAGACATGCTACACTGGCGATTACGGCAGCAGGAGTTTCTTTCTTCATCTTCTTGGCAAGCCATTCAGAGATAGCCGCTACGCCTAATCCAATCCAGATAGCGAATGCATAGAACGAGCCGGCGTATGCATAGTCGCGCTCACGCGGCTGACCCGGAGTCTGATTAAGGTAAAGCACAATAGCCAATCCGGTCATGAAGAACAAGAAGAATACAATCCAGAATTGCTGGATACCCTTATCGCCCTTATAAGCCTGCCAGAATAATCCGATAAGACCCAAGATAAGCGGCAAACAGTAGAATACGTTATGTCCCTTATTATTTTTCAGATCGCTCGGCAAGAAAGTCTGGTCGCCCACCAGGAAGTTGTCGATAAACGGTATACCCGTAATCCAGTTACCATGTTCTATCTTTCCCTGACTTTGAAGATCATTCTGACGTCCGGCAAAGTTCCACATAAAGTATCTCCAGTACATGAAGTTCACCTGATAGATGAAGAAGAACTTGATGTTTTCCCACTGGGTAGGCATCTTCACCATAACCATTTCGCCACACTGATTGAAAGGTACGGTCTTACCTTCTATGCCGCCAAGCCAGTCTTCGTAAGCTTTGGCATGCGCATCGCTATACATACGTGGGAACAGCATATTCTGAGCATACTTATATTCGGTCTTGTTACGTACCTTTTCGTAGCTGTCTTTTTCTGCAGGATTCTCTTTTTCCTTACGCTGATAAACAGGCGCTCCTTCTCTCACGTCGTACATACAGCCTCCGTCGACTTCTTTCAAAGCCACTTTTGAAGAATAAGCCTGTCCGTAGAACAACGGACGAGTACCGTATTGCTCACGATTCAAGTATTCGCCCAACGTAAATATATCTTCAGGCGAGTTCTGGTCCATCGGAGTATTGGCTGCCGAACGTATCACAATGACAGCGTACGAAGAATATCCCACTACTATCATCATCATACAGAGCAGCGAGGTGTTAAGCGTACGTGCAGACACACGCCATTTTGCAGGCAAATCTATAAACAGATATGCCGCCAAAGCCGCCAACACAACGATACCAACCAATACGCTTGTCCATCCATAGCTATAGAAAGGAATACCCAGCAACGCTACGGTAAGCAAGAAAGAGATATTCATCAACTTATTGCTGCGTACGGTATAACTTTCGTACACACCCCAAATAAGGCTGGCTGCCAATATAATAATATAAAATACCAATCCGGTATTAAACGGACAACCTAATGTATTGACAAACAACAATTCAAACCATCCGCCTACTTTTACGATACCTGGCACGATGCCGTAAAGCACTACAGCTACCAGCACCATAGAACCAGCCAACGCTATCAAACTGCCTTTTAAATCGGCATTGGGGTTTTTCTTATAATAATATACAAGTACGATGGCAGGAATACACAGCAAATTAAGCAGATGCACACCGATAGAAAGACCGGTAAGATAGGCTATCAAGATAAGCCAACGGTCGCTGTGCGCCTCGTTTGCACGGTTCTCCCATTTCAGTATCAGCCAGAACACAACTGCTGTGAAAAGACTGGAGTAAGCATATACCTCGCCCTCTACAGCACTGAACCAGAATGTATCACTCCAAGTATAGGCCAACGCGCCTACTACGCCCGAACCAATAATGGTTATCAGCTTACCGAGAGTCATCTTGTCATCATCGGGGCAAACCAACTTCTTGGCCAGGCACGTCACACTCCAGAACAAGAACATGATGCAGGCCGCACTCATCAGCGCGCTCATCGTGTTCACCATACGGGCTACCTGCGACGGATCGCTCACAAACTGGCTGAACAAATTGGCTGTCAGCATAAAAAATGGTGCGCCGGGCGGATGTCCGACCTCCAACTTATACCCTGTAGTAATAAACTCGGGACAATCCCAAAAACTGGCAGTAGGTTCTATGGTAGAGCAATAAGTAAATGCCGCTACCAAGAACGTCAACCAGCCCACCAGATTGTTAATCTTGTTGTACTGTTTCATTTGTTAACTATTTATTCTTCGTTAATTTCAGAGTAAGAATGTGGCAAAGATAGTGAATTTCAGCAAGAGAGAGTGTACGTTAAGAGTTTTTTGTATTTCAGTGCCTCTACTTCTGCTAGTTATAAAAGCTCATTATCTATTCGGTTCGGAAAAGAATCTTTTACCACACCAAGAACGTAAAATTCAATCATCCCATGTAAACCCGATAAAAAACAATAGTTAAATGATTTAATAAGGCAGTATTGTATTGTCAATAAAACAATTTATCACTATTTTTGTTCCATAAACAAAACAATAATGGTATGGATAAAGAAATACTTAAATCAGTTTTGGTTGACTATCAACTTGAAATACCGCGACATGAGGTACTGCCACGCAATTTTCGATTCGAAGAATTTGGGAATTATGTATTTGTTGGGATTCGACGTGCCGGAAAATCGTATATTCTTTACCAACGCATTCAACAACTGCTCAATTCTGGTATAGGTTGGGATGAAATCCTTTATATCAATTTCGAAGACGAACGCTTAGGAAACATAACAGCACAAGATCTAAATCTTCTTTTAGAAATACACATGGAAATGTACGGCAAACGCCCTATCCTGTTTTTGGATGAAATCCAGAATATTGATGGATGGGAGAAGTTTGCCAGACGACTCGCAGACTCAAAATATCGAGTATATATCACAGGAAGCAACGCAAAAATGCTCAGCAAAGAAATACAAAGCACATTGGGTGGCAGATACATTCCTGTAGATATATATCCTTATTCATTCAATGAATTTCTAGCGGCTAAAAATATTAAGTTACTTCCAACAACTCTTTATGGCACCGAAACAAAAGCTGAGGTTATAAGACTTTTCAATGATTACTTTCGTTTTGGCGGTTTTCCAGAAGGTGCAGTACTTTCTTCAAAGAGAGATTACTTATCAAGTCTGTATCAGAAGATATATTTAGGCGACATAGCAGCACGCCATGCCATAGAAAACACTTTCGCCCTGAAGATTATGTTCAAAAAAATAGCTGAAAGCATTATGCAACCCTTATCCTTCAGCCGCTTAACAAACATCATCACAGCTACGGGAATAAAAGTCGGAAAGAATACTATTATCAACTATCTAGAATATGCCAAAGAAGCATGGCTAATCAATCAGGTTCCAAATATTGTAGGCAAATTAGTAGATAAAGAAACAAATCCGAAATACTATTTTACAGATAATGGCATACTAAACTTGTTTCTTATCAACAACTATGCCCCACTGCTTGAAAATTTGGTAGCAATAAGCCTACTAAGAAAATATGGCAGAGAAGATGCTGTTTTCTTCTACAACCAAGGAGTAGAAGTAGACTTCTATATTCCAGAATGTGAAACAGCCATTCAAGTAAGTTATACAATATCAGAACAAGATACATTAGAACGAGAAGCGAAAGCTCTAGTTAAGCTGTCGTCTTTCATGCCATGTAATCGCTTACTAATCATCACAAAAGATGAAGAAAAGACGATAAACATCGACGGAAAAGAAATAAAAGTCACCCCTATCTGGAAATGGCTTCTAAACGAATTGTAATTCTATTTTTCATGTTCTTCATCGTGATGATGATGGCACATCAGCACACGATGGGGCAAATTACCGTGTCCTAATAAATCGATGGGGCATCCGAAATGCTTTTCGAGCCACTCTACAGGTATTTCCGTATCGGGATGATAATCGAGACGACCGCTTACACAGGCTATCGACTTGACGTTCTGCAATACAGTACCGATGTCATGGCTTACCAATATAATGGCGCGCTCCTTGTTTATATCCTCCAACAATGAATATAGTATCGCCTCGAAACGTTTGTCGATATAGGTGTTTGGCTCGTCTAATATCACCACATCTGGCTCGGACACTAATGCACGTCCCAACAATGCACGCTGTAGCTGGCCGCCGCTTAGCTGGCCTATCGCACGTTTTTCCAGTCCTTCTAAGCCCATTCTGGCTATTACACGCTGCACTTGCTCGTGCTGTTCGACGGTAAAGGGTCTTAACAAAGACTTCTGCTTGTTCAATCCCGACAGAACTACATCATATACCGAAATAGGGAATTTCTTGTCTATCGTGTTGTACTGCGGAAGATAGCCCATACTGATGGCAGGGACTTCTTTTCCGTCATTGAAAAAGCTAATCTTACCGCTTACCGGCGATAGCAATCCCAATATAATCTTCATCAACGTAGTTTTTCCACCACCGTTAGGACCTACCACACCCAAAAAATCACGTTCGTATACCGTCAGATTCACGTCATTCAATACCTGCTTGCCATCATAGGCCGCACAGATATGCTCCAGTTGCATAATAGGCTTCTTCTCGTTCATTGCTTATCCTCCCCCTATTGATCAGCGAGTTAACGCCTCGGCTATATTTATCATCTCCTTATCCCAATGATAGTTCAACGGATTGATAGACACTACTTTCAGACCAAGTTCTTTAGCTATCGTCTCAGCGTTTCGCACATCAAATTCTTTCTGAATAAAAATTACCTTCACCTTCTCATTACGGCATTGTTTTATCAACTCTTGTACATGTGCCGGCGATGGTTCTTTGCCTCCCTTTTCTATGCAGATTTGCTGCAACCCATAGTCGCGTGCAAAATAAGACAATGCCGGATGGTAAATAAGAAAGGCGCACTGGCTATCAAGCAAAAACGCTTTCACTTGTTCGTCTGTGCTACGGATAACCTGTTTCAGCGAGTCGAGTTTTTGCGCAAAATAAGCCTGATGTTCAGAATCCACATTACACAAAGCACGATACACATTATCTGCTATGATACCAGCGTTACGTACCGAATTCCAAATATGAGGTTCCACCCCTCCCACATGCACATGTCCGTGGTGCTCAATATCATCTTCTTTTATCAAGTCAATGCCTTCCGACATATCAAAGAACTTCACATTCGGCGCATTCTGCTGCAACTTATCAGCCCACACCTGTTCGTAACCGATATATCCGATGCGTAAAAACGCTGTACTCTTACCTAACGCTATCAATTGCTGCGGCGTAGGGTCGTACGTCTCAGGACTACTGCCTTCTGGCACCAAGCTTGTTACACTAAACTTATCTCCGGCGATAGCCTCAGCAAAGAAACGCAACGGCTCGATGCTCACCGTAATAGTGGCGCGCTGCTCCTCGTTCTGCTTCTTGCTTCCACACGATGAAAACGTAAGAAGCAAAGCAATTATCCAAACATATATCTTCATAATATGCATATTCTTTAATGTTCCGTTGCAAAGTTAACAGTTTTCGGTTACGTTAAGATGCACTCACTAAAGAAATAGATAATCGCTTTGAGGGCAATTCGGTGACAAAACAAGACAACGTTTATAAAAATCTTCAACAAAGTCGTCTTACTTCGACCGAAGTAAGCACGTTGACCGAC
>ULVX01068832.1_pt1 | contig 13499 bp, 11 predicted proteins | sample 1959811 | NCBI WGS metagenome assembly ULVX01 (sample SAMEA4835797, study PRJEB28245) | human gut metagenome | biome: gut microbiome; material: fecal sample | place: Denmark | collected 2008
ATATTTTTTTGAACCTAAAATCAAAACTATATATATCGTCATTTGGTTTAATAATTAAAGGAAGTACTTTTATTTCAGTCGGTAGTTCACTTATATCATTTTCTACATCTATAAAAAATGACATATAATCGCTTTGAATACCTTTTTCTAGCTGTTTTGCCACATATTTAAAACTGATATCATGAATTCTCTGACTGTTATCAACACAATTAGGTAACTGATTCTGTACTTCAGTTAAAATTTCTTCAACTGTATCGTTAATATATTTGTTAGCCTTTTCCACAATAGTAATTGCATCCTGTGCCGGATATGTAATACCACTGTTGATAAATTCTTGAATAATAAATTCATTATTATTTCCAAGCATAAAACTACTCTTTACAGTTACAAGTACAGTTTTTATATGTTTAATATAATTATCAAAAGCCTGAATATACTTAAATGTATTATCATTTTTGTTGGAATCAAGCAATGATTTTAATGTAGCAAAATTAGAATTGTTTTCTATCGCAGTATTGACCTTTCCAATCATTCCTCTAGCATCAACCGCAAAAGAACTATCTCCTAAAAGAGCTGCGTTAATTATTTGAAAAAGAATATCCGAACACATTCTTGCATAATGGAAAAATTCCATTGTTGTTTTCTGTAGGAAAAGACCATCATCAATAGTTAATCCTGCAATATCAAGGTCTGTACAGTGTAAATCACTTTCACAAACAGATGCCTTTCCTGTTTCTACAGCTTTTCGCAGTATTTCCTGTTCTTTTTCTTCCAATTTAATTCCACGTTGAGTATATACTTTATCCAAAAGCTCACATGACATATTCATATATGTAAGCATTTCTCTCAAACTATTTACATACTGCCAAGTATCATAAACTTTTTGCTGTGCCAATTCTTTTTGAAATTTTTTCAAATCAAATGCCATAGTTTTACCCTCCTATATTTTCGCCAAAATCTGCATTTTCTTTCCATCGGCAGTCTGGACTTTTTCGTAATTGACTTTTACACCGTCATCAAGGTCAATGTCAATACGTGAAAGAGCCAAGTGAGCGATTTTAGCATCATAGTCTTTGGTTTCCTTAATTTGTTTCTGTAGTTTTTCCTTACGCTTTGTAGCGTTGGAAATCTCCTTATTATCGTGGCTATTGTCTATGATCTCCTGCATACGGGTAATCTCTTTTTCATACACACGCTGAATACGATGCAGGTACTCAACTCGCACATTACCAATCGTGTCTGCGTTCCAACGGTGCATATAAACAAGAGCCTTAAAACCATTCTGCTTTCCACTATCAAAAAGCCAGTAAATCGGGCGTTTCTGGTAAGTCTTAATATGGTCTTTGATAAAATCTGTCAGAAAATAATTTCTGATTACTTCACGGCTTGTCTTACCTTTATTGCCAAGTGCATTAGCAATAAAATCAAGATTTTCTTCAAGAGTATCCTCTCCATAAACCTTTTTCAGCCAAGCACAAAACAGCCCAACAATATCATCTTCAAAATATTCTTCATCTGTAATAGGAATACAGTTATCCTCATCAGGAATAAACGTGCCATATTTGCTGTTATCCCATTCTCCACCTGCATAAATAATTCCATCTCCATCAAGAGAATAACGACCAAACATACAGCCAACCGCATAAGAAATTAAACTCTTAATATCCCTCTGTAAATCGGCTTTACGAACAGTGACATCTTTATCTTCTACTTCCGGTGTCAATTCGTCCTGCAATCCATAGATGTCAATAAAAATACGATTAAGTTCTTCTTCATTTGCTTTAAGCTGATTAAAACGTTCATTGCATTCTTTTGACCACATTTCAAAAGCCATTGATACTTTATTAGTAGCATAAAAAACCAACGGATGCTTCTTAAAATCCCAAGACGTTTCAAACGAATCCCAATCCTCTTTTGAAATTCGAGTCAATACATGCACAATTTTTTCTATATATACTTTTCGTTCATTATCAATTATAAAAGGTAGTACACTTAAATTTCCCGGTTGAAAAGATATTGTAGGATTGATGATTTTTATTAAATCACCCGCAATTTTACTATTCAAAAACCCAAGCGTATAATCTATAATAGATTTTTCCACAAAAGCTGAGGAACCCTTATCATCAAAGAGAAATCCATTATAAACTCTTCTCACTGAAAAATAGGTACTGGATAATGCAGACCATGTTAATCCTTCTTTAAAAATATAATCTAAATTGTAATTATGCGAACGAATACGCCCAGTTTTTTCATCTTTGTAATTTTGAATATCCGCTCCATCATTTTCCCAGTTTACAATTAGATAATTATTCCCATACCATCTTCTAAAATCCCCACCTTTATTATATGGAAACCATTTGCAATTACTAAGCAATGCTTCTTTCCTTGATTCCATACCAAATCCTATTTTACCTAATTCAACTTCACTCCAAAAACGGACAAACAAATCATTATTAGCTGTTGCCATTCCCAAACGTGTAGTAGAATATTCCTTCAATAGTTTAGTATTTTCAAATATATTAAATATACTTTTACTTGCCCAATATGCAATAGGTTTACCTGATATCTTTTTAAAATTACTTTGCTCTACTTCATAAAAATATCTACAATTTTTATTTGCAATCGCTTCCAGAACTTTTTGTTTCTGAACTTCCATTCCACCTTTAAAATCAGACAGTCTGAAGCATAACGCTTTCTCTGTTGCTCCACCATTCTTCAAAACAAATGAACATATTGGAACTGTTGCTTCTTCAAAGGCAGAGTATTCCATCTGCACTAAAGTAGTAATCGCCTTTGTATCAATGATATATGTTCTCAAAGCTTCATAGGTCTTGATAAACAACCAAACAAACGGTGTCATAAAAGCAGAGTACCCATCTACTTTGCAATAATCAAAGTTGCGGTAAATAAATACACTAAACAAATCGCCGGAATATGCTTTGTAATTATCAACAACAAATTTCTTTAACTGTCCTTCCAACTTATTCATATATGGCGGATTGGTACAAACAACCGCATACTTATTACTCATAATTTCAGCCTGTTTTGCAAGCTGTACCATCTGTGGAAGTGTATCATTCAGCCAAGCTGTTGAAAAAAGGTCTATCTGTCCTGCACTACTCTCGACATTGTTTAAATATTCTACAAATTCCTTGTAATCTTTCTTTTCAATCGTCTGTAACGTTCCGATTTCCTGTGCGTCTTTATATGCTTCTACTAAATATTCGCCAATTTTATTCTGTACACTATCCGTTGTTAAACCATTACAAGCAAATTTATCAATAGAGTTACTTTCCTCAACAACTGCAAGATTATTGGATATACCTTTTGTCAATACACGGCGATTATAACTGCGTGCTTTCATCATTACTGCAAAATACGCCAACTGATAAGCTCGCTTATCAATATCCATGCCGAAAAGGTTATTTTCAACAATACTTAATGCTGCATCTCTGTCGGAATATCCCACTTCACGGTAGATTTCCATAAGCACATCAAATGCATATACAAGAATATGCCCACTACCCATGCAAGGGTCAAAAAATGTTAAATCAGTAGGATTGATTTTTTCATCGACATACTGGATTTCTCCGTTTTTAGGTGTGACGAAAAATTCCAGTTTTTCAGCTAATTTACTCTGTGGATTTCTTTCAATCCAATATCTCCCCAAAGAGTTGTCCACCATATAACGCACAACCCAATCTGTTGTAAATAACTGTGTTGCTGCCGGAATATCCGCTTTCTTAACCTTCCCCTTATAAATATTTACAATCTCATCGTGTTTCTTTGAAATATAATACTGATATAACCAGCCAATAATCTCAACCTGACCATCAGCTTTTATTTTCCCGTCATCAGTGTACATTTCATCGTTAATACGAAAATCCACATCTTCAATATCATTGATAAGATGATGAATAATTCCTTCGGGGTCTGTAAATTTAATTGTGAGAAGCAATTCCGAATAATCATCGATCTTTTCAAACAGTTCCGGTAAAATATCGTGAAGCTTATTGCACTGCTTAATAAAAAGCATACGGAACAATTCGTCCAATTTATTATCGTCTTTTAACTGGATAATTCTGTCCTGCTCATAAGATGTAAATTCCAAATCGGTATCAAACGGCGTAGTTACCAAATCCGGCTCTTTCTTCGCCTTGTTTTCAGAAGAAAGCACATGAACACCGGAAGGCAAATAATCATTGACTTCCATAAAACGAATCGCAATCAGACGGTTGAACCAAGTATACGCCACTTCTTCAATCACATTTTCAAACGCTTCCTGATAACTTTTATAGCTGCGTTCTTTTGTCTGAATTGCTTTTACAAGAGCATCTCTCTGCTTAATTTCAATACCGGAGATTTTCGTATAATCCTTTGTGCCAACATCATAGAAATATGTATCACTTGTTGATTGCGGTAATTTCTCTACAATTCCATTCTCTGTAATACCAACTGTTCCGGCTTTATATTTAATATCTTCGATGAGCTTTTCTCTTGCCCACTCTGCAAATTTTCTTATTGATGCTTTGTTCATCCTACTTTCTCCATCTCTTATCTAATAAAGTTTTCAAGCTGTTGTAGCAATATACCCCAATCTGCTCCGGTAACTGCTCCGACAGCAAGCGTTACTACAAGTTCCTTAGAAAAATCGCTTGCAAACTTTTTAATACCTACAAGAGCTTTTCCTATACGGTTCTTTTTCGGATTATCAGTTTTCAACTGTTCCTGAACCATTTCCAAATCGTCTTTTACATTCTCAATTTCTTCTGTATCAACACCCTGTATCTCAGGCAATGAAGCAAGCAATTTGTCAATTAGCTCAAGCATAGAACTTGTATCATTTGTAGTGTTATAAGTATTTATCACGCCACTGTTCTGCTGACTCGCAGAGCCATTAACAGTTTCAATATTCTGAATATATGTATTTCCGCCCATAGCCTTTTCCTCCTCGTCAAGAACAATCATTTCCATTGAAAGTTGGTCGTTGATAAAATCTATAAGCGGCTTAAATGCCATATCAAGAAAATTTTGTATAATTGTATTTATTTTTTTATCAGACCAACAATAATTCATAGCCTGACTTCTGACATTAACTGTATTCTCGTTATTTATAAAATTCAAATAATCATACTGTGCCTTTATATGGCAGGCTTCATCTACTGGCGGAGTATAATCAGCCCAATCATCAGAGCCAATATCATAGCATTCTTTAAAATCATAATCGACACCTGATATTTTATCCTGAATGATTCCGGATATTAACTCGTTTCCATTTATAAATTTGAGGAATCGAGAAAGATTTATATCTGCTGTGTCATTAGTGCTATTAAGCAAATTGCTTGATAATCTGCGAAATTCTAAACTCAGTTTTCTTAATTCTAATCTGTTCATATATCCACCCCACAATACGGACAAAATACCTTAGCTACTCCAGCACAATAAAGTACCTTTACTCTGCGACCACAGCAAGAACATTTAAACTCTGTTTCTGTGGTATCCTTATCCTTTAATTCTTTCGTTGCAACCTTTTTCAATGGCTTATAATCCATTTTTATCTTTATCAAGCCTTTAGAACGATTAAGCGACCTTTGCATTTTCTTAAAGGTCTTGTTCAATTCTTCTACCATATAGTTATAAGCAATTGCCTGTGCCTGCTCGATTACCTCTGCTGATAGAAATTCATTCTTTTCTTTCGCCAGACCGCAGTAAGGGCAAAACAGTTCTTCAAAAGGCTCATCGTCATTTTGATATTCTCCAGCTTGCAACTTAAATTCTGAATTGCAGTATGGGCATTCAAAAGTCACATATCCTTCACTATCTCCCTGAATAGATATTGTAAAATTTTCTGTTGACAAGGCATACCCCTCCCAATCTCTTAGAACTCAATATTGATAATCGTATCTTCTTCCAGTGTATTCATCAGTTTTTTTTCAAGTTCTGCAATGTACTTCTTAACATCTGATTCACTCTCAAGCTGCCAAGTTGTCGCATTGTTGATGGATTTAATGCTGACTGTTTTCTTTCTCTTTACCTTTGGAGCAGGTGTAGCCGGAGCAATCGTTTCTCCACCATAGTTTCCGGTTTCTACGACGTGAGCAGGCTGTTCTGCTGCAATGATTTTTGCTTCTTCTTTTTCAATTTCATTTAAGCAGCGGATTTTGAGTGCGTCTGCTTCCACTTTGATATTTTGCAATGTAGCCACATTATTACAGCTCATTGCCTTGTCACTGATTTCTCTGAACAGATTTACATATTTATCAGCTAATTTATCGTGGCATTTCTTGTCTTGTAGTTCTTCAAAAACTCGCTGTCTTGCTTCCTGAATGGCATTATCTATCGGTTTCTGCATTTCGTTTAGAAGTTCACTGTAAAGATTGATAAACTTATCCAGCAAATCCGGCAATTTGAAGATTTCTGAATACGGAACAGATTTCTTCAAAATGGACTTGATGTCTGCAACAACAGATTCTATCTCACTGTTTACAATGAACGTCTTACTGTCATCATAAATCTTCATCAGTTTCAGAGCTTTATCAAATATGCCCTTCTGTTCCCCTGCAAAGAATTTCTTAACAGGCTCATAATCCTCAGTGAAATCGAGGAAATCGTCTTTCTTATGGTCAATGCCTGCAAAGAACTCATTGGAATATTTCATTTGCAGAACATCAGTCATCAGCTTTTTACCGGAAGCAATCAACTGTTTGCCCGGATATGCAGGCTGCGTGGCATAGTGAATATCTAATTTTTCAAGATCATTCTTTAGATTTGATGCGTAACCAAGGAAGCTTCTCATAATCGCATCGTCATCATCACTTGACGAAGTAACATTAAACAGTTCTTTCATTACTGTACGGACAGATTTCTTCTGCTTTTCATTCGCTTTTACACGCTTCTCAGTCATAAGCTTTTCATTAAACTCTTTGCGTGTCAGATAACGGATAATTTCTTCCGGAGTCTTTGAAAGCAATGTCACTGCCTCGTTATTAACAAACATTGCAATTTCGCCATCTTTGAACAGTTTTGCAACAAGCCACTGTACATCTGCCTCTACAAACCCATATGGTGCTTTCAAGAAACGTTCCATAATGGACTTCATAGAAGTTTTCATGTGACGCTGTGTGTTCAAAGCAATATAGTCATTGACATCGTGGAGAGCCAGTTCATTTTTTGCTGTATTTATACCAGCAATCGTGAGCTGCTGTCCATTATTCTTGAACAATGTGCGAATGTCGGACTCACTCATTGCTGTATCAATATATGACAGCTTATGATAAACAGTGGAAACCAGCTTTCCGAGTGCTTCATTTATCTTAGAAGCAATTTCCTTTGCTCCGCTCTGAATTTTATCGCCATTCACATAGATTTCTGCATTTTTCAAACTTTCTGAAAGGAATAGCTTCGCAGCACCGTTTCTCTCACGCATTTCCACTTTCTTGGCTTCCTTAATGCTTTCAAACTGTGTAACTGCATTTGTAGCATCAAAGCGGATAAATTTTTCTATCTGCAAAGCTAAACGAATTTCATCAAGAAATGTTCTGTCGTCAGGCAGTACTACAAGTACGCAGCTTAACTGACCGGACAGAATTCTCATTGTTGTTTCATCTGCTCGCTCATCGCTGTTCGGAGTAAGAATTTTCAATGTAATATCATTATTCTGGTTTGCCTTATACGGTTTGTCATCAACAACCTGATTAAAGGCAAATGCATATCTACCATTGAATGCCGGATAGCGATACTTCTTTTCATCATAAATACCGTCAAAAATCATCTCAGATACCTTTGCAATGACTTCTCCAGAATCCACATTCTGTGATTCAATTGCTCTGTTGATTTCCTGTTCCTCATCTGTCAGAAATATATAAATATCCCCGTTCTTTTGAACCAAAGTCTGACGAACAAGATGTTTCAAGGCGTCCTCTACCTGCTGTGCAAGAGCCATACGGTCATCATTCACATTGGATACCATAAGACTTGTGATATTCTCAATATTTGCTTTGATTTCCTTAACATACTTAATCATAAAGAGTGTTTTCAGCACATTAACATCAAAGCATTCTTTTTCGTGGTTCGGATTCAGATAATCATTATCTAAGGCACGGGAAATAACACCCTTATGAGAGTGGTCAAGAAATTGCTCGAGGGCGTCATAGAACATATTAAATGGCACAATCGTTCCCGGCTCATCGTTCATAACCTTTACGGCAGATTCTTTGAACAACGCAAGCATAGAACGCTCGCCTTCTGCCAGATGCTTACCGGATGCACCGTGAGTACGAATGGAAGTCAGAACACTTCCAAGTAAATTAAACTGATATGGAATAAACGGATAGATGTCCGCAAAATTTTCTCTGTCTGAATATAATTTCTTCTCAACACCATCATTAAACAAAATCAGGTTCTTAATGACTGTCGCCTTATCATCATAAAGCAGTGTAAGTGTCTGTTTTCCCGCTTCGTTCTTTTCAAGGATTCTCTTTTTGATTACTTCATCTACATTGGCAGATGAAAGAGAAAGCCTTGTATCAAAACGTCCCTGAATCTTTGAGAAGTCATTTCCCTTTGTTTTTGTAATCGAATCAATATCCTGCTGACTTGTTACGATAATCCATGCCTTACCACCGCAGGCAGTACCCAAATCTTCTGTTACGGTCTGAAGATTAAGCATAAGTTTGGAATCATCGCCTATGTACTGTCCAATCTCATCAATCAGGAATACGATATGATGATTATTCTCTTTTTTATCAAGATATTTCTTAACAAGTCTGGCGAAGTCCTCAACCTTATATGCATATTCCCCGGTAGCTTTCTCACACCAGTTCCTGCCTGCTTCAATGGTCATAAAATTAATCTCGTCAAGAACTTCTACCACATCGTCCTGAATGAAATCAAAGTCACTGCGTGCTTCTTCCCAAGTAGAGCCAAAGCTATCTTCAAATTTTTCTTTGAATAAATCGTACTTTCCTTCTTCCGTCAACTTGCGTTCCAAATCTGCAAGGAACGGATTAGAGCCACTAAATCCTTGCATTTCATTGAACACATTCTGCAATACGGAAACAATAGCATCCTTAGACTGCTTACCATTCACTTCGCTTTTAGAGTCAATATTGAAAAGGACAACATCTGTCGGAATCGTACCTACCAGTTTCATATCTGCAAGTACCATCTGGTCAAAAATCTTATTATCGTCTACGAAATAGTCAATCGCCTTCTTACCGCCAACTTCTTTATTTTCAAGGAGATAGGATAAAATCTTCAGGAAGTGAGATTTACCACTTCCAAAGAAGCCAGAAATCCACACGCCCATCTTGTCTGTATTTCCGGTAATTCCTCTCTTGTAGCTTGCAAAGAAATCAGAAAAATGCTTCTGAAGTTCTCTTGTCACAACATATTCTTCAAGCTCCTGCTTAATATTTGCATCGTCATCCTGTCCAACTTTGATTACGCCTTTGATATCTCTGTCAATAGACTTTGAAAACATATTCTTGATAATCATATTCCCTCTCCTCTTAATCCACGAGCTTGAATGCTCTGTAATAGTTATCGTCCTTTATCTCTCCAAACAGCACCAGTTCCTGACCGTCATAATTGCCCGGATAAAACAACACTACTGGAACATTATCTATGACCTGATGTAAATTATTCAGTACCGTATGTGAACGCAATATCGGATAGCATTTTCCTATACCGGTAATAAACACAACCGCTTTCTCCGGTGTATTATCCCTGATATGATTCACTATCAGACTGTCTGATGATGTTATCCTCAACATATTGCTGATGGATTTTGATACTCTCTCAAAGCCTTTTGTCTTTTCAAACTGATAACACTTTTCTAAATATCCTTTTTTGATAAGAATATCAATCATAATGTCGTAAAGGTCAAACACTACAACTTTGAAATCATCATCTGAATTTTCACTTTTTTTCTTGATGTATTCTATCCTCTCACGGATATACAATTCTTTTTCAGCCGGATAATCAAAGATATAGTATCCAACTTCATTACCTAATCCTTTGTTCTCTCTAAACAAGGGCTTTCGTATCATTTCTTCTGCCTTATCTAATCGTTCGTCAAGCGACATCATCTAGTCCACCCCCGTAATTGCTTTTATAATTACACTCTCTCCACACGCTTCAAGATAATGTTCTAAAGCAATATCAAGGATTGGTGGCGTTATTGTTTTCTTCTTATTAACAACCGTTAAAAGGTTCGCATCTGTCAAATAGTTAAAATATATCGAGCGAAGCCTACGTTTTGTACCATCTGTCCAAGCTGCAATATCTTCACTTTGAATTTCTTTATTCTTGAAAAAAATATTTACATCTGCGTCTTCGATTACCGGAATACCAAGTATATTTTTTTCACGGTACACTTCAAACATAAATTCAAAGAACAATCGATCTGACCTGAGAATGGCAATCAAATTGATTACCTTCTGGGTTGCCAAGTCAGAAGTACAAAACAAGTCAATCAGTGTCTTGTCCATTTTTTGAACTCTATTCCAAATGTATCTGTAAATTCTTTTTGCTCTATATTCTTTTATAGCACCGAACAAATTTTCATCTATACATAACTTTTTTATTTCATCTTCAGACATTCTATCGTTTATTAAATTGATTATCTTCTTTATCTCTACAAACCAAAAAGACTGAGAAATTAGACCAGCACTATAGTTCATTGCTTCCACCATCCTTGTTCCTTTCATAGTGAATAATGTCACCAAAGTCACAGTCTAACTCATCACAGATTCTCTCCAAAATATTCATAGAGACCTTCTCACCTTTTGTCATCTTGGCAATCGTGCTACTACTTATTCCTAGATCATTAATCAAATCAACTTTCTTCATATCTTTGTCAATTAATAGCTTCCACAATCCGTTATACGATACTGACATATACACTACCTCTTCGTTTTCTTAATCACCATCTATACAGCTTTTATCTATACGACTCCTCACTGTGTCTATTTTACCATATATACATTGTTCTATCAATAAAAACGTGAATGAACACTTCGATATATCGAATTTTCTTTTCGTTCTTTTGTTCGATATGGTCCGTAAAGTGAAATTCTAAATTCCAGTTTTCCTGATTCTAAGTGGAATTTACTTTTTCATTTGACCTTCGATACGCTGCTACCTTCCCTTCTTTTTTTGCGACTCCTCATGATACTTCTCGATGTCATCTTTCCAGTCATCCGCCAGAAAATCCGATGCCGCCTCACATGTTACCGCTTTGCTGAGAGCTCGTCCGTTGAAGCCACCTATGGTGTCACGCTCTAAACCACCCATAGAACCACTTCGATCCAAAATAAAAACCAGCTCTGTTAAATCCATATTCATGTAAATTACCTCCTTCGTTTTATGGTAATCACATTATATCTACTGAACTTACAAAGCTGGTCGCATGCCAGGCGACATATTCTATTTTTCTGCCGATTCACCCAAAAACCGGCTGTCCATAAGCATATAATACATCATTAATTTCAAACATGTCATATATTTTATTTTGCAAAAAATACTATAGTTCACATCTTTTCTGATTTTAGAAAAATGCCGGCGGTCTACATTTGCTTTTGTATATACTTCTGAATCTTTGAGATTCCTTTCATCTATCATTCGTAATAACCTCTGCGAAAATGTCTCATCCATTCTTTTTTTATCTGTCATATCAGCCACCACCTTTTGCCTTATCATACCACATTTCTTGCTTCCTGTGTCGCTCCTCCTACAACAATTTTATTTTTCTCATTCCCTGCCATTTCCCTATTGTAAAACCATGTAAAATGATGTAAAATAAATTCAACATTAAGAGAAATACGGAGGTCAATCATGAGACATTTAATGAATGTTCTGGATCTTTCGGTGGACGAGATCAACCAACTGATTTCCCTGGCCGAGACCATTATCGAAGATCCAACCCGATACTCAGAAGTTTGTAAAGGAAAGAAATTGGCTACTTGTTTTTATGAACCAAGCACCCGTACCCGACTCAGTTTCGAATCAGCGATGTTGAACCTGGGTGGTCAAGTGCTTGGTTTTTCTTCGGCAGATTCCAGTTCTGCTTCCAAGGGTGAAAGCGTTGCCGATACGATCCGGGTTATATCCAGTTACGCAGATATCTGCGCCATGCGTCACCCAAAAGAAGGTGCGCCTCTGGTAGCATCCATGCACTCCCGGATCCCTGTTATCAATGCGGGAGACGGTGGGCATAACCACCCTACCCAGACTCTTACGGATCTGCTTACCATTAAAAATCTCAAAGGACGGCTTGACAACCTTACTATCGGTCTGTGCGGAGACTTAAAATTCGGCCGCACCGTCCATTCTCTGATCCAGGCCATGGTCCGCTATCCCAATGTACGCTTTGTCATGATTTCCCCGGATGAATTGAAAATCCCGGATTATCTGCGCAAAGACACACTGGATGCGGGTAACATTCCTTATAAAGAAGTAGGTGTTCTGGAAGATGTCCTTCCTGAACTGGATATTCTTTACATGACCCGTGTTCAGAGAGAACGCTTCTTCAACGAAGAAGATTACATCCGTCTGAAAGACAGTTTTATCCTTGATAACAAAAAAATGAAATTAGCTCCAAAAGATATGCTGGTTCTTCATCCTCTTCCCCGGGTCAACGAGATTGCTACCGAAGTGGACGAAGACCCAAGAGCCGTTTACTTCAAGCAGGTGCAGTACGGCGTGTATGTCCGCATGGCGCTGATCATGACTTTACTGGAGGTGATCCCTGTATGTTAAATATCGGTGGACTAAAAGAAGGCGTTGTCATTGACCACATTAAGGCCGGCGGTGCCATGGAAATCTACAACTACCTGGGGCTGGAAAACCTGGACTGTTCTGTGGCTATCATTAAAAACGCCAAAAGCAACAAAATGGGCAAAAAAGATATTATCAAAATCGAAGGTCCTATCACCGTAAACTTGGAAGTATTAGGCGTGCTGGATGAAAATATCACCATCAATGTGATCCAGGACAATAAGATCGTGGAAAAAAAAGCACTGCCTCTTCCGGAAGTAGTTACCAATGTAATCAAATGCAAAAATCCAAGATGTATCACTTCCATCGAGCAGGAACTGCCACATCGTTTCAAACTGACAGACAAGAAAAACCGTATTTACCGCTGCATGTACTGTGAGCAGAAATTCTCACGCAGACATTAAAACATGCCATTATAATATATGCTATAACAATAAGGTATATCATTATTTTTAAACAAAAAAGTTCTCTTGCAGAGAGACAGGAACAAAAAACCGTTACCTCGTCTCAAAACAAGAGAACTTTTTTATTTATGCACCCAGGCATCTGCCACAGTGTCCGCTATTTCATTACATGCATTTTCCTTGCAATGGTATACAAAGTCCTTCCCATTGGGAAATCAAACAACTCATCCTTTGACAGGCCCTGCAGCAGTAAAAATGCGGCAAAGTATACGCACGCTCCTACCAGAATAGCAGCCAGTGTCCGGACCGTATTGGATG
>ULVX01029697.1_pt1 | contig 13497 bp, 4 predicted proteins | sample 1959811 | NCBI WGS metagenome assembly ULVX01 (sample SAMEA4835797, study PRJEB28245) | human gut metagenome | biome: gut microbiome; material: fecal sample | place: Denmark | collected 2008
CGGCGAAATCTCTTCGCCGGGCGGACATCACTCTAAACCATTATTAAAACTCTATTTGACGACAACGCGGTGTTTGGATGATTGCTGTGCGTTGTCGATTGTAAGGATGTAGACACCTTTTGCAAGGTGGTTTACAGGAACGGCTATGCTTCCGTTGTTGCCGATCTGCTCCATTACGAGCGAGCCGTTGGTGGCGTAGATGCGTACGGCATAGTCGGTCATCGCGGTGCGGATGTTGAGACGGTCGGTTGCCGGAACCGGGAAGATTCTGACGTCGGCGTCTACAGCCACATCGTTTACAGAAGCCTTTTCCTCGTCGATTTCAACAGGGATGTTCACAAATTGGATTTTACCCTTTTGTGTGGCGCTTACCACGGCTGATGTCTCGGTCTTGTCGGTAAGACCTGAGATTGTCAGGATGCCGTCGGCGATAGCCATTGTAGCCTTTGCTGCGTCGCAGTTGTCGACAATCGCATAGGTCACTGTTGAATTGTCGTTGTCGAGGTTGAAGAGTGTCTGGAGGTCGACGGTGGCAGGGATTGTGATGCCGGCGAGAGCCTTTTTGGCGTCGCTGATTTCACGGGTGCCGCCGAAGTCGTCGAAACAAGCGTAGGTAGGTGTAGTCAAGCCATACGCGTTTCTCTTCGTGCCTTCGAATCCGAATGTCACTTTCTTGATTTTACCGAACTGGCGGAGGTCAACCCATTGCCATGTGTCGAGGTAATAGTGGTCGGCCTCGTTGTCGGCGCGGTAGTCGGCAAGATAGTAGTCCATCGATGCTGTCGTGTTGTCGGCTTTCACAACGTTTACGGTCATCTTGAACCAGTCGCCCTTTGCGAATCCGCCTGGAGCGGTCGACATGCCGTCGCCGTTTACGTAGGCGTTTACGTTGTTGGCAGTGTTGGTCACGTAGAATCCGCTCACGTCGGCTCCGTCGGCGGCGTTGGTCACGTTGGCTGCGTAGTTAGCGCCGGTGTAGCTGTAGACCACGGCGTAGTTCGCAGAGTTGTGTCCGCTGCCCACAGCCGACTTGAACTGGTCGGCATACGACTCAAACACGGTGCTTGTCTGGTTGCTCAGAGCGAAGCCTCCCCACCATGTCGATGTGTGGCGTTCGGTGTCGAAAGCAAACGAGCCGCTGACAAACTGCGAGCTTGTACCCGGATTTTCGTAGCTTGGGTCGTCCTTGCCAAGACCGTTGTAGAAGCTTTCAGGAGCGAGGAAGTTGTCGTCCATTGTGGCGGCAAACTGGTTGCCGGTCACGTAGACAACTGCCGCATCGGTGGCGGTGTTGCCCCATGCGTCGGTGGCTGTCATATAGAACACGCCTGAGCGGTCCAAAGCCGGGGTGGCGGTGTTGTCGCCGTTGGCAACAACCTCGCGCATGGCGTTTTTCCATTCCACAGCCACAGGATATACGCCGCCGTCGAATTCTGCCTTAAGGTCGGCTTTCGCGCCGCTTGCCACGGTGGCTTGCGGAGTGGTGCATGCCGCTGTGAGAGGCAGAGGCTCGCCGCTGAAGTTGTCGATATATGCGTTGCCCTCTGTTGCAAAGTCGAGAGCCGTCACTGCGCCCTTGTCCTTCAGGTTGAAGAAAATCCATTTTCCTGAAGTTGCAGGGATGGTGTATGCGTGAGCGTCGGCGTTGCCGTCGTAGACGTTCATAGCCACCTCGGCGTCAGTTTTCACGAAGAATCCGGTCAGGGTCAAGCCCTTGTCGGTGTTGGTGAGCTGCACAGCTCCTGCGCCTTCGATTTTAGCCACTTTCGTGCCTTCCACCACAGCATCGTCGGCATCGACTACGGTAAATCCGGCGAAAGAAGCCGTACCGTCGTCAAAACCGCTATCGTTAGCCTTCACGTTCTCGAACGTAGACACTTCGGTAGGCAGATATGTGGTTGTGAACGCGTCGGTTGCCGCAACTTCGCCCACATTCGTGCCGTCGAGGCTTTCAAGCAATGTGTAGAGGCGGTATTCCGTCTGGCTCGACAAGCCGTTGAGGCTCACCGACACTTCTTTGCCGGCACGCAGTGTGGCGGTGAGTGTCGAAGCCTTCATCTCGTCGGCAGTAGGAGCGGTTGCCGATGATTCTTTCACCATGAGGTAAGCCTTGCCGTTGGCGGCAGACTTGAGGACGGCAGTCGCTGCGTTGTGGCTGATGCCAGAGATTGCAGGATAGCCTTCGTCGAATGCCGGAACAGCCGATGCGTCGGCATATTCGTAAGCGCCGATTGTCGGTGTCGTGGCGTTGCGCACGGCGCCGAGCAGGTCGGTGGTCACGAAGTCGAGCGGCATGGCGTTGAGCAGGTTGCCTGCGGCTGCAGGGAAGAGCATTTTGTCGCTGAGGAACGCAACGTCCTCATTGAAGCTGCTCTGCTCGTTCACTTTCAGCATCCAGTCGCTGAACGATGCGAGTTTCGTATTGCTGCTTGTCTGCGCAAACACAGTTCCGTTGGTGTGGAGCACGTTGTTGGAGAATGTGATTGCCGCAGCGTCAGCGTCCTTGTATGTGCGGTATACCAAGCCGTTGTCGCGGGCAAGGAAAATATTGTTGCGCACGGTCATTGCCTCCATCGCGTCGTTGAGGTAGCAAGCCACGTTGTTCTCGTGTCCGGCAACGACAGCCGTGTTGTAGGCGATGTCGACATTCGGGGTTTTGCCGTTGACCTTGATGGCGGCAGACGTGTAGTCGCTGCTCTTCACCGACACCTCGTTGTTGACGATGCGCGAGCGTTTGTCGGCTGTCGACGCGCCTTTGCGCACGTAGATGCCGATTGCTTCCACACCGAGGTCGATGTGCACTGTGTTGCCTTCCACGATGCAGTTGTCGCCGAACTGCAGGTCGAAACCGTTGAATCCGCGCGACAGTGTGGTGGTGGTGTTCTCAATCACGTTGCCGCGGATGGTGATGTTGTTGTCGCCGGAGTATGCCGAGAGGGCTGACGCCGCGTTGTCGCGGAACGTGTTGCCTTCCACAACGCATCCTGTCTGATGCGTCAGTGCCACATTCGATGTGCCGCCGATGATTGCACCGCGGTATCCACCCTCGAGCAGACAGTTGCTGAGCGTGAAGTAGTCGTTGTTGCAGTTTTCCTTGTCGATGGCAAGCTGGCGCACAAGCACGAGTTGCTCAGCCGTTGTGCTCGACTCGATGCGGTCGGTGTAGAGGTGGCAGGCGTCGACGGTGTCGTGCTGGCTCGTGTTGATCATATAGACGAGAGCCGGGAATGTCTTGTCGGTCGATGTCACCGTCACGCCGCGGAGCGTCACGTAGTCGGCTCCGTTGAACGTGACCACACCATATTTATCTGTGTTGTAGCCCGGGTCGGTATATGCGTTGTGGAAAATCTTCACATCGCTGTAGTTGCCCGTAGCCGACTGGATAGTCACGGTGTTTACGTCAGACGCACCCGGAATCTCCGGAATGTTGACCTTTTCGTTGTATTCGCCGCTGAGGATGTTGACAGTCACAGCGCCCTCGATGCCGGTTGCGATGTCGTCGACAGCCGCCTGGATGGTTGCATAGTCGCCGCCTTCGCCCACGGTGTAGACGCCTTTCTTGCCGGCCTTCATGGCAGTCTGCGCTGTTATCGACGCCATAGTGCTTGTCTCTGCGCCGTTGGCGGTGTAGGCTGTCAGGGCAGCGGTGCCGAGATTGCCTTCGGCTGCGTTGGCATTGAAGTCGTAAGCCACCCAGAAGTAGTATTTTCCAGGAGCGGTGGCTTTGTAGTCGGTAGCGATTTCAAACGGTGCGGTGTTGGCTGAGCCGATAAGATTGTTGGCGCTGAACTGGTCGGTTGTAGTGACAAAAATCTTTGCTGCGGCTATGGTGCCTTCGGCTGAACCGTCGGCAGAAACGACAAATTTTGAGAAGTCCATCTCGCCCTTGTCGCCGTCGATTGTGGCTTCGGCGCGGAGCATAGGCACATTTTTCGAGCCGCGGAGCGACTCGCCGGCAGCCACGCTTGTAATCGCCATGTTGCCCACGGAGAGCGGCAGGAGCTCATACTGGCTTACCTCGATGGCCCAGCCGTTGCTTGCATAGCTGTATGACGGGCATTTGAAGTAGACTGTCAGCTTGCCGTCGTCGGCAACCGACACTATCGGTGCTTCGAGCATCTTGCTCACTTTAACATCGGGTGTCGAAGTCTTCTTGCCACCATAATATATGTAGAAATTGTCGTTGTAGGAAGTGCTGAACGACTTGAATGTCAGTTTCACCACTTTGCCTGCGTCTTTCGGACGGAACGTCACCTGTCCCTCGAAATTCTTCGGCGACTTGCCGTCGGCGCCGCCGTTGTCGTAGAACATCAGTGCCTCGTTGCCCACAACGATTTCGCCGTTGTCACCAGCCTGCAGGTTGTAGGTGTTTTTCACCGTGCGCGCGCCTTCAGGGTCGCCCTGCTCGGCAGCCACGTTGATTGTCGCAGTGGCGGTTGTCACGGCGGTCACGGCGGCATCGATGTTGGTGTCGGTAGCCGCTTCGTCGGCGATGTCGGCAGTCAGCCAGAAGTAGTTGCTTCCCTCGGCAAGCTCAAGCGGACGGGCGAACGTGATGTTTGCCTCAGCCGTCTCGGCGGTCACGTCGATGTCGGCGATTGAAGTCTCTTTGGTAAGCTCGTTTTTCTGACCTGAAGTGTAGACGTGGAGTTTGGCAATGTTTGCCTGGCAGCCCTTCATGTTGAATTTGATGCCCTTCAGCACCATCGGACTGAGGTTGCCGGCAGTCTGGATGTCCACGCCGAGGAGTTCCTGGTTGACAGCGCCCTTGTTGACGATGTCGGTGCTTGCCTGCGTAGCCTTGACGGAGCTTACCTCCATCGGGCGTTGGCGGTATTCGCGCACCTCGGCGTCCCAGCCCTTGGCTGTGTAGCCCGATGTTTCGGTCTTGGCGTCGAACACCACTGTGAGTGCGCCGTCGACACTCTTTGAGCGCAGAATCTTGCCCGGACCCACGTTCTTGTCGGCCTCGCCGGTGAGCGACCACAGGAGTTCACCGGTGGTGCCTTTCCCGCTGTACACCTCAAACTTGGCGCGCGGATAGTTTGCGTTGGCTGAATAGTAGAGCGCGAACGACTTGATGTCGAGTTCCACGATCATGTCGTTGTCGCCGGGGATGAATGTTGTAATCTGGTCGCCGATCACCGGCTCATAGCCGTTGTAGCCCACGTATGGGTTTGGCGTGTTTTTGAATGTCCAAGTTCCGTAGATTGTCTTTTCGACGGTTCCCACGGTTGAGAGCAGTTCGTTTTTCACCGAGCTGTTGCCGTCGGGGTTGACGGTGGCTGGGCTGTAGCTTGCGCCGCCGATTTCAATCGATTTGCATCCTGCGTCGAGAATCTCACCTGTCTGAGCCTTCTGGTCGATGTCGTAAGCCAGCCAGAACCAGTTTTCGCCTTCCACGAGTTGCTGGTCGAAGGCAATCGAGAATTCCTGCTTGCCTGTAGGCACGGCTTCGCCGAGCTTGGTGGCGGTGGCGAAAGTAGATGATTTTGCGGTGTAGTAGACCGTGGCTTTCTGCAGATGGTTGATGTCGGTAGTGCCTTCGGTCTCAAACGTTAGTTTCGTGGCGTTGACAGCCTCGGTGTTCTCCGTCTTCACGCAGACCGAGAGGATAGGCTGGTCGGTTGAGCCTGCCGTGCTTGTGTTGTCGGCAACCTGTGCCGTGGTGACCGTTTTCACGGTCATCGGTGCTGGCGAATATTCGCTGACGAAGGCCTCGAAGCCCTTGCCGCGGTAGTAGTCGCCGGTCACTGATTTCATCCATACGGTGAGCGAGCCGTCGGCAGCCGACGAGCGCAGCACCACGGGCTTGCCGTTCATCACTTGCGCGTTGAGGTTGGCGTCGCTTACCGTCGTGCCGTTATACACCTTTACCTTGTCGTTGTATGAGTCGCTTCCGTATGCCGACTCATACAGCTCCACTTTCGTGAAGTCGATTTGCACCACTTTGCCCGGTGTGGTGGGCTTGAAAGTCACCACGCCTTCGAATTTCGATGATATTTTGCCGTCTTTGCCTCCGTCGTCGTAGAAGTTGAGTCCCGACGCGCCGATGGCGAATGTGCCGGCGGAAGGCATGTTGAGCTCGTTGCCCACGGTTACTGTCGAGGCTACCGGTGAGGTGATTTTCTCCTCGCCGCCAATCTTCACCGAGGTGCATTGCGCTGTGATGGCAGAGCCTACGGCTGCTGTGGTGCTAACGTCGCCCACAAGCCAGAAATAGTTGTCGCCGGCAGCGAGCGGAAGCGATCCGGTGGCTGTCACCGTAGTGCCGTCCACCTTGCTGGCACCGAAGAGACCGGCTTCGGAGATGTTGAACGGAGCCTTCTTGGAGTAGTAGATGCGTGCGCCCGACACTGCCGAGGCATCATCGAGCACGAATGCCACCTGTGTGGCACTCAGTGCGTTGCTTGCGCCTGCGGTCTTGACGTTGGCGGCAGCCACCGGCTGCATCGACGCGCCGATAATCGGGTTGGGGAGGCTGACAGCCTCGGTTGCGGTGTACTCCATGTCGCCTCCGGCAACAAGTTCCACCTTGAATGAGTATTTCACATACTCATCCTCCTCGTTGGAGTAGGCAACCGTCAGCGAGCCGTCGGCAGCCGTCGACTCAAACACCTTGCCTTCAGCCACGGCGCCCATGTCGCCTGCCGGCAATGAATAACTGATTGATGCCGCGCCGTTATACACCTTCAGCTCGGCATTGCACGTGTCGAAGCCGTACATCTGGGTGCATGTGACGCGCAGAGTCTGCCCTGCCGCCGGGACGAGGTGAACGGAGACGGGATTTGATGTCTCGCTTTTAGCCCAGTAACCCGAATAGGTCAGCGTAGACTCCTCTGTTACGGTCACCGTGGCGTTTGGCTCGTCGGCATACGACATAGGCATGGTGATATTCGCCGACCATGCCTGCATCGAGCAGACCAACGAGAACGCCGCCGCAACCAACAAAGTTGAAATACGTTTCATAAGCATTCGTATAATTTTGGTTAATAAAATAGTTTTTCTACGTCATGCAGTGAGAAAACCGTGCATCGAATGCTTACAGCAGGGGATGTTGGAAAGATGGCGGAGCGCAAAATGTCCCGTGCGCCTGCCTTTCCGTTGCCTTAACTCCCGAAAGCATCGATGTGAAGTTTCTCTGAAACAGGCAGGTCTTCTGACTTATCTCTCCCCGTGGGCGAGCCTTCCCGCAAGCGCTCAGATGGCTTGCAGTGGCTGATGGTAGCCCAGGTTCGGCGAGAATCACAGCAGCGGGTACTGTCGCCGATTCGCACGGCGTTCCCTTTTAATCGCACTCCATGGAGCGCAAACCGATTTCATAACCACAAAGTTACAACAATATTTTGATTCACAAAGTATTTTTTCTATAATTCCTCCGCCACCGCCTGGGCGAGGGGATGCTGGAGAGTGCCAGCGGCGGCGCTCCGCGGCGCATCTGCATCGGTGCGTGTGCCCCCGACGCTGTCGGGGGTTAACTGAAGACGTGACCGCTCGCGCGGTCATGCTCTGCCACTGCTGCGAGAGGCGATGGCGATGCTATGTCGGCGCGTTGGAGACGCGCTACTATGGGAGCGGGGCGTCGGAGAGTGTCGAGGGTGAGGTCCGCAGGGCGGACCCGTTTTCAGTTAACCCCGGACAGCGCGTCCGGGGATAGAGTGGAGAGGGAGATATGCACCGCATGGCGGTGCCGCTGAAGATGTAGGGCAGGAGTGCCTCGGCGGCGGCGCTCCGCGGCGCATGTGCGTCGATGCGTGTACCCCCGACGCTGTCGGGGGTTAACTGAAGGCGAGACCGCTCGCGCGGTCAGACTCCGCCTCTGGAGTAGTGGCGTACCTCCGGCACGCCGACAGCAGGGGCGTGCCGAGTCCCGGCACACTGCGCTGCGCTCCGCGTACCGGGTTATGGCAGAGTGCCGTCGCTCCGCGACGATGAGTGCGGATGTCGGCGGTGATGGAGCGAGGCGGTGATGAGCCTGCTGCCGGACTCTATTCGGAAACTGTGTGACAAATGCACACTATTTTCGAATAGAACTTTGATTTGTGAAAGGAAAAGGTTATTTTTGTATTCGGAAACTATGTGACAAATGCACACTAATTTAGAATAGGATGATAAGTCGTGACAAATATTTGGCAGAACTTGTGTCGCTTCAAGGAAACGGCATGATAAAGGTTATAACGGGAATGCGCAGATGCGGCAAGTCGTATCTGCTGTTCGAGATTTTTGCGTCACATCTTGAACAACAAGGAGTCGCTCCCGACCATATTGTGAAAGTCGACCTTGAGGACTATAAAAACAAATCATTGCGCAATCCGGACAATTTGTATGAGTATGTTGAAAGCAGGATTGTTGACAATGGCCGATACTATGTGATGCTTGATGAAGTGCAGATGCTCGACCATTTTGAGGACGTGCTCAATGGCTTCTTGCGGATGCGTAATGTGGATGTCTACGTGACAGGCAGCAATGCTAAATTTTTGTCGAAGGACATCATTACGGAATTTCGTGGACGTGGATATGAGGTGAAGATGTATCCTCTTTGTTTCAAGGAATTTATGTCGGCATATACGGGGTCGGTTCAAGCCGGGTTCAACGAATATATGCTCTATGGAGGTCTGCCGCAGGTGCTGATGTGTCAGACGGATGACCAGAAAGCAAAATATCTGAAGTCGCTGTTTGAAGAAACTTATATGCGCGATATAAAAGACCGCTACGGCATCCGTCGTGATGACGATTTGGAGGAACTTATAAATATTATGGCATCTGGAATCGGTGCTTTGACAAATCCCAACAAGTTGGCAAACACGTTTCACAGTGAAAAGAAATCGACCATATCTTACGACACCGTAAAAACTTACATAGACTATCTGTGTGACGCATTTCTTGTGGAAAAGTCGACACGCTATGACCTGAAAGGCAAACGCTACATAAACTCTCCATTCAAATACTATTTTATGGATTTGGGGCTGCGCAATGCGCGCATAAATTTCAGACAGTACGAAAGAAGTCATCTGATGGAGAATGCTGTCTACAACGAGATGCGTGCCAGAGGATTCAGTGTCGACGTGGGCGCTGTGCCGACTCTTGGCATGATGCCTGACGGCAGTCGGCATCGTGCTGTGCTGGAGGTTGACTTTGTGTGTAATCTGGGCAGTAAAAGGTACTATATACAGTCGGCATACAGGATGGAGTCGGAAGACAAGGTGCGGCAAGAGCGTGCCTCTCTTTTAAAACTCGACGATTCGTTTAAGAAAATTATTGTTATTGGCGAAGAGTGCCCAGTGACGAGGGATGAGATGGGGATAACCACAATGGGAATATATGACTTTCTCTTGAACAAAAATTCATTGGATTTGTGATTCTATTCGAAAACTGTGTGACAAATACACACTATTTTCGAATAGATGTGCCGGAGAGTGCCAGCGGCGGCGCATCAGTGTCGTGCTGATGTCCCCCGACGCTGTCGGGGGGTTAACTGAAGACGTGACCGCTCATGCGGTCATACTCCGCCTCTGGGGTAGTAGCGCATCTCCGAAGCGCCGGGTGATGGTGGCGCGCCAATGCCCCATGCGCCCTCCGCTGGTGCGTCGTGCGGATGGGGTTATGATGCAGTAGCGCGTCTCCGACGCGCCGTAGGCTCTACGCTTGGCAGAGTCAGCGATATGCTCCTCACGCTGTGGGCTCTACGCTGGTGCTGGGTCGGGATGCTGGCGGTAGTGGCGTACCTCCGGCACGCCGACAGCAAGGGCGTGTCGAGTCCCGGCACGCTCTGCTGCGCTCCGCGTACCGGGTTATGGCAGAGTGTCGTCGCTCCGCGACGCATCTGCATAGATGCGTGTACCCCCGACGCTGTCGGGGGTTAACTGAAAGCGTGACCGCTCGCGCGGTCGGGTTCCGCCACTACTGCGATAGGCGATGAGGTCCGCAGAGCGCGGTCAGGGCGGGGTGAGTAGCGCATCTCCGATGCGCCGTAGGCTGAGGGCAGAGGCGGCTGAGGACAGCGACGTGGATGGGAGGGATGTTACAAACTTGTGATGAAAAAAATGTAGAAAAATTTGCAAAGTCATTATGCAAGTCGTACCTTTGTAACGAATTGAGAGATAGAACGCTTAATTGATTTTAAGACTTATAAGGAACAAGCGGTAAAATGCAATGCAAAAACTATAATAATCGGAAATTTAACTAACAAACTAAAATAAAATCTTATGAAAAAATTTTACTTTTTATTTCTGTTCGCGCTGATTGCTTCCATCAGCAATCTGTATGCTGCGGAAAAGACGGTGACGTATACGTTTACCTCAAAAACGTGGGAGGCAACATGTGACGGTGTCGCGGCAAATTGGACTTCAATTGTTGATGCTAATGATTTTATTGCGAGCAAACCGGCTGCGACAGGTAACACAAAGCCAAGTGCTGAGTCTCCAGTCGAATATACTAAAATTAAGAGTATCGCAGTATCATGGTCAACAACAAAAAAAGGCGAGGGCTCAATTGCTGTTTATGTGGGTGGTAAAATACAATCAACGATATCTTGCTCAACAAAAACAACAAAAACAACAACAATAACGCCAACAGACCAGGATGGAAAAGTGAAGTTTGAAATGAAGAGAACTAACGGCAATGTGTATTTATCTTCCATTGCTATCACTTATGAAGATGGTACATCTTGTGGTGTTCCTACATTCAGCGTTGAAGAAGGAACGTACAAAGAAGCACAAGCAATCACTCTGACTCCTGGAGAAGGAGGCGCGCAGGTGTTCTATACAATAAATGGAGGCACAGAGCAACCGTTTATCGAGCCAATCAAATTGGAAGAGGACGGAACTTACAAAATCGCCGCTTACACAGCTGGCACCGAAACGTTAGCAAAGAGCGCCACGGTGACAAAAACTTATGTAATCAACTTGCCATTGGAAGAGCCTTATATTCTTTGTGAGGATGCTGCATGGCTGACAGAAGGGGCAAATATTATATTTGCAAGCAGTGTTGCAGCTGGCGAGCAGAAAGCAATGTCTAAACTTCAGAAAACGAATAATAGAGGGGCTGCGAGCGTTACAATCGGTTCTGCATTTAATGTAGGCAAGGAAACAGTTGGTATTGTTTCCAAGGATGCAGATGTGGCTGTCTTTATTGTAGGAAAATCAAATGGTCACATAACTTTCTATACAGGAGATTCAAAAGATGAAGAAAATAATGAAGTTGCAGGATACTTGTATGCAGCAGGATCAGGCAGTGGAAAAAACTATTTGAGGACAACGAAAATAGTTGACCCTAATGCCGAATGGTCTGTGTCTGTGGCTGCAAATGGAGCAGCAACAATAAAGGCACAGGGTGCAAATACAAATAATTTGATGCGATATAATCCAAACAATGGCAATCCTGGCAATCCTATGTTCTCATGCTATGGGAGCGGACAAGAACCAGTTTATATCTATCTTCTTGGCAAGACCTCTTCCGTATCGTCGATGTCGGCTGAGGGCGTAAAGGTATTTGCAGCTGAAGGCGGCGTAGAGGTTGTGGCAGAAGAGGCAGCCGAGGTGGCAGTCTACACTGCAGCCGGTCAGTTGGTTCGCCAAGCACGCGTGGCAGAGGGCAGCACACTCGTAAACGTTGCTCCAGGCTTCTACGTGGTTCGCGCCAACGGTACAGCCACTAAGGTGATTGTTAGATAATCCAAACCACACTTATACTTTTGAATCCTCCAGCCCTCGGCTGGGGGATTTTTTTGTACGCTCGGCTGCCCTTGGCGCGTCCGCGGCGCATGTGCATCGGTGCGTGTGCCCCCGACGCTGTCGGGGGTTAACTGAAGGCGAGACCGCTCGCGCGGTCTGACTCCTGCTCTGGAGTAGTGGCGTACCTCCGGCACGCCGTTAGCAGGGGCGTGTCGAGTCCCGGCACACTGCGCTGCGCTCCGCGTACCGGGTTACGGCAGAGTGCCGTCGCTCCGCGACGATGGGTGCGGATGTCGGCGGTGATGCGCTACTACGTGAGCGAGGCGGTGATGGTCCGCAGCGCGGTCGGGATGACAGATGCGCTACAACGGGAGAGACGGGGTGGTCCGCAGGGCGGACCCGTTTTCAGTTAACCCCGGACAGCGCGTCCGGGGATAGAGTGGAGATGGAGAGATGCACCGCAGGGCGGTGCCGCTGTAGATGCATTGCCGGAGTGTGCCAGCGGCGGCGCTCCGCGGCGCATGTGCGTCTGTGCGTGTACCCCCGACGCTGTCGGGGGTTAACTGAAGACGAGACCGCTCGCGCGGTCTGACTCCGGCTCTGGAGTAGTGGCGTACCTCCGGCACGCCGACAGCAGGGGCGTGCCGAGTCCCGGCACACTGCGCTGCGCTCCGCGTACCGGGTTACGGCAGAGTGCCGTCGCTCCGCGACGATGAGTATGGCGGTGATGTGGGGGGTGACGAGACCGCTCGCGCGGTCGGGGTGCGGCGGCTCTACTCTGGCATCGTGGGATGGTTATGTTGGCGCGTCGCGGAGCGACGCCACTTTTCGGTAACCCCGTACGCATAGCGCAGCGGAGCGTGCGGGGGCATCGTGTGCGCCCCCATCATCAGCGTGCCGGAGGCACGCCACTATGCGCGAGGCGATGATGCCCTATCGGGCGGCGCGGTGAAAAGCCAGCCGCTCGTCGCCGTTGGCGAGATAGATGATGCCGCAGTAGGCGAAGCCCGCTTTTTGCAGACAGTGGCGCATGATGGAGTTGTCGCGGTGGGTGTCGATGCGGATGTTGTCGCAGTGGCGGTAGCAGAAGTTGAGCACGGCATCCATCACGCCGTGGCATTCCGGTAGGCTCGCTATGCGGTGTACCACCAGATATGGCTTCTCGTTGAGCCACGCTCCTCCATAGATGTCAGTGTATGTGGGGTCGGGGCCGGGAATCATCGAGAATACGGCAGACAGCTTGCCACCGTCCTCGCATCCGTAGCACACGCCACGGCAGATGTCGGCAGTCATCACCGTCTTGTCGGGATAGCCGCCGGTCCACTGCCGCATGTTTCCGCTGGCGCGCATTATGCCCCGCGCCGCGTCGACGATTTCCATCACCGCGTCCAGGTCGGACGCCAAAACTTTGCGTATCTTCATAAAATATCTACTCTTTAAAATAAAAACGGCTGACAATCGAGCGATTATCAGCCGTTTTGAGTACCCGGAGCGGGACTTGAACCCGCACAGCCGCAATGGCCAAAGGATTTTAAGTCCTTCGTGTCTACCATTCCACCATCCGGGCAGCCTGCCTTGCGCCGAGGGCGCTGGCGGAAAAGCGCAGCAAAGTTACGCCAACTTTTAAAATTGTGCAAATTTCACGCGCAAAAACTTACTTCAATCTAGCGCTGTGGGTGTGGTCAGAGACGGTGGGGGGAAGTGAGTGGCAGGGCGGCGCCGCTGTAGATGTAGAGCAGGAGTGCGTCATCGGCGGCGCTCCGCGGCGCATCTGCATCGGCTGCTGTGCCCCCGACGCTGTCGGGGGTTAACTGAAGACGTGACC
>ULVX01004320.1_pt1 | contig 13465 bp, 15 predicted proteins | sample 1959811 | NCBI WGS metagenome assembly ULVX01 (sample SAMEA4835797, study PRJEB28245) | human gut metagenome | biome: gut microbiome; material: fecal sample | place: Denmark | collected 2008
TCCATAATGCCAATCAACAATAGCGCAATCCTTTTATGACCTAGGCATAAAGGTGAGGCATGGCGCCGATAGCGAAAGTTGACTAAGCTATCTTTACAGACTTTCTTTACGGGGAATGAAGAGAGGCTGCTCGCCGTTTGTACAGCTCCGGCATTTAAGATTGAGCGCCCCTTGGAGATGAACCAAGGGTTATATAGGGGTGTCGGTTAATGGTTAAACCACCGGTCTCCAAAACCGGGACTAGAGGTTCGAGTCCTCTCACCCCTGCCAGCTTCAAACCTTATTTGAAAAACTATAAATATTATGTTATAATATTTATAGAAAGTTAAGGAAAGGAAGTAATGATATGTTCTTTGAGACACCTACTCAGGTTAAGTTCTGGGATCCAGATGGCGGTCATTATACCGCGGGAATCGCTTATAAGGATGAAATTATTTGTGGTTGCTGCGGTGGCGTCTTTGAAATCGAGGAGATTATCGAAGATGCTAAGAATGATGGCGTAGTGCCTATTATTCCTTATGAACTTTGGGTAGATTTGGTTTCTGAGATTGCAGGAGATGACCTGTGAAGTTCTATATCTCTTATTTCTATGCGGTCCGGTTTATGAAACCGAATACAGTTGCCCTTTCTACTGCGATGTGGGACCCAAAGTGGTTCTATGACAAATATCAAGGTGATGTTTATTTAGATAAACGCGGAGTCCTCAATGGCTTGCGAGCCGAGCCTTTCGTGCCTAAAGACCATCAAGAGAGCGAGGGGTACTGCGGGAATTGCGATCATGACAACTCTAAATGTCGCTTTATGCAGCATTATAGAGAGCAATTAGATGCTCTCGATTTTGATGACATCATGCGGCGCTTCGAAAGTATAGCGCAGAGAGTTGTGACCAATGGTGATGAACCAGAAATTGTTCTGCTGGTGCATGAAGCACCAACCAATCCTTGCTCTGAAAGATGGGCGTTGTTTGATTGGTTTAAGAAGCATGGAATCGAGGTTAATGAATATCCGATTCCAGAAAAGAAGAAGCCAAAAAGGAAATTTGATTTCTAATAAAAAATATTGTATAATATTTATAGAAAGTTGGTAAGAATACAGCTTGTTTCTTTAAATAGTAACGGTAAACCCATCGTCGGTAAATTGGACACTTGAAGTACAAAAGTTATTAGCCAATTCACGAATAAACTTATTTAGACTAGTTGGTAACGCAGCCGTGAGAGCCAATGGTTAGACTACGATAACCTTAAATGTCGTAGCTGCGCGAGTACGAGAGAAGAACGCGCCAAAGAAGAGGATTCTTTTCCTTTCGGTTGGTCGCCGAAACATTAAATAGACCGATATTGTCCTGTAGCTCAGCTGGCAGAGCACGCGACTGTTAATCGTGGGGTCGAGGGTTCGAACCCCTCCGGGACAGCCAAAGTCGATGTTTGAAGGAGTCGTCGCGACTTTAACCCTAAACCTTCAGTATGCGGGATTGGCGGAATGGTAGACGCGCTAGATTTAGGATCTAGTGTCTATGGCGTAAGGGTTCGAGTCCCTTATCCCGTACCAATGAGGCGTTAACATGGATTTTGATTGGTAAACTACCACCGGCAGAACAATGCGCGGCAATGCCAAGCAGCGAAGATATGTGGCTTAGTGGACAACGCCTGTCTAAATATAAGAAAGCAAAGTAACCAATCGTGAATATGCGGCTATGTTGGAATCGGTAGACAAGCAAGCTTGAGGTGCTTGTGATCGAAAGGTCGTGTGAGTTCAAATCTCACTAGCCGCACCAACGAGTTAATCCGCTCAAGTTATAAGGATTGGTGTCAACCGCTCACCTTACGGAGGTTGCCGATTGTGGGTGCGAGTCCAGGAACCCTCCCTTGTCCATGGATCTGGATAGTCTTTTGTTAGCTTTATTACTTAAATAAAATTAACCGGTATCACTTACCGTTAGGGGAATGACTCTCCCCAAGTATTTGGTCTCGTAGTTCAGAAGAGTAGAACGCTAGCCTGTCACGGGTTCAAGTCCCGTCGGGATCGCCATTTGCAACAACATAAATATTATGATATAATATTTATAGAAAGTGAGAAAGACGCAGTACAGCAAGGTTCTTCTGGATAACTTATTTTTGCTTAATAAAAATGACAGTAGGTTCGAGTCCTACACAAAAACCTGCGTCTTGCTGAATATTGCCCCGTGGTGTAATGGTTAGCACGGCGGTCTCTAAAACCGTATCCCTCTGAAGGAGTAAGTCTGGGTTCGAACCCCAGCGGGGCTGCCAGCAACACCTCCTGACATTTTCGAGCGTTGTCGTTAATTAGAACTCGACCTCAGTGGTTTAATGTACGAGGTACTGATAAGTGATGGTACTACCACTCTTCACTTTTCTCTATATATCTTATGGGGCCTTAGCTCAGCTGGGAGAGCGCCTGCCTTGCAAGCAGGAGGTAGCGGGTTCAAGTCCCGCAGGTTCCACCAAAGAGAAGTTTTTTTGGTTCTTCTCGGTTATATTAGATTATTGATTATATTTGTTAAAAACCAGTTTAGGTTTGGTTTGATTACCCTTTTCTTTCCCCCTTATACAACGAAACAAAAACGGTAATGGTGCGTGACGCCGCGTTCCCTGAATAGCTTCGCAAGAAGAAGTGCGAGTTATGATCCCATCTACTAACTGGTCTAGGTAATCAGCCTCTCAAGCTGAAAATGTGAGTTCGAGTCTCGCTGGGATCACCACCTTACTTTTATCGCTTTTAGTAAGGAATCGAGATATTATTGCCCCAATAGACGGCTTTGTAGTCTATTTAATATGCTTCCATGGACAAGTGGTTAAGTCCCCGCCCTTTCACGGCGGTGTCGTCAGTTCGATCCTGACTGGGAGTACCATTAACAATAGGAAACATACATAGATAAAAAGGAGAAGATATTATGAAGCAGGTTCACGGTACTTTCGATTCTTTTAAGACTCTGGGCGCGGCAATGGGCTTTAAGGCTCCTAAGGTCAAGGAGAAGGAGCATAAATGTCCCAACTGCGGTGGCGTGATGGAGCGAGCTGGCGACTCCAATGTTTTTGTCTGTCCTTTCAATAAGCTGGAAGAGCGTGACCTGAAGGGTAAGCCGGTGCAGGTGTTTAGCAAGTGCGGTAAGTTTGTTATCGCTGATTAACATATTGACCTGAGTAAGTCGGTAAACTGCTCTTTATATCGCGGTAGCTCAGTAGGTAGAGCGGCAGGTTGAAGCCCTGCGCGTCGCTGGTTCAAGCCCAGCCCGCGGTGCCATTGCGGAGTAGAGAAACGGTTATCTCGCAACCCTCATAAGGTTGAGAAAGGTGGTTCGACTCCACCCTCTCGCAACCATAGGCATAAAGCCATTATGGGTAAGACGCACACAGCAAATTTTTTCTTTTGAAAAATATTTTAGCTCATTGGTAGAGCATCAAACTTGTTAATTTGACTGTAGCCGGTTCAAATCCGGCAAATAATTTTCTTTGCGTCTTGTAAAATTAAATAAGGAGGTTTTTCTATGTTCCAAGATATTGATGACATGATCTTTACTGATGTAGAACCCACGATTAGTGAGAAGTAAACATCATGTCCTTTATATGTCGGGTTGGCTGAGTGGCTTAAAGCAGCAGTTTGCTAAACTGCCGACCGTGGAAACGCGGTCCGAAGGTTCGAATCCTTCACCCGACGCCAGGGAAATGAGGAATAAACTCCGTAGAACAAAGAGTAAGTCTTTAGGATATGCTGTGCCTGCACAGAAATCTATTAGTGGTACTGATGCCTAAGTACACGGTGCGGAGGCCACCAAGAGGAAATAGCTGATGTGAAAAGCATCTTGTCTTGCTGACATGACAATAAACTTTGAACGGGTCGCTTAATGCGGGATTCGTGCCTGCGGGTGTAAAGTCAGAAAAGTAGGGGTATGCAGTTTGAAATCTGCCGGAGTAGCTATCGGTGAATCCCCACCTCCACCGTCCTTTAAAATTCAAATAATATGCTGGCATAGCTCAGTTGGTAGAGCTACTGATTTGTAATCAGTGGGTCGGGAGTTCGAGTCTCTCTGTCAGCTCCATAGGCTTAGGAAGTAGCCTACAACTTCCGCAAGGCGTGAAATCGCTCTAGCGACGAAACGGATATTACCAATTGGTAGTAGCACGGTATCTAATGATACCCTATATCGGTGCTGCGCACCGATATAGATATGTCCCTTTAGCTTAGTTGGACAAAGCGTGCGGCTACGTTGCCAAACTTAATTTTGTTTTATGACCTCAATTCAAAAAGGTACATTAACTGAACTTCAATGTCAATATGATTTTACCAAATTAGGATATTTAGTATCTTAGCCTATTAGTCCTTGTCGGTATGATTTTATTGTTGATATTGGAACTTCTTTAATTAAAGTTCAATGCAAGACCTCTCATTTAGAAAATAATGGAACAATTCGTTTTGAGTGCCGCTCTGGTCGTGGAGTAAAAGATGGATTCTTACATGAGAGATATTCTAAAGAGCAGATTGATTATTTTTATACTTGTTGGGAGAATACTGGATATTTAATTCCAGTTGAAGAGTGTAGTACATCAAAGTCTATTAGGTTACAAAAAATTGGAACTATATATCAAAATTCGACCTATGCAGAAGATTGTACTATAGAAAAAACTCTAGAAAGGTGTGAATTTAATTAAGCATTGGCGACGTAACCGCAAGACCGGGAGTTCGAGTCTCTCAAGGGATGCCATGTGGCTGTAGCTCAGTTGGTTAGAGCACTTGATTGTGGCTCAAGTTGTCGTGGATTCGAATTCCACCAGTCACCCCACGAGACCCAAACAGCAATTTTCAATCATATGTTTTTGGTACATACAAGATGAAAGGGGTCTAGAAATGAATAAGAAGATTTACAAGCAAGCTATGAAGAAAACTGGCGATGAACTACAAGAGTGGCTTCAGTTCAAGCATCGAGGATCTTCTGTGCAAGCTAAGAAGGGAAAAGGTTCCTATTCCCGCAAACAAAAGTATAAAGACAGGGAGTGTTGAGTATGTCTCGTTCTTATCGGAAACAGCCTGTTTGGAAAGACCATAATCGGGGTATGAAAGCGATGGCCAATCGAAAAGTACGGCGAGCGCTTAATCGAGATGTCGATTTCGAGTTGCCTAATTCTCTCTATAAAAGATACTTTTGTCAATATGACATTTGTGACTATTGTTTTCTTGTTTCTCGTAGCTTTGAGCAGTTTTATCAAAGTCGTATTAGAAACTGGAAAGAGCGTAGGCATTATTGGTTCTGGAAAGATCAGCCGTATCCTACGAGAAAAGAAGTTTACAAGGATTGGCTTAATTATCGTGGTAAATAAGCGGCTATCGCCTAATGGATATGGCAACAGCCTTCTAAGCTGTCACAATCTGAGTTCGAATCTCAGTAGCCGTACCAATATGGGGGTATAAAGGTTTCGACGGGGCATTGAGAAGTTAGAACACACGGGTAGGCGACCTCCTTACGGCGCAACAAACAATTAACTGACAACAATTATTTCGATTCTCACATGGCAGCTTGAGCTTTTGCTCGCTGACCATTAACTGTATACCTCTGGTTTCTTTGTTTTCCTTCTAAAAACAAAGTGGTGGATGCGTTGTACTATAACCGGTACGGCCCTATAGTTCAGTTAGTTTGTTCTTGACTTGTGGCTCTATTCAAAAGCTATAAATAAGGACTATCGTGTAAGAATGTTCTGATTAAGTAGATGTTTCGGACACGGGTTCAATTCCCGTTACCTCCACCAAACTTGTCCGCTTAGCTCAGCTGGCTAGAGCAACCGACTCTTAATCGGTGGGCCCAGAGTTCGAATCTCTGAGCGGGCACCAATATGCGGGGATGGCCGAGCGGTCGATGGCGCCAGTCTAGAAAACTGGAGGCCCAGCAATGGGCCCGGGAGTTCGAATCTCTCTCCCCGCGCCATATAGTTTGGTAGCTCAGTTGGTTAGAGCACTCGATTGATAATCGAGAGGTCGTGAGTTCAAGCCTCACCCAGACTACCATTTGGAGATATTTCTTTAATTTAATTATCTTTTTCTTTATAAGTATTGAGGAAGGTGATAAAATGAAGATTTATAATCCAACTAATTATTCTTATATCACTGTTGTAGAAATTCCAAAGACAGAGATTTCAAAGTTTGATATGGCACTATGTCAACAGCCTCGTTAGACTTTGAAAGCATACTATGATAGTTGCGCTGTTAAGCCTTCTATCGTTTCCAATGGTGGTTTCTTCAGCATGACTGATGGCTCAACAGCCTTTAACTATACCGATGAAGGTATAATCATTAGTTCTAATTCTCTTTACAAAGAAGGATTTGGAACTGTCAATGGAGAGTTAAAGTACGGTGTAATTGGTCAAGAGAAGTTTGAGGACTTCGTAAGTGGCTATCCAGTCTTAATTAAGGCGGGCGCCGCGGTTCCTATTACTATTGCTTCCGAGATTAACTACAAGGCTAGAAGAACTGTTCTAGCTTATAATAAAGAAAATATCTTTATTGTAGCTATTGAATCTCCTGGCATGAACTTTTCGTAGATGCAATCTTTCTTGCGGACTCTCAAGGTTGATTATGCTATTAACCTTGATGGAGGCGGAAGTACCAAGGTATTGCACGATGGTAAATGTATCACAAAGGCATTTACTAATCGCCCTGTTGATAATGTAATGGCTGTTTATCTAAAGCCGAAAGTTATTTACAGAGTACAACTTGGTGCATTTAGTAAGAAAGCTAATGCTAATGCATTCTTGGCTAAGATTAAAGGTCTTCCAGATGCAATCAATGTAGGATATAGAAACGCTTATGTCCGCAAAGTTGGCAGTTATTGGAAGGTTCAAGTTGGTGCGTTTTCTGTAAAAGCTAACGCAACACGAGTTGTAAATGACCTAAAAAATAAGGGCTATAATGCCTTCATTACGACAACTTGATTTTCTAAAAATATTTTGTTATAATATTTATAGAAGATAAGAGAAGACGCTTACTGCAACCACTACTATTGTAATAGTCAAAAGGTTAAGACATTTCTCTACAAAAGAAACAATTTGGGTTCGATTCCCAATTACACAAAAGGCGTCTTGTTATAGTCAGCCCGTAAGACCTTAAATGGCGGGGCACCTATCCGGGTGTAGCTCAGATGGTAGAGCGCTAGATTTGGGATCTAGAGGCCGTGAGTTCGAGACTCGCCACTCGGACCAATCCCCATTTGGTGGGGACTATGTATCACTCCTTTCCTATGTTATATAAAGACCTATACAGCAAATCTTTCTTTACTAACAGAAAAAAGAAGATATAATGATTAGCAAGTCATTGCTGCCAGACGTCGAGATAGCTCTTTAGAACGAAGACAGGCGAGAGCTATGGAGTCATAAGTCTAAGTTTTCGTGGGTCTTGAAATGTTATAATATTTTTGTTATAATATTTATAGAAAGTTAAGAAAGGAAGTAAATGGTATGAAGAAAATTGATATGGGTTGCTACTACTTTTCCGACAAGGGTTTGGTTCGTACAGTTGCCAGAGCAACAGATATGGAGACGAAGAAGTCGATGATTATGTTCGTTAACATTGAATCTGGCGGGTGTGCAAGTCAGCCTCTTTTAATTTCTGAGGAGAAGTTTGCGGCGACTTACATCAAGTAAGTCGTATGCGGGATTAGCTCAGCTGGTTAGAGCATTTGCCTTACAAGCAAGGGGTCACTGGTTCGAGTCCAGTATTCCGCACCAGCCGACGCTGCAGCGATCGGTACACAAAAACCGCCTTAGAACAAATAAACAAAAGCTAAGGTGAGGAATTTAACCGCCTAAATGAAGGGTTATGATTTAGACCGGCAAGGTCAATAAGACGCTAGTCAGCAATTTTATTTTCTATAAAGAAAGTTTATACAGAGGATTGTGAAGAATCATTCTATGATGCCCGTCGGCTAGTTCTTTTGGGGTAAGAGAGAGTTAATCGACAAAAGAACGAAATAAATTGATTGTAACTCTTTAGCGTCTTGATTATTTAGCGGTGTTGCGAAGTGGTTAACGCGCATGGCTTTGACCCATGTATTCGAAGGTTCGAACCCTTCCACCGCTGCCAAAATCTACTACTTACCGATAGTTGTATTCCGCTTGTGGGAGAAACGCAAGCAGCTCTTAAATGAGCGACACTCTGAGTCGGCAGAGCAAGAGTAGAGAACTGGAAGGTTGCAGCTCGAATACTGAATCCTCTAAAGAGTGGGACTTAGCGCGCGGAAGAACCCTTTGGCGTGGAACGCACACCAGTAAGGTTTGTAGTCAACCTTTATCAAAACTACATTTCGGGAGCTAGCTCAATTGGTAGAGCGCGTGTAATAATCCAGGTCTAGTAAATAGACCACGACAGCAGCCACTATAATTTTCTAGGGACACGAGGTTGTAGGTTCAAATCCTGCGCTCCTGGCCATCTTTTCTAAAGGAGTGAATTTATGTCGCAATATTTATATTTCTTTGCACGGCACGATAAAGAATTTATTCTTATCGCTGACTATTCTCGGAGCACTCAGGTATATAGCGAAGTAAATGCTCCTTATGAGAAGATTAGAAAGATTGATGAAACAGAGTTGAGAAGTGTAGCAGAGAGACTGCGGGCTGGCAAAAATTTTGCCAAGTCTCAGATCGAAACCCTTAACCGCAAGTTAGAGCTTATTTCTAGCGCGAATAATTCTCTTGAAGAGAAGTTAGACGTGATCAACTCTGAATTAGAAATCATTGAAGAGTATGAAGATGACATTCAAACTCTTGATAGGTATGCTATAGAACTCGATTTTATCGCTAATATGGCTTGTGACAACGATATTTTTGTGGGCTTCGAAATTAGTTGTCCAACCGAAAAAGATATTGTTGACTGTTAACACCTGCGGGCGTGGTGGAATCGGTAGACACCTGGGACTTAAAATCCCATGAGGCAACCCCTCGTACGAGTTCGAGTCTCGTCGCCCGCACCAGTTAAAGACGCATACAGCAATTTACACATATTGTGTATTATCGGTTCGAGTCCGATTCCATCCGCCAATAACAGGATAGATAGCTTAATAGGTTAAGCAACAAGAAATGCGTCTTGTTTTATACCGGCTTCGTATAATGGTAGTACAAGGGACTCTGACTCCCTTGGTAGTAGTTCGATTCTATTAGCCGGTGCCAATTAAACATGGGTCAGTGAGCGGAATTGGTAACGCAGCGGACTGTAAATCCGTGGCTTTCGAGCATTGTTGGTTCAAGTCCAACCTGGCCCACCAATGGAGACCACTAAGTGGCTCGTGCGGTAACGGGGAGAAGCGCACCATCTAGAATTAGATGCTTCAATAAATATACTTCTTTCCACCATATGGATCTTTAGTTCAGTTGGTTAGAGCACGCGGCTCATAACCGCACGGTCCTGGGTTCGATTCCCCGAAGATCCACCAATATACATTGAAAGGACGTAAAGGAATGAACATAGTAAACGCAGGTTCTCGTTATCAAGTCTATGGCGAAGATGTAAAGACTTATAAGGAGCTTCCTATTGCTACTTACTCGGTTGGATTTAATCCAATGATGGGTTTTTGGCTTATTAAGCATGATGACCTCGCTATCAACGAGGATACAATCTACGGCAATCATGCTCGTCGTGCAGAAAAGATTCTAAAATCTTTTGCCGTAAGTGAGAGAAATTTCGGTGTCATTCTCTCCGGTAAGAAGGGTATTGGTAAATCTCTACTTGCTCGCATGATTGCGGAAGAGTCTATTAAGGCCGATATGCCAGTCATTATCGTTGACACCGCTATTCCCGGCATCAGCAATTTTCTTGCCTCCATTCAGCAAGAGGTAACGATTATCTTTGACGAGTTTGAAAAGACTTTCGCCAAAACTGAGAAAGACGATCCGCAGGTTGAGATGCTTAGTCTGTTCGATGGTATGGATAACGGTAAGAAGCTGTTCGTCATTACCTGTAATGATCCTCGTCAGTTGAACGAATTCCTTATTAACCGTCCTGGCCGCTTCCATTATCATTTTGAGATTACCTGCCCCTCTCCTGACGAAATTCGTGCTTATATGGCTGATAAGCTCGGTACTGGTTGGGAAGAGGACATTGAAAAGGTTGTTAAGCTGTCTCAAGTAGCTGACATTACTTTTGATTGTCTGCGCGCAATCGCTTTCGATCTAAAGCAGGGTTATCCTCTGGAAGAGACCCTCATGGATTTGAACATCAATTACGAGCGTAATAGCTTTTATGATGTTACCGTTAGATTGTCTAATGGTTGGATTACTACAGTTTATTACAAGAAGATTGATCTCTACTCCAAAGACGAATGTAATATTTCCTTTGAAAAAGATAAAATCCGTTATTGGATTACTTTTTCTCCCTCTGATGCCACGGTTGCTGATAGCGCTTTAACTGTTAATCCGCAGAAGATTAAGTTGACTGTGGCTTATGATGCTTTTGAGGAGTCAATGTCTGACGAGGACGCAGAAATTGCTCGTAGACAGTGGATGAAAAATACGACTGTTGAGTCTTGTACTCTAACAAAAGTAAACATCTCCATGGTAAATAAATTCGATAATTTTTAAAATAGCCCTCGCAAGAGGGCTATATGCCAGCTAGGTCAAATGGTTAAGATGCCGCCTTCATACGGCGAGAGGACTGAGTTCGACCCTCAGAGCTGGCACCAGTTCATTGTTGCAGCAATGTTTATCATATATATGAGAAAACCGAGAGAGCTTAACACCTGCAAGTGTTCTGCCTAACCCCTGTCATTCGTGACAGGGGTTTCTTTTTGTATATGAGCAAGAGTGGACCGCGCTCGGTGCAAACGCAAAGTGGCTTTAGAATTTTTCAGGCCAAATGTGGCAAAGTGATTTGCATTAGTTTTTATATCTATGTGAGAGGAGGGATTTGTAAGAATGGCTGAATTAGTAGTTCTTAAAGGTTCTTTTGCCAATCTCAATAATATTCCAATTAAAGAAGGTTAGTTGATCTTTACAACAGACGAGGATAATCGTTTGATTTTTTTAGATACTGATGACAGTACCAGAGTATAGATAACTTCTCCAGCAATTGAGAATACTGATACAATCATTTTAGATGCTGGCGGCGCTCCTGCAACAATAGGAGGTTAAAATATATGGCTATTAAAACATTTGAAGTTGTTTTTAAGTTACGCCGCGACAATGATTACAATTACGAGAAGGTAAAAGATAGTTTTATTCCCAAAAAAGGAGAAATCTGTTTAGTAGATACTGCTAGACAAGGTCTTTGCGTAATTGTTGGTGATGGTGTATCAACTTATGGAAGTCTTGAGTATGAGAATACTATCTTCCAACGCGTTTATTTCATTGGTGGAAAGATTTTCAAGGATGCTGATGGTATTTAGGAAATCACTCCTAATGAAAATAAAATTTATATTGATGCCAATAACACCAACGACTTGTATTATTACAATGGCGTTGAGTTTGTTTTAATTGGGCCGGGTTCGCTTCCGACCGCGTCAGCGGAAACCGCAGGTATTATGAAACTTTACTCTACTACTGGAGAGAATGTGGATGGTACAATGACGCAAAAAGCGATTACAGATGAACTGAACACTAAGGTTAGTGCTTCAGTTAATTTAGAAGACGAAACCGTCGTCTTCAAATAATCTTATAGGAGGAAAAATTATTTATGGCTATTTTTGATCCTAAGAATATCCCTGTGATTTCTAAGCTTACAATCGGTGATAAGACTTATTACTTAAAGGATGCTGAGGCCCGTGAGTTTCTTGCTACTCTTGGTACCGCTGCTCAGAAGGATGTTGCCGCTGGTGTTGGCGCTGATGAGCAGGGCCTTGTTACTGGTGCTATGGTTCAGGCTGCTATTGCTGGCATTGCTAGCTCTATGCACTTCCGTGGTGTGTTCACTTCAACTGCCGAAGTTACTGATCCCGCTGCTGGCGATGTAATTATTGTTGGTGTTAAGGAATATGTGTACGGCGGCGATCCCGCTGATTGGCACGAGCTTGGCGATGAGACCCTTTATGCTTTAAAGACTGTCACCATTGGTACTCAGAATCTTTCTGCTAATATCAACCTTGATACTCTTGCTACCGATATGGGTCTTGGCAAGCTTGCTAAGAAGGATTCTGCTACTGGTACTGTTGCTGGTCAGACTATCACTGGCGTAAAGGCTACTGGTAATGTTACTGGTTCTATTGCTGTTGCTCTGAATCAGACTGCTACGACTGCTACTCTTGCTAAGAGTGCTTACTCTCCTGCCGGTACTATTGCTGCCGATGTGACTGCTACGGGTAAGGTTTCTATCGCTAAGGATGCCGAGAATGGTGTTCAGATTTCTGGTTCTGTGTCTGCTCCTACCGTGACTGTAACTCCTGCTACCGATAGTATTAAGAAGGTTACTTCTGTTGGTACTCTTCCCACTAAGGCTGCTGATATTTTCACTGCTAATGGCGATGATACCTTTACCGCGGGTTCTAAGGCTGCTTGGAGTGCTAATGTTGATGAAACAAGTGAGACTCTGAGCTTCTCCTTTACTGCTAACGACTTGCCGACCTTTAAGCAGGGTGCTAAGGCTTCTTATACTGAGGGTACATTTGACGCTGGTACGCTTCCTGAGCTGGCTGCTGAGGGTACTGCTGTTGTTACTGGTATTACTAGTGCTACCGCTACTGCTCCTGTGTTCACTGGTGATAAGTTCACTGCTACCTTTACTGGTGATAAGACCACCGTCAATGCTTCCTTTACTGGTACTGAAGTTCAGGTTGTTTCTGGTGTTACTTATGATAAAGCTACTGTTAACGCCGCTGAGACTACCTTTACTGCTGACGCTGTTGAGCTTGCTGTTGGTGACATTGCTGTTGCCGCTAAGGACGTTACTGTTCAGTAATTTAGCACTAGCGAGTTGAATGCTCGTTTATGAAAATAAAGGATGGTGAGTAAATGGCGGATAAGTACATTTCCAATGTAGAACTCGGCAGTACCATTTACTCCCTTAAAGATAAAGAAGCAAGAGCCGCGGTCAATGCATTGCAAACCGCGGTTTCTTCTTCTTTAGTCTTTAAAGGTGTCGTCTCTAGTGCTGCCGATCTTACTAGTCTAAAGAACTACAAAGTCGGTTGGACATATAAAGCTAACGCATCTTTCGAGATTGCTTCTTTAGGCAAACTTGAAATAGGCGATATGATTATATGTATTAGCGATTATAGCTCTAGCTATAAAGCAAGTGATTGGACAGTAGTTCAAAACAATGTAGATACTATGACTGGGGCTTCCTCTACGGCCGCGGGCACGAGAGGTCTAGTACCAGCACCTCAAGCTAATGATAACGAGAAGTATCTTCGAGGCGATGGAACATGGGGTTCTCCCGTCGCTGATGTTGCTTGGGGAAGTTTCAATGATTTAATAGGATAAGCCATTTGGCTTATCCTATTTTTTTTTGCATTTTTTCAAAATATATTGTATTATATGTA
>ULVX01038531.1_pt1 | contig 13418 bp, 10 predicted proteins | sample 1959811 | NCBI WGS metagenome assembly ULVX01 (sample SAMEA4835797, study PRJEB28245) | human gut metagenome | biome: gut microbiome; material: fecal sample | place: Denmark | collected 2008
GTTCCAATAAATTACACTCTTTTCGTAACTTCATCCTACAAAGATACTATATTTGGAAAAATCTTAAAGCATATGGAAAACAAATATAAATATTTCAAGCGAGATATCAGCTGGCTATCGTTCAACTACCGCGTGTTGCTGGAGGCTTTGGACGAGCGTCTCCCCCTTTACGAACGCATCAACTTTATTTCCATCTACTCTTCCAACCTCGAAGAATTTTATAAAATCCGTGTAGCAGACCACAAAGCTGTTGCTTCCGGCGCAACGGAAAGTGATGAAGAAAGCGTACAATCCGCCCGCGAACTTGTAGAGGAAATCAACAGGGAAGTCAACCGGCAACTAGATGACCGTGTGCGCATCTACGAACAAAAAATATTGCCTGCCCTACAAAAGAACCACATCATCTTTTATCAGGACAGCCATGTAGAGCCGTTCCATCAGCAGTTTATCAAAGACTTCTTCAAAGAAGAAATCTTCCCCTACCTGCAACCCGTACCCGTTTCCAAAGACAAAATCGTCTCTTTCTTACGAGATAACCGACTCTATCTCGCTATCCGACTCTATCCGAAAGAAGAAGGAGAAGAAGTAGAAGCTATAGAAGGAATAGAAGAAAAAGAATCCCCCATCCTCGAGTCCTCCCGTCCTCCTCTTTACTTCGTGATGAAGCAGCCCTACGCAAAAGTCCCCCGTTTCATCGAGTTGCCGTGTCATGAAAAAAATCATTACCTGATGTTTGTCGAAGACATCATCAAGGCGAACCTCAATCTAATTTTTCCCGGTTATGATGTCGAGTCGTGTTACAGTATAAAAATCTCCCGTGACGCCGACATATTAATTGACGACACCGCCAGCAGTGCCGACCTTGTGGCCCAGCTCAAGAAGAAAGTAAAGAAGCGTAAAATAGGAGACGTCTGCCGCTTCGTCTACGACCGTGCCATGCCGCACGACTTTCTGGATTTTCTCGTAGACGCGTTTCACATTCACCGCGACGAACTCGTTCCCGGCGACAAACACCTGAACCTGGAAGACCTGCGCCATCTCCCCAACCCCAGCAAGTCACTGCACAGCCCCGAAAAGCCGAAGCCGATGAAACTCACCATCCTCGACGAAAAAGAATCCATCTTCAACTACGTCGCCCGGAAAGACCTGCTGCTCTATTACCCCTATCACTCCTTCGAGCACTTCATCCACTTCCTTTACGAAGCCGTGCACAATCCGGAAACCCGTGAAATCATGGTGACGCAATACCGTGTGGCGGAGAACTCCGCCGTCATCAACACCCTGATAGCCGCTGCCCAGAACGGCAAGAAAGTCACAGTATTTGTAGAGTTGAAAGCTCGTTTCGACGAAGAGAACAACCTGGCCACGGCCGAAATGATGCAAGCCGCCGGTATAAAAATCATATACAGCATTCCCGGTCTGAAGGTGCACGCCAAGGTAGCCCTTATCCGCCGTCGTGGACTGAACGGTGAGAAAATCCCCAGCTACGCCTACATCAGCACCGGCAACTTCAACGAGAAAACCGCCACACTTTATGCCGACTGCGGACTATTCACCTGTCGCAAAGAAATAGTGAACGACCTTTACAACCTCTTCCGCACCCTTCAAGGCAAAGAAGATCCGAAGTTCACCACCCTCCTTGTCGCCCGTTTCAACCTCATCCCAGAGTTGAACCGCCTCATCGACCGTGAGATTGCCCTAGCCGATCAAGGCAAACCCGCCCGCATCATCCTAAAAATGAACGCCCTTCAAGACCCCGCCATGATAGACCGCCTCTACGAAGCCTCCGAACACGGTGTGCAGACAGACCTTATCATTCGCGGAATCTGCTGCCTCATCCCCGACCAGCCGTACAGCCGCAACATCCGCATCACCCGCATCGTAGACAGCTTCCTGGAACACGCCCGCATCTGGTACTTCGGCAACGGCGGCAATCCCAAAGTCTTCATGGGCTCACCCGACTGGATGCGCCGCAACCTCTACCGCCGCATCGAGGCCATCACCCCCGTCCTCGACCCCGACCTGCGCAACAGCCTGATCGAAATGCTTACCATCCAACTCGCCGACAATCAAAAAGCCTGCCGAGTAGACGCAAAGCTACAAAACATATTCAAAAAAAGAACGCCCGGAACCCCCGCCATCCGAGCGCAATACACACTATATAACCGGCTTTGTTCAAATAACACCCAGCAACCCAAAGACCAACCAGCCATGCCCCAATAACCGTCCCCAAAGACCAACCAGCCATGCTCCCCGTCTCCTCCCCACCCCATCCGCATGGTTTCCCCCGGCCTACTTTTTTCTCCGTCAAGCGAGCTCCCGTAACGGAGCGTAAAGAAGGGCAGACTGTTTGAGCGAAGCGAGTTTCTGCCCTTCAGCGGAGTGCAGGAAGCGAGTAGGAGAAAAAAGTAAGCCTTGAATTTTTCTTTGCTTCTTTCTTTTGTTTCAAGACAAAAGAAAGAAGATTGTAACACAAATGTAACATCTATGACATTTCCCTGCAACGTCAAATTCCGTCCTTTGCCGCCGAAATTACATACATACATTTATGGAGACAATTTACTTATGCATTATCATTTTTCTGTTCGTCCTCGCCGTGTTCGACCTCATCGTCGGCGTAAGCAATGACGCGGTCAACTTCCTGAACTCCGCGGTAGGCGCCAAAGCCGCATCGTTCAAGACCATCCTGTTCATAGCCGGTGTCGGCATTTTCATCGGCGCCTCCCTGTCCAACGGGATGATGGACATAGCCCGTCACGGCATCTACCAGCCCGAGCACTTCTACTTTGCCGAAATCATGTGCATCCTGCTTGCCGTCATGCTGACCGACGTTGTGCTTCTCGACGTATTCAACTCAATGGGCATGCCCACCTCCACCACCGTTTCACTAGTCTTCGAGCTACTTGGAGGAACCTTCGCCCTCGCGCTCATCAAAGTGCACAACAGCGACACCCTCGCGCTGGGCGACCTCATCAACACCGACAAAGCCCTTTCCGTCATCATGGCAATCTTCGTATCCGTAGCCATCGCCTTCTTCTTCGGAATGCTTGTGCAGTGGATCGCCCGTGTGATATTCACCTTCAACTACACTAAAAAGATGAAGTACAGCATAGCCCTCTTCGGAGGCATCGCCGCCACCTCCATCATCTACTTCATGCTCATCAAAGGGCTGAAAGACAGCTCCTTCATGACACCCGAAAACAAACACTGGATACAAGACAACACCCTGCTGCTCATCACCGTGTTCTTCGTATTCTTCACCCTGCTGATGCAAGTCCTCCACTGGCTGAAAGTCAACGTCTTCAAAGTAGTCGTGCTGATGGGCACCTTCGCCCTCGCCCTCGCTTTCGCCGGCAACGACCTCGTCAACTTCATCGGTGTTCCCCTCGCCGGTTTCTCCTCCTTCATAGACTACACCGCCAACGGATCGGGCAACCCGGACAACTTCCTGATGACCTCCCTGCTAGGACCCGCCAAAACTCCGTGGTACTTCCTGATCGGAGCCGGAGCAATCATGGTCTACGCACTCTGCACCTCCAAAAAGGCGCACGCCGTTATCAAGACCTCCGTCGACCTCTCCCGCCAAGACGAAGGCGAAGAAACCTTCGGAAGCACCCCGATAGCCCGTACAATCGTCCGTTTCAGCATGGCGCTCGCCAACGGAATCTCACGAATCACTCCGAACAGCACCAAGAAATGGCTCGACACCCGCTTCCGCAAAGACGAAGCCATCATAGCCGACGGCGCAGCGTTCGACCTTGTCCGCGCCTCCGTCAACCTCGTGCTGGCAGGCCTGCTCATCGCTTTGGGAACATCACTGAAACTTCCCCTTTCCACCACCTACGTCACCTTCATGGTAGCTATGGGAACCTCACTGGCCGACCGTGCCTGGGGACGTGACTCCGCCGTTTACCGCATCACAGGCGTACTGAGCGTCATCGGCGGCTGGTTCATCCCCGCCGGAGCCGCCTTCACCTTCTGCTTCTTCGTCGCCCTCGTACTTCACTACGGAGGAAACATTTCCATCATCGTCCTCATCGGCATCGCCGTGTTCATCCTGATACGCAGCCAAGTGATGTACAAGAAACGCAAAGCGAAAGAGCAAGGCAACGAGACCCTGAAACAACTGATGCAGACCACCGACAGCGAAGAAGCTCTGCAACTGATGCGCAAGCACACCCGCGAAGAGCTCGGCAAAGTGTTGGAATACGCGGAAACGAATTTCGAACTCACCGTCACCTCCTTCCTCCACGAGAACCTGCGGGGATTGCGTCGCGCGATGGGCTCCACCAAATTCGAGAAGCAGCTCGTCAAGCAGATGAAGCGTACCGGAACCGTCGCTATGTGCCGTCTCGACAACAACACCGTGCTCGAAAAAGGGCTTTACTACTACCAGGGCAACGACTTCGCCAGCGAACTGGTGTACAGCATTTCACGTCTCTGCGAACCGTGCCTGGAGCACATCGACAACAACTTCAACCCATTGGACGCTATCCAAAAAGGCGAATTCAGCGACGCGGCCGAAGACATCACTTACCTGATCCAGCAATGTCGCAGAAAACTGGAAAACAACGATTACAATAACATGGAAGAAGAAATCCGCCGCGCCAACGACCTTAACGGACAACTCTCGCTGCTGAAACGCAAGGAACTGCAGCGCATCCAAAGCCAGTCGGGAAGTATCCGCGTCAGCATGGTATACCTGACGATGGTTCAGGAAGCCCAAAACGTGGTGACTTACACCATCAATCTAATGAAAGTAAGCCGTAAGTTCCAGATCGAGACCGACTGATCTGATTTCCCCACAAAAAAATCCCCCCTTACCATTCCTTAATATCACAACGGACTAAGGCAATAGTAAGGGGGATTTTTCATCTCTTCACTTACAAATAATAAGCGAGCCAGCTTCATTTTTCCACAATTTCCACAAACAGCAATCTACTCTTTACGGCGTCTGCGGAAACGCAATATTGCCTCAAGAATGTCAAGCAATTTTTCCAACAACAATTTCATAAGCTTCTGTTTTTAATTTTTTTTTTAAATCCGGTCTCTTAAAATCCAGTCTCTTAAAGTCCGTTTCCTCATTATTCAGACGGATCCGGAGCTTCTCCGCCACCGTTTCCGCCATCCGGATTCTTTCCGTCGTCCGGATCTTCACCTGAATCATCGGCAGCGACAAACGAGCCCGCCACATCCTTGACGTGTACAAATTCCACTCCGGAAGTCAGCGCACGGGTAGCGCTTCCGTTCGCCTCACGTGTATACTCCGGTGTAAACTGACAACGCAACGAAGTAATCTGCGCGCTGCTGACTTTACTTTCAAGCTCCACCCCTTTCCCGTTCGCCTTAGCGATCATGGTAAACGTTCCCAAGCCTTCGAGGCGTACCGTGCGGCTATTAAGCAGCTGTTCCCGCATCACGGACATCAGATTACGAATCACATTATGGACATCACCCGCCGTCAGCGAGGCTTTTTCCGCAATCAATTCCGCCATTTTCTGCGTATTGACTGCCTTCCCGAATTTCACCAGACGGGGATAATACAATTTCTGTCCTTCCTTGTTGGCAAGCGTTGCCTGATAAGGTTTGTAAATTAATGGCATACTGTTTCCTTTTTTTAATGATTGATAAATTAAATTCCTCTCTGTAACCGATTACGAAAGCAAAGGTAACCGGAAGGAAAAAAAACGTGAACCATAACGTACCGACCTGTCACAAGAGACAGCAACCCGGCACGAGTCCGCACAAACCATGCCCACAACCGCTTCTGCACAACACATCACCAATCAGCCTAAAAAGCCTTACCTTTACAAACATAGAATCTGATAACCCCCCTTAAAAGACAACCGACAATGAAAGCAGAAACATCCCCTTCCATCCGCATCCGGACTTATAGCAAAAGCCAGTTAGCGTCCTTCTACCTGCCCGATATACAAACCGCCTCAGCACGCCGCACCCTGCGGGGGTGGATAGCCAAAAATACAGAATTGCAGGCTGCACTCGCCCAAACGGGATACAGCGAGAAATCCATCCTGCTTACTCCGGCGCAAGTAGGGTTGTTTTTCCGTTTTTTAGGAGAACCTTGATTCACTTTTTCTTATTTGTTTTTTTCTTATCTGTTTTATTCCTATCTGTTTTATTCTTTTCCGCCTCTTCCTTCTTCATCTCCTCCCAATCTTCAACAGATATAATTTTATCCTCAAAGAGTTCGATATCCATTACCAGATGGTGCCGGTTTATAGCCCGGCACTTCACTTTCGCCGAATCTTTCAGTAAAAGGCATACAACCGCACACAGTAATCCGGGAAGGGCTACAACGATTTTAGCCTTTTTGAGGACACACGCGCTAATATTAAATAACGTCGTAAAATCGGGTATTGAAGTACTGCCATCCCAGACGCAACTGAACACACGTCTCACCGAAGAAGTCGAACTATTTGAATTATTTACAATATAACATTCCGGTATATCATTCTGCTTATCTATTTTCACCAAATAGTCCACAATCTCTTTTTTTGTGCTATCATCGCAATGCCGAAGTCCGGTTACCTTACAGATTGCATCACTATTACTTGTCACTTCCGACCCTCTTTTTACCAATTTCTTTGCCATTTTCCTATTGTATTAATTAAAAATTTCCACAAAGAACGGCTATTTCTCTTAACAATCATGTTCACGCTTGACACATTCTTCTTTAATTCCTCATTTATGTGTCAAGCTCGGACAATCTTTCCCCTTTCCATTCCCTACTTTTGCCTCATAATCAAAATAAACCGAAGAACAATGACCAAGATTAAAGAAGAGCATTCTTTTCAACGGGTGCGGCTCATGAAACAGGCAGCCGCCATCCGGCAAAACAATGGTATGAACCGGCACGACGCACTCGTCACCGCCCACCGGATAGGCGCCCTCATCCGGCAGATGCATCACGGAAATGTCCGCTTCCACTACACCAAACAAGACGGCAGCGTCCGCCACGCCATCGGCACACTCACCGGATACGAACACAGTTTCCACCAACCTTATATTCCACGACCGGAAAACACGTTCGTCGTCTACTACGACATCGAGGCAAAAGGATGGCGCACGTTCCATGCGGAAAACTTTCTGGACATCGACGCCGAGGACGAACCCGAAAAGACGAGAACAGAATGAACCGGCAGGAACGAGAAGAATGGGAAATCCTTTGCAGGCAGTACAATGTAGACTCCCTGCAAGAAGCCATTCAAGGCTGCCGGGAAGAATTGGAGTTTCTTATCCATTGCGCCGAAAGGCTCGAACCCCGCACGGAGGAGGAAGAAACGCCGTTTAACATATCCAGTCCACGCCGTTTCTATACACCGGGAAACGCCGTTCCTGGAATGCAGGAAACGCCGTTTCTCCACGCGGAGACAAAAGAACAGACCGTTTTTTAACAGAATATAATTTTATTAACGTTTACCAATATCAAGTATGGAAAATTGGAGATTTATCGAAGAAAATCCCGACTACATGGTCTCGGACCATGGACGGGTGTTGAGTTTTAAAGGCAAGTCGAAACTGATTCTCTGCACCACGATCGCAGGAGAAGGCTACGAGCAGACAGAGCTCATGCAAAAAGGAATCTACACCAAATACTACACGCATCGTCTGGTAGCTAAGGCGTTCATTCCCAACCCGAAACATCTGCCGCAAGTAAACCACCTCGACGGAAACACGCTGAACAACCACGTGTCGAACCTCGAATGGTGTGACGCGCATGACAACATAATGCACGCCATCCGAATGGGATTGCGGCCTCCCGGAAAAACGGGTTCAAAGTATTCGGGTGTTCCCTGCGCCGTAACGGACGCAAGTGGGAATACACTCCGCGCCTACCCGTCCATGCAGGCGATGAGCAAAGGAGAACACATGAATCCCGCATTCATAAACTGGCTCAGACTACAGTTGCGCTATCCGGAACGACTACTCCTCCACAACTTACGCGTCCGCCAGCACAGAGGAGACGCTTTTATCATGAAAGAACCCTTACCGTTGTCTCCCGCTCAGGCTGTTCCGCAGACTTCTCCCGCTCAGGCTGTTCCGCAGTCATCCCATCATCGGCCTGTCCCGCCTGTACAATCTCCCTGCATCCCGGTCCAGCATCCGGTGAACCGGCAATATTACCGCCAACTGTCGGAAGACGAAGCCATCGCTTTCGGATTCGCCATCTACACAAGCCGCAACCAACAAGAAAGGGGGACGCTGTAATGAGAGACACGATTATCATCCACTGTTCCGCCACCCGTGCGGGACAGGATTTCACAGCCGCCGACATCGACCGCTGGCACCGTGCGCGCGGTTTCCGTTCCATCGGCTATCATTTCGTAATCCGGCCCGACGGAACCATCGAACCGGGAAGGGATGTCTCCCTCGACGGAGCGCATTGCACGGGCTGGAACCGCCGAAGCATAGGTATCTGCTACGTGGGCGGGCTGGACAAGGAAGGCCGTCCCGCCGACACCCGGACGGAAGCCCAACGCGAAGCGCTCATCCGCCTGGTGGAAGACCTGCGGCTCGTTTACCCCGACATCAGACAAGTGATAGGCCACCGGGACACCAGCCCCGACCGCAACGGTGACGGCATTATCTCGCCCAACGAGTTTATCAAGATGTGCCCCTGCTTCGACGTACGCAACGAGTTCCGATAAACCGCACAATGTATCACTTTTTAAAACTTAATTTATCATGGCACGCATTTCCAAACCCGGATTAGATTATTTCCCCCTAGATGTCAATTTCCTGCAAGACCGGAAAGTGCGCCGCATCTCCTGCCGCCATCACGCGGCAGGAATTGCCGCGCTCACTTCCCTGCTTTGTCTTATCTACAAAGAAAAAGGCTATTATGTCCTTTGGAACAAGGACACACTGTTCGACATCGCTCAGGAAGCCTGTTGCGAGGAGGAGGAAATGCAAGCCATCATCGACGATTGTCTGTCGGTGGGATTGTTCGACACCTATATATATAAGGAGTACGGGGTGCTGACCTCGCAAGCCATCCAAGAGCAGTATCACAAAATCATCATCGACAGCCGGAGGAAATACAAATTGCCTTTGGAAAACTTCTGGATGATCAAGGAGGAGAAAGAAGCGAATGATAACGAGGAGGAGACAAAGGAAACAAAGGAGAGAAAGGAGACAAAGGAGACAAAGGGGGAAAACGGAGAACAGACAAATGAATCCGCAACAAATCCGGGCAAATTCGCAGTAAATCCGGGCAAATTTGCAGCAGATCCGGGCAAATCCGCAGCAACAATGCCACAAACAAAACAAGAAACGGATACAGATATTAAAAGCAAACAGGAAATGGAGAGGGAAAATGAAAGCAAATCGGAAACCCAAAAAGACAAAGAGACAGAGAGGGAAGGGAAAATGAGAAAGGAGAGCGAGAAGCCGCCCGTTCCGCCAAACGGCGTTTCTCAGGCTTCGCCTGTTGCTGTAAGGGGTTTGTCTTTAGAGGATTCGTCCGGAGGGGACTTCGAAGCTATACTACGACTAAATATGGAAGCTATCGGCATCCGGAACGAACAGACCGCCAAAGCCATTTTCGCCCTTGCCCGACGAAAAGAACTGGGAGGAATCAACGGCACGCTATGGAAAATCCTCAGTCCCGGATACCGCCCTACCCTGCTCAAAAAGAACGAACCGGGAGATTACATCCTTTGGGCACTCAATCACCCGGCCGAATTTGAAAGCACTTACAACGGAATGCTACAGAAAATGGTGAGGGGAAGAAGCTGAAATAATAAAAAGTCACCCATTTAGCGGAATCAATGATATTTTATTATCAAAATAAACACTTACAACACTTTCCTTATGACACACCAAATAATCTAAAAGCAAGCAAATAATCCATATAACATTTCAAAATCCCATATCAATACCGAAATCCACTTTCAATATGACAGTATTTAGTTAAAAACGCATTACTTTTCTTAGTTTATTATAATTTATATTATCTTTGCAGCCTGTTAGAGAGAAATGATGTGTTTTTAGGTTAAAATTAAGAGAGAATTTATGAAAAGAAAATTGATGTTCTTCATGACCTTCCTATTTATAGGCATAGGTCTGGCGACAGCGCAGACATCCAAAGTGACCGGATTGGTAACATCCGAAGAAGATGGACAGCCTGTCGTAGGTGCTTCAGTATTAGTCAATGGCACCACTCTTGGTACAATCACCGATATTGACGGTAAATTTACAATCAGCAACGTACCAAGCTCCTCCAAAACCTTACGTGTTTCTTATGTGGGAATGATCCCCCAGGAAGTGACAATCAAGGAAGGGATTTTAAAAATCGTGCTGCGTTCGGACGCGAAGGCGCTGGACGAGGTGGTCGTTACCGCCTTAGGTATCAAAAGAAGCGAGAAAATACTAGGTTATGCCGCTTCTACAGTGAAAAATGACGATTTGGTCGCAGCCAAGTCAGGTTCCGTGATGTCCGGACTTTCCGGAAAAATAGCCGGTGTAAACATTTCCAGCTCCGGAACGGCCGGTAGCTCACAGAAAGTAATCGTGCGCGGTTATTCCTCTTTCTCCAGCAACCAGCCGCTATACGTCATCGACGGCGTGCCGATGTCCAACAACACCAGCCTCTCCAACGACCAGGGCAACGGTGTCATTGCCGCCAGCGACGCTATCGACTTCGGTAACGGGGCAAACGACATCAACCCCGACGACGTGGAATCCGTCACCGTGCTGAAAGGCGCCTCAGCCACCGCCCTCTACGGCTCGCGCGCTGCCAACGGTGTAGTGATGATCACCACCAAACGCGCCAAACAAGAGAAACTGACCGTTTCGTACGACGGCTCTTTCATGGCTTCCAACGTGCTCCGCGTGCCGCAGGAACAGGACAAGTTCGGACAAGGATGGGGAACGTGGAACAGAGGCGAGAACGGATCGTGGGGACCGGCATTGGACGGCCGGCTCAACGAATGGGGCTCCAGCAAACTGACTACCCCGATGAAAAAGCACTACTCGTTCGTGAAAGACAATCTCCGCAACTTCTACACCACCGGATTCGAGATGAACAACAACATCAGCGTCCGCACCGGCAACGAAAAGATGGGCTTGATGCTTTCTTACGGCAACACCTCCTCTAACGGCGTGCTGCCCAACAATGCCGACAAATACGAACGTAACACCCTGTCGTTCCGTGGCAACATGAAATTCGGCAAGTTCGCCGCCGACGCCAGCATCACGTATATCCGCAAAGACATGACGAAAGCCGCCGCCGGACAAGGAAACGCGGGAGCCACCATGCAGCAGGAACTGATACAGCACCCGGTGGACATCGACTATTCTGTCATGAAGGATTTCAACGACGAACGGTTCAACGGAGACAACTATTACACGTGGTACGCGCAGAACCCTTACTGGGTACTCGCCAACAATAAGAACAACTATCAGGACGACCGCATCTACGGTAAACTGGAATTGTCTTACGAGGTCATTCCCGGTCTGAAGGCCGTAGGACGTCTCGGAGGTGACTTCACCAACGCCCGCCAGAAGTTGCGCACGGCGAAACTGACGTACGCCGACAATTCCTACAGCAGCATCGGAGGCAAATCCGAAGAAAAGGGTACTTATACCGAACGTACCGATAATTACGACCAGATCGACGCAACCCTCTTCCTGAGCGCCAACTACAATATCGGCACAGACATCACTCTCGGAGGTACGGCAGGATGGAACCTCAACCAACGGAAATCGTCTTATCTGAAGTCGTTTCTCGAAGGGCTGTTCATGGAAGGATGGTACAATCTGCAGAACGGGACCGACAAGCCCGTCAGCACCAATTACAGCGATTTGCGCAGAACAATCGGAGCCTTCGCACAGGTGGAATTCGGGTATAAGAATTTCTGGTTTGTCAACCTTTCCGGACGCAACGACTGGTCGTCTACACTGCCCATCCACCACAACAGTTTCTTCTACGGAGGAATCAACACGTCCGTCATCCTGACCGATATGTTCCCCTCGCTGAAAAACAACGTGATAGACTTCCTGAAAGTGCGCGCCGCATGGGGACAGACGGGTAACGACGCCGACGTGTACAGAACGCTGGCATACTACATCCCCGATCATATTTCATCCGGCTACGGCTATCTGGACACTCCGCTGAACGGGGCGCTGGGACTGACCGAATACAACCGCCAGCCCAACAACAACCTGAAACCGGAGAAGACTTCCGAATGGGAATTGGGCTTGACCGCCAACTTCCTCAGCAACCGCATCGGCATTGACTTCGCCTACTACGACAAGCTGACCAAAAACCAGATCATCGCGGCAGACGTCGCCCCGGAAACACGCTACACCAGTGCCGTGCGCAACGTTGGCGAAATTTCCAACAAAGGTATCGAAATCGCCCTCAACCTGACTCCGATCCGCACCAAAGAGGTGGAATGGGACTTGGGAGTCACCTTCAGCAAGAACTGGAGCAAGGTGAACAAGTTGTGGAACGAGGGGGACAAGCCTGTGACCGAATACGTATTGAAAACGGCTTACAGCGCCAACTTCGTTGCCAAAGTCGGCGAACCGCTCGGAATCTTCCAAGTGCCCGCCCTCGCTACCGTACAGGACGAGAACAGCCCTTACTACGGCAAAGTGATTGTCGACGCCAACGGTATCCCGACTACCAGCAACAGCGAAATGAAGACGATCGGTTCGTCCGCTCCCGACTTCAATATGGGTTTCAACACCCGCGTGAGCTACAAAGGATTCACCCTTTCCGCTGTGGCCGACTGGCGTAAAGGCGGTTATATGTACTCCTACACCGCACAGCTGATGCACTTCGTCGGCAACACTACCCGCTCGCTGTTCAACAACCGCGAACCGTTCGTCGTGCCCAACTCCGTAATCGCCCTCAAGGACGGAGGCTACGCCGAAAACAACCGTCCCGTGACCAGCGACAACATGAGCAGTTATTACAGCGACTCTTACTCAGACAGCCAGTTCGAGAACTTCATCATCCCGAAAGGTTATGTGAAACTGAGGGAACTGGTCTTGTCTTACTCATTCCCGAAAGCATGGATTTCCAAACTGGGTATCCAGCAGCTAGACCTGAGCCTGATCGGACGCAACCTCTTTATGTGGACTCCGAAAGCTAACAATTACGTAGACCCGGAAACCACAACTTTCGGTAACGATATCGCTTCCGAACTGGGAGAATTTGCCGCCTTGCCTTCTACGCGCAATATAGGTGGAGGTATTAAAGTTGTATTCTAAAAAAAACGATCGAAGATGAAAAAATTCAAGTATTTATATATAGGTGTATTAAGCGCCATCCTGTCCGGCACGTTCACCTCTTGCGAGGACTATCTGGACGTCAACAAAAATCCGAATTATCCGGACGAATCACAAGTGACGGTAACGACGTTACTGCCGTCCGCATTCACCGGCTC
>ULVX01010595.1_pt1 | contig 13412 bp, 9 predicted proteins | sample 1959811 | NCBI WGS metagenome assembly ULVX01 (sample SAMEA4835797, study PRJEB28245) | human gut metagenome | biome: gut microbiome; material: fecal sample | place: Denmark | collected 2008
ATTTAGGACAATCAAGTTTATCGTCCTATTAAAGTATAGCCTTCCGGGGCGAGTTCAATAGCCGTCGTGGTCTCACCAAAGGTGGATGCCCAGCAGTCGAAATTGAAAAACGTACATATTTAAAAGCATGTTGTGCTACCAAAAGTAACGGGCAAGGATGAGATATTTTTCAGTTTTGCTTGGCATTTTGTCTTTTTTTCAGATCTCAGCGTATAAAAAAGCGGACAACCGTTTTGGGGTTGTCCGCAGAAGGATGTATTGTTTTCGTCACTCGATAAATGGGAAGTTGTCAATTACTTTTGGCCTCAGCGTAACGTTCCTTTCCCCACCAATTCGGCATAAGTTCTTTTAATGTTACAGTTTCTCGTTTTTCATAGTCAACCATGATTTCCATATCTTCGTTTGCTTCATTTAATTGATAAAAGAATTCCTGACAAGCACCACATGGCATGCCGCTCCCGCCTCCGTTTGGCGCGCTGTCTCGGAATGCTATAAATCTTTTTATTTTTGTCTGACCACTGTTAGCATACATATTCAGTGCAGCAAGTCTATCGGCACAAATATTCATCACTCCGCTGCAACTTTCAATGCAGAAGCCTGTATAGACATCTCCGTTTTCAGCATCTATCGCGCAAACTACATGGGCGGCATGTACTAATAACTGCCAAAAAACCGCATGAATCCTTGATTTTTGGAGCGCGCAAAAGCGGATTTACGCCAAACTTACGCCACTTACGCCAAAAATCAAAGCGCACTATAGGGTAACAAAATCGGCACTCGCTGAAAAGCGGGTGCCGATTTTTGTGTCACGAAAAGCTGATGGATGCTGCACGCTACACACCGTCAGCTTTTTCGTTTACAGGGGAAAAAGTGGGTGGTATAATAGAAATAGAGTTTTGTAAGAGTGCTTTCATAGTCAAGGCTATAAAAAATACGGATAAGCATAAAGCCGGTGGATGATATGAAAATTCTGGATAACATCACCAATACCGTTCGAGATGATTTGCGGGTCGAAATCAAAAAAGGCAGCAGGGTGTCTATTGCGGCAGCCTGCTTTTCGATGTATGCCTACAAAGAGCTAAAGAAGCAGCTGGAAACCATAGACGAGTTTGAATTTATCTTTACATCCCCCACGTTTGTGAAAGAAAAGGCTGAAAAGCAGAAGCGGGAGTTCTACATTCCCCGCCTTTCTCGTGAAACGAGCCTTTACGGTACAGAGTTTGAAATCAAACTGCGCAATGAGATGACCCAGAGAGCCATCGCAAAGGAGTGTGCAGACTGGATCAGAAGGAAGGCTACGTTCAAATCGAACACCACTGGTGAAAATATGGCTGGCTTTATGACTGTGGATTCCGGCGCAGCACAGACCGCCTATATGCCGATTGGCGGATTTACGACAGTTGATATTGGCTGTGAGCGCGGAAATAACAGCTACAACATGGTCAACTGCATGGAGGCTCCGTTCGCACAGCAGTACATAAAGTTGTTCGATACCCTGTGGAACGACCGGGACAAAATGCAGGATGTCACAGATGTAGTACTGGAGAATATCAGCACGGCTTATGCTGAAAATTCCCCGGAGTTCATCTACTTTATGACGCTGTATCATGTGTTCAGCGAGTTTTTGGACGACATCTCGGAAGACGAACTGCCGAATGAGGCAACCGGATTCAAGCAGAGCAAAATCTGGAGTCTGCTGTACGACTTCCAGAAGGATGCGGTGCTTGCTATCATCAATAAGCTGGAAAAGTACAACGGCTGCATCCTTGCGGACAGTGTTGGCCTTGGCAAGACCTTTACCGCACTGGCAGTCGTAAAGTATTATGAGAATCGAAACAAGTCGGTTCTGGTGCTGTGTCCCAAAAAGCTGGCGGAAAACTGGAATACCTATAAGGACAACTATGTGAACAACCCGATTGCATCGGATCGGCTGAATTATGATGTCCTGTTCCATACAGACCTGTCCAGAAGCGGCGGAAAGTCGAATGGCCTCGACCTGGATCGCCTGAACTGGGGCAACTATGATCTGGTCGTCATTGATGAATCGCACAATTTCCGTAATGGAATCGGAACTCATAGCAAGACGCAGGACAATCGTTACCAGCGGCTGATGGATAAGGTGATCCGTGCCGGAGTCAAGACCAAGGTGCTGATGCTTTCGGCAACGCCTGTCAACAACCGCTTTGTTGACTTGAAAAATCAGCTGGCCCTTGCCTATGAGGGAAGCTCCGAGTATCTGGATGAAAAGCTGAACACCTCAAAGAGCATTGAGGACATCTTCAAGCAGGCGCAGAAAGCCTTTAACGCATGGAGCAAGCTGAAACCAGAAGAGAGAACCACGGATGCGCTGCTGCGGACGTTGGATTTCGACTTCTTCGAGCTGCTGGACAGTGTTACCATCGCACGTTCTCGGAAGCATATCGAGAAGTACTACAACACCAACGCTATCGGAAAGTTCCCGGAGCGGTTGAAGCCGATTTCCGTCCGTCCATGCCTGACGGACCTGAATAATGCCATCAACTACAACGAAATTTATGAGCAGCTGATTCAGCTGAGCTTGTGCGTCTATATGCCCTCCAACTACATCTTCGCAAGTAAGATCCAGAAATATCAGGAGCTGACGCACAATAAGGGAGAGAATCTGACCCAGAGAGGCCGTGAGCAGGGTATTTGTCGGTTGATGAGTATCAACCTGCTGAAACGGCTGGAAAGCTCTGTACATTCGTTCCAGCTGACCCTGATGCGCATCAAGAAACTGATTGATGGTACGATTCAGTCCATTGACCAGTTTGAACGCTCCGGCCACGCTGATCTGGATATATACGACATGGCCGGAGACGATTTTGACATGGACGATGAAAACACTGACTTTTTCACCGTCGGCAAAAAAGTCAAAATCGACCTTGCGGATATGGACTGGAAGAGCTGGCGTACGGAGCTTCGGAAAGATGCAGAAATTCTGGAGCTGTTGACCTTTATGGTGGCAGATATCACGCCGCAGCATGACACAAAGCTGCAAGAACTGTTCCAGCTGCTGTCTGAAAAAATTGAGCACCCGATCAATGTCGGCAACAAGAAAGTGCTGATTTTTTCTGCATTTTCGGATACGGCAGAATACCTCTTTGACAATGTGAGTGCGTTTGTAAAGCAGAAATATGGGCTGAATACCGCTGTAATTACCGGCTCGATTGATGGACGTACCACGATCAAAGGCTTCAAGGCAACACTCAACAACGTGCTGACCTGCTTCTCTCCCATTTCCAAAGACCGGGATGTTCTGATGCCCGGCAGTTCCACGGAGATTGATGTGCTGATTGCGACAGACTGCATTTCTGAAGGTCAGAACTTGCAGGACTGCGATTATCTGATCAACTATGACATTCACTGGAACCCGGTACGCATTATCCAGCGTTTTGGACGAATCGACCGTATCGGCAGCAAAAACCAGTACATCCAGCTTGTGAATTTTTGGCCTGATCTGACGCTGGACGATTACATCAACCTGAAATCCCGTGTGGAGACCCGCATGAAAATCACCGTTATGACCTCCACCGGCGATGATGACCTTATCAACCCCGAAGAAAAGGGCGATTTGGAGTACCGCAAGGCACAGCTGAAACGCTTGCAGGAAGAGGTCGTTGACATCGAAGATATGTCGGACGGCATCTCCATTATGGATCTGGGCCTGAACGAGTTCCGGCTCGACCTGCTGGATTACATCAAACACAATGGTGATCTGGACAAGAAGCCCCGTGGACTTCATGCGGTGGTTCCGGCTACGGATGAACTGCCGGAGGGAGTGATCTTCGTGCTGAAAAACATCAATAACAGCGTCAATGTGGACAATCGGAACCGCATCCATCCGTTCTATATGGTTTACATCGGCATGGATGGGCAGATCATCTGCGACTACCTGAACCCCAAAAAGATGTTGGACGATATCCGGCTGCTGTGCCGTGGAAAGACTGAGCCAATCAAAGAGGTGTATGAACGCTTCAACCGGGAAACAGACGATGGAAAGGACATGGCAGAAATGTCCGAATTACTGAGTGAAGCCATTGACTCGATCATTGATGTCAAAGAAGAAAGCGACATCGACAGCCTGTTCTCTGCGGGCGGAACAACGGCATTGCTCAGTCAGGTGTCCGGACTGGATGATTTTGAATTGATTTGCTTTCTTGTTGTGAAATAGGGATAACTATGAAAAATCGAAATGGAAAATATGGATGGATTGTGATTTGGGCGGTAGGAAGTATAGTATTTGCATTTGTCATACATTGGTTGTTTAGTATTGAACCCACAGTAGAGTTCTTTCGAGCAAAATGGAGCGCAGGAGACATTTTGACGTATGCATCTACAATTATTCTTGGACTGCTTGCGCTATGGCAAAATCAAAGATTTAAGGAGGAAAACGATAAATCGCAAGAGCGGTTGGAAAAAATAAGCAATCGCACAAATGAATTACAAATCATATCGCAGTTAATTGAACATGAGAACGAACGGATAAATCTTTTAAGAAAATTGTTTCAAGAATTTTTTGAGGTATGTTCATGTAGCAATATAGTTGCAGAATACAGGGACGCCTCAAAAAATAAAGCAGATAATCTAAGTTCTTCAACGCGAAGAGCCAGTCAAATTAGAATATCGTATCAAATATTGATACAACAGCTGTTTATGGATAAACGTAAAAATACACAGGTAGATAGTTTGGTGGAATATGCTGGGAAACTTAGTACGTCGGCAATTGGATTGATACTTTCATTTACGATAGAGCAAGAAGAAAGTCATCTGAAAAATGATGAAAATGGTGAAATTAAACGATTGACGAATAAGCAGTTGCAAATCGAAGAAGCGTTAAATAAAGAATTTTATATATACATAACTGCACTAGAAAAAGAACGTAATGCACTGTTATTTGAGGATCACTCGTTGAAAGAATTGCAGGAAATGTATCAACGGAGAGAAGAATACGGAAAGATTTAACTTTAGGTCATGGAGGAAAATAGTTTGCTGAATTTTCCAAAATCTACCGAGTTCAATAAACGCATCCCGAAGCAGAAGTTCTATGAGAACATTGCCGTTACCCCGGCTATGAAGAGAGCCTTTGTCGAGCAGATCAGGATCATCTACTGGCGCAATAAGATTGCGACTACCACCCTGAATCTGGCGGCTGGGGAGCAGGTGACGGAGATCGAGGTGTTCGAGGTACGGCTGTCTGCCCCGAAGCTGGATGAGAGTGTCCTGCGCCAAATCGACCGGGAAATTCCGTATCACATCCTCTTTTTGCTGGAATACGAGGGCAGGTATCAGGCGGTCATCGGCTACAAGGAGGCTGCGGCGGGCAAGACAGCCTTTAAGGTTGATCGCTATTATTCTACGGACTGGCTGGACGAGGACGACCTGCCGGTGCATCTGGATGGATTTACGCTGGATGCCGTGTACGAGAATTTTGTCCGTCAGATTGCAGGCGATGTTCTGGTTGAAGAAAATGGCACTACGCTGAAAGAAAGCATTGAGCAGCAGAAGCAACGAGAGCAGCTGGAAAAGCAGATTGTGGCACTGGAAGCTAAAATCCGTAAGGAAAAGCAACCGAAGAAGAAGTTTGAATTGGCACAGAAACTTCAGAAATTGAAATTGGAGTAGCTATGAGAAAAAGTATTTTTGATATCGTGTCCTCCACTGTTGACATGGCAAGTGAGGTAAAGCGACTGCTTGTTATGTCTCAAAAAGAAACAGTACTTGTTGCAGAATACACTATAAATTACAATTTGTTTGACTTTGTGGACCGATATTGTTTTAAGGAATGGTCTGCTAGACAGCACTTTTTAAATGTTAATGATTTTTTGAATGCATTGAACTTTAGTTTGTTATATCATGATGCTCTAAATAACGTTGATTCGCTTCTGACTTTGATTGAGTTGATTTATAATTTTTGGGAGCTTTCATATCAAAAGCTTGATGATACTTCTTTACATGTGGAATGGACTGGAAATTATTATCATCTGAAAGATGTAATGGACGATTTGTTAGAGCAGTATAACCATACAGCTTATATTGATGAAGACAATGATTGTGTTCTTGTTATTGAAGACAAATCAGAAGTAAGTTCTGTTGCTGAAATAGTTCCAGAAAACTTATCTCTCAGCATTATTAAATATAATCACCGTTCTCTACAAGGTGATTTAAATACAAAAAAATCGATTCTAGTAGCATTAGGTGCTGAACTTGAGCCTCAAAGAAAAGAACTTCAAGAATTAAACAAGCAATTGACCTCTGACATATTTTTTATGTTAAACAATATGAATATCCGACATAACAATCGGAGCAAAAAGGAACTAGCTAAATATAAGGACTATGTTGCTAAGATGAAGTATGACCGTTTGGAGAAATGGTACGATGAACTATACCAAATGATGTTGCTTGCATTTTTGCTATTGGACAATGTTTCACGCCAGAAATCAGTAGCAGAGCTGAAAAGTAAAATTGGAGGATAATCATGGACAACCTTAAAATGCACAGCCTTGACGGTGTACAGCGCAACATAGATTTAATTGGCAAGCTGTTCCCCAACGCCATTACCGAGGTAAAGCGCAACGGCAAAGTAGAACACGCCATTGACTTTGACGTTCTGCGGCAGGAGCTTTCCGACTCCATTGTGGAAGGTCGGGAGGAACGCTATCAGTTTACTTGGCCGGACAAGAAAAAGGCGATGCTGGCGGCCAATGCGCCCATCACGGCAACCCTGCGTCCCGTTGTGGCGGATAGCGTTGGCAAAGATGGCACTCCCGGTGGCTTTGACAGCGAGAACCTCTACATCGAGGGCGATAATCTGGAAGTGCTGAAGCTCTTGCAAGAAACCTATCTGGGCAAAGTCAAGATGATCTACATTGACCCGCCGTACAATACGGGTAATGACTTTGTCTATGAGGACGATTTTGCCCAGAGTGCTGACGAATATATGGGGAACAGCGGTCAGTATGATGAAGAAGGCAATCGGATGGTGACCAATACTGAGAGCAACGGTCGTTTTCATACAGACTGGCTCAATATGATCTATCCACGCCTGAAAATTGCAAAGGATTTGCTTGCGGATGATGGGGCGATTTTTATTAGCATTGACCATAATGAACATGCTAATCTAAAAGAAGTATGTGATTTGACATTTGGCGTACAGTGCTTTATTGCCGAACTGGCATGGAAATCTAGCGATAACAGCAATAATAATGCATTGACTTTTTCAGAAGATTATAACACGATTCTAGTTTATGCTAAGAATCCTGATTGGAAACCACATTTTTTAAATGATCCGAAAAAAAGATCGCATTTCAAAAATCCGGATAATGATCCAAGAGGACCGTGGTTTGATGGAAATCCGGTAAATAATCCTGGACTACGTCCGAACTTACAGTTTAATATTACATCGCCTAGTGGAAAAGTTATCAAGCACCCAGCAAATGGATGGCGTTGGTCAAAAGAAACAATTGCAGAAAAGTTAAAGACTGGAGAACTACGTTTTTCAGAAGATGAAACGCGCCTTATCCGTCGGACATATTTGGCCGATATGGAAGGCCTTCCCCCTTCAACACTTTGTGTTGACCTTGAAGTTACCGGTCATACCAGAGGAGCAAAATATGAATTAAAAAAGCTTTTTCCAGAATATCCGGTAACGGATTTGTTTAGTACGCCAAAGCCAACATTGCTCATAAAATATTTACTTACTCTCGGAACCGATAAGAATTCTTTGGTTATGGATTTCTTTTCTGGATCCGGAACAACAGCTGATGCAGTAATGCAATTGAATGCCGAGGAAGCAGGCAATCGAAAATTCATACTAGTTCAACTAGCAGAACCATGCACAGGTAATACATCTTTCTCCAATATTTGCGAAATGGGCAAGGAGCGCATCCGCCGTGCTGGGCGCAAAATCAAGGAGGATGCTGGGCTGACTGCTCTGACTGATTTGGATATTGGTTTCCGCTGCTTGCGTCTGGATGAAAGCAACATGAAGCCGGTTTACTACACGCCGGATGAAGTCGGTCAGCAGGATCTGTTCTCGTTGGTGGACAACGTGAAGGAAGACCGTACCCCGGAGGACTTGCTGTTCCAGGTGATGCTGGATCTGGGTGTGCTGCTGTCCAGCCCCATTGAGGTAAAAGAGATCGCAGGCAAAAAGGTGTTCAACGTGGCAGATGGGTTCCTGTTGGCGTGCTTTGACCATGATGTGACCGAGGAAACCGTCAAGGCGATTGCGCAGATGAAGCCGTACTATGCTGTTTTCCGTGACAGCTCCATGGCAAACGACAGCGTTGCAACAAACTTTGACCAGATTTTTGAAACGTATAGCCCGGAAACGGTAAGGAAGGTGCTGTGATGGATTTTAATGGCATTAACTTACCTGATTTAACCACAAGAATAGATACCTCGTTTATTGATGAAATGAATAGGCGAAATCAGGAAATGATTGATAGCATTACGCCACTGAACGAGATTCTTGCAGAGGAAATAAAACCAATACTTGAAGGAAATCAGAAAGTGGTAGAGGGACTTAATGATAACTATTCAAAACTTAACGATTTGTACCTGTTGAAAGAGAAAGAGCTGGAAGAAAGCAAACAGGAAGCTGAAAAAGCAAAAAAGTATAATACAAAGATGCTGATTATTGCCCTTGTTTCTGCGGGTATTGCGTTAGCTTCGCTTGTTGCTACTATCCTTATTGCTGTTTTTTAATGGTGAAAATGTGATATGGATGATAAAAAGAAAAAAGAACTTGCTATTCGCAGTTCAGCGGCAGAATATTTGACCTTTGTGGCTTCTACGGGTGAGAGCGATGTAAGCTATGAAATGCGCTATGAGGATGAAAACATCTGGCTGACGCAGAAGATGATGGCGGCACTGTATGATGTGGATGTGCGCACGGTCAACGAGCATATCAAAAAAATCTATGCGGACGGCGAACTGACCGAGCAGGCAACTATCCGGAAATTCCGGATAGTTCAGACCGAGGGCACTCGTCAGGTCAATCGGGAACTGACGCATTATAATTTGCAGATGATTATTGCCGTGGGCTTCAAGGTGAACAATCAGCGTGCTGTGCAGTTCCGCAAGTGGGCGGGGCAGATCGTCAAGGAACACACCATTCAGGGCTGGACAATGGATGTGGAACGCCTGAAAAAGGGTCACATGTTCACGGATGAATACTTCGAGCGGCAGCTGCAGCAGATTCGGGAAATTCGTCTGTCGGAGCGCAAGTTCTACCAGAAAGTGACGGATTTGTACGCAACAGCGTTTGATTATGACAAGGACGCCAAGACGACCCGCCTGTTCTTCCAGACGGTTCAGAATAAGATGCACTATGCTGTGCATCGCCACACGGCGGCAGAACTGATCGTGGAGCGTGCCGATGCCAACAAGGAGCACATGGGGCTTACCACATGGGAAAATGCGCCGGATGGGAAAATCCTGAAAGCGGATGTGACAGTAGCCAAAAACTACCTGAGCAAAGAGGAAATGAACTATCTGGAGCGAATCGTGTCGCTCTATCTGGATTATGCCGAGCTGCAGGCCGAGCGCAAGATCCCCATGAGCATGGAGGACTGGGCAAAGCGGCTGGACGGTTTTCTGGAGTTCAACGGCAATGAACTGCTGACAGGCCCCGGTAAAATCAGCGCAGAACAGGCCAAACTCCATGCAGAAACCGAATACGAAAAGTATCGTGTCATTCAGGATCGCCTGTATGAAAGCGATTTTGACCGGTTCCTGATGCTGGAGCAGGAGGTAAACCACAAAGATGAAGTTTAGTTTTAAGATTCAGCAGTACCAGACCGATGCTGTGGATGCGGTGGCACGGGTCTTTCAGGGTCAGCCCTACAATGCAGGCGTGTCGTACCTGCGGGATATGGGAAGTCTGTCCGCACAGCCGCAGCAGCTGAGCCTTGTTTCCAACGGGGACGATGCAACACAGGTGGAATTGCAGGATTTAATCAACGATTCCGGCTTTAAGAACGAAGCACTCCAATTGACCGATCAGGAGTTGCTTCAGAACATCCGCACATTGCAGGCAGAAGCAAACATCCATCAGTCGGACAAGCTGGTAGCACCGCTGGGAAGATGCTCGCTGGATATTGAGATGGAAACCGGCACAGGCAAGACCTATGTTTACATCAAGACCATGTTCGAGCTGAATAAGCGGTATGGTTGGAGCAAATTTATCGTTGTTGTGCCGAGTATCGCCATCCGTGAAGGCGTAAAGAAGTCCTTTGAGATCACTGCCGATCACTTTATGGAGTGCTACGGCAAAAAGGCACGGTTCTTTATCTACAACAGCAGCAACCTGAATCAGTTGGATTCCTTTTCCAGCAATTCCGGCATCAATGTCATGATCATCAACACGCAGGCGTTTGCCGCCTCCATGAACGAGGACAAGAACGTGGAAGGCCGCAAGGGTGATGCCGCTGCGAGAATTATCTACACCAAGCGGGATGAGTTCGGCTCCCGCCGCCCGATTGATGTGATTGCCGCCAACCGCCCGATCCTGATTCTGGACGAACCGCAGAAGATGGGCAAAGAGGACTCTGCCACTCAGAAAGCCCTGAAAAAGTTCAATCCACTTTTCACACTGAATTACTCTGCTACCCACGCCAAGCAGCATAATCTGATTTACGTTCTGGATGCGCTGGACGCTTACAATAAGCGACTGGTCAAGAAAATCGAAGTCAAAGGCTTTGAGATCAAAAATCTGCGTGGTACGGACAAGTATCTGTATCTGGAAAGCATCATCATCTCCCCGAAGAATCCGCCACGGGCAAAAGTGGAGATGGAGGTCAGCTACCAGAACGGCACGAAGCGAGAGTTCCATATGCTGGATGTGGGCGATAATCTCTATTATAAATCCGGGGAAATGGAGCAGTACAAGGGCTTCGTAGTGTCGGAAATCGACCCGATCACGGGTGTTGTGACTTTTACGAACGGCGATACCATCCGCAAAGGCGATGTCACCGGCGACGTTTCCGAAAACGATATGCGCCGGGTACAGATTCATGAAACGATCCTTTCGCACTTTGAAAAAGAACAGGAACTTTTCAAACTGGGCATCAAGACGCTTTCCCTGTTTTTCATTGACGAAGTGGCAAAATACCGCCAGTATGATGAAGACGGAAACGAGCTGCTGGGCGAGTACGGCAAGATTTTTGAGCAGGAGTATCTTTCGGTTCTGAATGAGCATCGCACCCTGTTCGACCCGGCTTATACTGCCTATCTGGATTCGACCGATGTGCATGATGTCCACAAGGGCTATTTCAGCATCGACAAGAAAGGTCACAGCGTCAACAGTTCGGTCAAGCGTGGCTCAGATATGTCGGATGACATTTCTGCCTATGACCTGATCCTGAAAAATAAGGAACGTCTGCTGTCCTTTGAAGAGCCGACCCGGTTCATCTTCTCCCACTCTGCCCTGCGGGAAGGCTGGGATAACCCGAATGTGTTCCAAATCTGCACCCTGAAGCACAGCGACAGCACCACGCAGAAGCGGCAGGAAGTAGGCCGTGGTCTGCGTCTGTGCGTGAATAAGGACGGAAACCGCATGGATGCGGAAGTGCTGGGAGATAAGGTGCAGGATATCAACGTCCTGACCGTTATTGCCAGCGAGAGCTATGCAGGATTTGTAGACGGACTGCAAAAGCAGACCGAAGCAGTGCTGTATGATCGCCCCCGCAAGGCAGACATTGCATATTTCACCGGCAAGACCATCAGGTTGGATGGCAAAATTGTCAAAGTGGATGACCGTCAGGCACGGGCAATTTATCAGTATCTTGTCCGCAATAACTATGTGGATGAGCAGGATAACGTCACGCAGGACTACCGGGACGATGTGCAGACCGGAACACTTGCACCGGTGCCGGAAACGCTGAAACCCATTGAAGAGGGCGTGCACACGCTTGTGCAGGCAATTTATGATGACAGTATGCTCAAGTCTATGTTTGAGGATGGCAACAAGCCGAAAGTGCTGGAAAATCCGCTGAACGACCGGTTTGAAAAGGCAGAGTTCCAGAAGCTCTGGCAGACAATCAACCACAAATACGCCTATACGGTGGATTTTGATTCTGAGGAATTGATTCAGAAAGCAATCGTACACATCGACAGGGAACTGTACGTCAGTCGCCTGCAATATACCGTTACCTATGCCGGGCAGAAAGATGTCCTGAGTGCCGATATGGTGCGAGAAGGCAGCAGCTTCAGCGATGCCAAGAGCAGAACAAAAAAATTAGAACATGACTACGCAGGTCAGGTTGCGTATGACCTGATCGGCAAAATTGCAGAGGGCACAACGCTGACCCGGCATACCGTTGCACGGATTTTGCAGGGCATCAAGCCGACAACCTTTGCGATGTACCAGAACAACCCGGAAGAATTTATCGCAAAGGTGATCCGGCTGGTCAAGGAGCAGAAAGCTACCATGATCGTGGAGCATATCACCTATGATACGATTGAAGGCAGCTACGACAGCAGTATCTTTACGGCAGAGAAACACGCTCTGACGATGGATAAGGCTTACAAGGCACAAAAGGCGATTCAGGATTACGTTTTCACCGATGGCACAGCGGAAAAGAGCGTGGAACGGAAGTTTGCGGAAAATCTGGACGGTGCAGAGGAAGTCTTTATCTATGCAAAACTGCCGAAAGGCTTCTATATTCCGACCCCGGTTGGACACTACTCCCCGGACTGGGCAATCGTGTTCCATGAGGGCAAGGTGAAACACATCTATTTTGTAGCAGAAACCAAAGGCACGATGGAAAGCCTGAACTTGCGCCCAATCGAGAAGTCCAAGATCGACTGCGCCAAGAAGCTCTTCGCAAAATTGTCAGATGGTCTTGTGACATACGACCATGTAGACAGCTATCAAGAGCTGATGAATAAGGTACTGCAGTGACCAGTACAAAATGAATCATGAAGCGGCTGTTTGCGTAGATGCAGATGGCCGCTTCTGCATTTGACATCCTGATCGAGAGTGTGAGCGATAATATAGGGCTGCGATGAGTTTGAACGAATCAGCGATGCAATCGCACAGCCTGCATCCACCGGATGCAGTTCAAGGGTTTGACTTTCCCAACAAGTGTTTGGCAACGCAAAAATGGTATATATATACGTGTGAAGACACATCTTGTTAGCACTATGAGGCTGCTCAAAACGCCTCCCAAATTTGAAAATCACTTTGCAAGAATGATCGTCCGTTTTCAAGCTCAACTTGAAGTGGACGGTTGTTTTTCTGCTCAAAAAAGTTCCGAGTTGGCATTCCATTACAAACAGAACGAGTTGTCCTGTTCGCTCTTTTTACCAAGGTTTCCCTTGCGTTTTCTTGCACACTGCCGAAAGTGGCGTGTTTTCAAAGTTTTTTGTTGACACGACTGCGATTTTTG
>ULVX01013157.1_pt1 | contig 13341 bp, 10 predicted proteins | sample 1959811 | NCBI WGS metagenome assembly ULVX01 (sample SAMEA4835797, study PRJEB28245) | human gut metagenome | biome: gut microbiome; material: fecal sample | place: Denmark | collected 2008
AACTAACAACAAATTTCAATTAACATAATTTTCCTTCATTATCTTCTTCCTCCTATAACATCCAATCGCTATCTGACTATCATCTTGGAATAAAATTACAGCTTTATTTACAAGCTTCGAAAACAACTCAGTCAGGAAATTAACCATTAACTCTAATTTCTTCCACAAATATTCAATGATTTGCACAGATTATCTCTACATTTGCGATATATATATATATTAATGTATTGACTATGAACTGGACCCAGCTATTATCCGGCAAGCGTTTCGGAATGGAAGAGTATCACGAGCGGAAACATGAGAGAACTGATTTCCAACGTGACTATGACCGTTTGATTTTCTCATCCCCTTTTCGAAGACTACAAAACAAGACACAGGTGTTCCCCCTTCCGGGAAGTATCTTTGTACATAACCGACTTACACATAGTCTGGAAGTATCATGCGTAGGACGTTCATTGGGTAATAACGTAGCGAAAGGACTTATGCAAAAATATCCGGACGGCAGTATCAACTTCCCAGAGATAGGTTCCATCGTATCAGCCGCTTGCCTTGCCCATGATATGGGAAACCCTCCATTCGGGCATTCCGGAGAGAGAGCGATCTCCGCTTACTTCTCCGAAGGGAATGGGCGAAAACTAGAAGAGAAAGTACGGAAGGAACGGGGACGCTGGGAAGACTTCGTCCATTTTGAAGGTAACGCAAACGCCATGCGGTTGTTGACCCATCAGTTCATTGGACGCAGAAAAGGGGGATTTGCCTTAACATATAGCACATTAGCCTCTATCATCAAATATCCTTACGCATCCATCTATTCAGGAAAGAAAGGGAAATTCGGCTTTTTCCAATCGGAGGAGGGAAGTTATCTGCAAATCGCCCAAGAGCTAGGGATCGGACATAGCCCGGAAGCCCCAGACAAATTTCTTCGTTACCCGTTAGTTTATTTAGTAGAGGCGGCAGACGATATCTGCTATCAAATAATGGATATAGAAGATGCTTGCAAACTGCATATCCTGACCACCGAAGAGGCCATACAGCTATTATTGGGATTTTTCGAAGGAGAGCGGTTGGAGCATATCCGCAAGGTCATGCATATGGTAGACGATACCAATGAGCAAATCGCCTATCTGCGTTCTTGTATTATCGGGCTATTAGTGGATGAATGTTCCCGTGTCTTTTTAGAGAACGAGGAAAGCATCCTCAATGGTACCTACAGCACTCCGTTAATCAGTAACATATGCGATCAAGCCAAACAGGCTTACGCTAATTGCTCGGCTACAGCATACAAGAAAATATATAAGGCAAAAGAAGTGCTCGACATTGAATTAGCCGGTTATCATATTTTCAGCCATCTGATCGACAGCTTGACCGAGGCCGTGATGAACCAAGAGCATGCTTACAGCAAACTGCTCTTACAACGGATACCGGAGCAATACGACACAAACGCTCCTACTACATATGGCAAGATACAATGCGTACTCGATTATATCTCCGGCATGACCGATGTATATGCGCTCGATCTATACCGGAAAATCACAGGTATGAGCCTGCCGGCCGTTTGATGTTGTAATAAAGTGTTAGAATTCTTCCCGGTACTTGCTTTCCATGCGATCATCCAAGATACTTAGATAGCTTTTATAGCGGGACTCGCTGATTAGCCCATCGTTAACGGCTTGAATGACGGCGCAGCCCGGTTCATGACGGTGCGTGCAGTTATTGAAACGGCATTCTTCCGAGTATTTAAACAACTCCCGGAAATAATGGGAGATCTCAGCGTCCGCCATCTCGATCGTTCCAAATCCTTTGATACCCGGAGTATCGATCAAATAGCCTCCCCCGGGAAGAGAAATCATCTCGGAAAAGGTGGTCGTATGCATTCCTTTGTTATGATATTCGGAGATATCACCGGTACGGAGATTCACCCCCGGCACCAGTTTATTGATAATCGTGGATTTTCCGACACCCGAATGGCCGGACAAAAGCGTAATCTTATCTTTTAGATCCGCTTTCAAGGCATCCAAACCTTCCTCGGTCCGGGCACATAGCGTCGAACAGGGATAGCCAATCGAGGTATACAACTCGATTAAACACTCCAACGCCCTTTGATCCTCATTATTATAACGATCAATCTTATTGAAAACTAATTTAACGGGGACACGATAAGCCTCGGCTGTCGCCAAGAAGCGATCGATAAATATCGTTGTTGTTATAGGATAATTCACTGTAACGATCAGCATCGCCTGATCCAAATTCGCGGCGATAATATGCGATTGCTTCGATAAGTTAGAGGCACGACGGATGATATAATTCTTACGCTCCTCGATCTCTGTAATAAAAGCGGTTCCTTCTTTATTAATATCGATTACGACACGGTCTCCTACCGCAACCGGATTGGTACTCTTTATGTCTTTCAGACGAAAGTTACCCTTGATCTTACTCTCTATATCTCGCCCGTCTTCCGTACGGACCGTATACCAACTACCTGTGTTTTTTATTACCAGTCCCCTCATGAGAATTGAAAATTGAGAATTGAAAATTGAGAATTGGAATAAGGACTCAATGGGGTTCCTTAATTCTCAATTCTCAAGTTTCAACTTTCAATTATTTAAACGGTCATTACTTCTTTTTCTTTAGCGGCGTAAAGCTCATCGATCTTTTTGATAAACTTATCATGGATTTTCTGAACCTCTGCCTCGGCGTCTTTCTCTACGTCCTCGGGAACCCCATCAGACTTGATGCTTTTCTTCAAAGCCTCGATAGCGTCACGACGAGCGTTACGAACGCTGATCTTCGCATTCTCCGCCTCCTGCTTACATTGTTTCACCAATTGACGGCGACGCTCCTCAGTCAACGGAGGAATACCTAAGCGGATCACCTCACCGTTATTCTCCGGCGTGATACCTAACTCAGAATCCAGAATACCTTTCTCAATATCGCGGATGATCTTCTTCTCCCACGGAGTGATCATGATAGTCCGTGCGTCCGGAACCGTCACCGTAGCCACGTTAGTAAGAGGAACAGGCGCCCCATAATACATTACCTTCACACAATCGAGGATTTTCGGATTAGCCTTACCAGCCCGAATGTGAGACAATTGCTCGTCCAGATACTCAATGGCGAACGTCATCTTCTCTTCCCCTGCTTTGATCAATTGTTTCGTATCTATCATAAATATACGTTTTTTGTTTGCGAATCTTTTAATTAACAAAAGTAATAAAGATTTCCAACTTCGCAAACATATAATTAAAATACTCCCTAACAAAAGATTTATAGTACCGTATAAAAGCTTATCACCTTCACTGTTTACTTAACTTAGACGTAAAGAATAGTAAGTAGGCTACACCCACGCACAACACCAGCACCGCCCCTACTTGAGAAGCCAACATATCGGATGCCACGCCCATAAAGATCGGGAAGATCGTGCCGCCAAACAGTCCCATAATCATCAAACCGGACACCTCATTCTGCTTATTCGGCATAGAAAGTAGGGCTTGGGCGAAAATAATGGAGAAGACGTTCGAGTTTCCAAAGCCGATCAAGGCGATACAAGCATAGATGATCTCTTTCGAATGAAATAGCAGCAAACCGATCATCGCCAATAACATCAAGAAAACACTAAAGGCGAAGAATCCTTTCGGAGAGACTTTTCGCAAGATAAAAGCCCCGGAGAAGCATCCCGCCGTACGGAAGATGAAATAGAGGCTCGTGGCGAAGCCTGCGTCGGCCAACGTCATGCCTAGACGTTCCATCAAGATCTTCGGGGCGGTCGTATTCGTCCCTACATCGATCCCCACATGGCACATGATACCGATAAAGCAAAGCAGGATAAAAGGCTTGCCCAGCAAAGCCAGACATTCGCCAAAGGTGGAGGGCCGCCCCTCCTCTTTGGTCTCGTGGATAGTGGTAGCTCCCAATAGCAGGATAGCGATCACGGCGATCACCATATAGACCGGAAACAAGACACGCCAACCGAGTCCCATCGACGGTATCGCTTGGGTAGCACCCCACATGGCGATATAAGGCGCCAAGAAGGAGGCGATCGCCTTCACGAACTGGCCAAACGTCAAGGAACTAGCTAGCTTATCCCCGCTTACGATATTCGATAATAACGGGTTCAAGGAAGTCTGCATCAAAGCGTTGCCGATACCCAACAGGGAGAAGGATATCAACATGACCATATATGCGTCGTCGAAGATCGGGATCATTAGCGAAAGAAACGTTACGATCAAGCTCAATAACACGGTCTTCTTCCGCCCGATACGGTTCATCAACATCCCCGTCGGGACGGAGAAGATCAAGAACCAGAAGAACACAAGCGACGGGAAGATATTCGCCTCCGAATCACTCAAGCCTAAATCCGCTTTCAGGTAATTAGAGGCGATTCCCACTAAGTCCACGAATCCCATGGCGAAGAACGCCAACATCACGGGAATCAATTTCAAGGATGAAGTCTTCTCGCTCATGGCTTATAAATCTTTAGGGTAAGCAGGCCATGCGCCACTCTGCGTACAAACATAAGCGGCTACTTTTACCGCTTTCTCATGTGCCTCACGTAAAGGTTTTCCGGTTAAGATCGATGAAATAAACGCCCCGGAGAAAGAATCGCCGGCGCCTACCGTATCTACCACCTGTACCTTCGGGGTAGGAATCGTAGAGACCTCCTCCTCGGAAAAGATCGTACTATACTCCGCCCCGGCCGTAAGTACCAAATAGCGCAAACCATATTTCTTCATGAACCAGCGACACATATCCTCTATCGTGCCTTCCAGACCAAACATCGGGCGAAGCATTTCCAATTCCTCATCATTGATCTTGAATACGTTCGCCAATTTGAGCAACGATTCGATCAATTCCTTCGAATAGAAATGCTGACGGATATTGATATCGAAAAAGCGCAAGGCATGACTAGGCATATAAGAAAGCAAGGTACGAAGCGTCTCACGAGATTCCGCGGCACGTTGCGCCAATGTTCCGAAGCATACGGCGTCCGCACGTTTCATCAGGTCGATAGACGCTTGGGTAAGAGGGATATGATCCCATGCCACACCTTCGATGATCGTATAGGAAGGGATGCCGTTCTTTAGCTCTACCATCACGCTTCCGGTCGGATATTCCACCGTACTGATATAATTACTATCGATACCGTTCTTATCCAATTCCTGAATAATCTCGGTTCCGAACACGTCGTTGCCCACGGCACTGATCGCGTAACCTTCCGCTCCTAATTGGGTAGCGTGATACACAAAATTAATCGGCGCTCCACCGGCTTTCTTCACTTCCGGGAAAACATCCCACAATAATTCACCAATGCCTACTACTACAGGTTTACTCTTTTCCATGATATATTTTGTTTTTAATTATTTGAAGGGATAAATGGTTAATGACGTAACCGTAAACGCTCCTCCCTTCGCATTGAAGCTAATGCGATTATACGGCTCTTCCGGGAAGACTAGGTTGGTCATGACAAACTCTCCATTCCCGTCGAAAGCCTCTATGCTGGATTTATCTACCAGCAAACGCAAGGTATATTCCTTAGCGGCGGAGATCGGTGCCGAGGTAGCCGTGGCGAATGTCTTGCTAAAATCCGTAGCCCCGCTGTTACGGCGATCCATCGTGAACGTATTATCCAGAAGATTATAACGCATCTCCACTTCCTCGCCTTTCGAGTTAAACAATTGGAAACTCATGATATCGGCCCCATTGTTCTTAAATTTGATCTCGATCTCATAGGTTCCCGCATTGCCGGAAAGAATCGGATTGATCTCATGGGAACGGTCTACCTTGAAGGCTCCTTTCTTCTGGGCTTTACCTCTCAATTTCAACATTTCGGGAGACGGGGTGCTGCTCAAGTACGTCTGCCCGTTTTTCGTATAAAGAACCAAGTCGCGAGGAACCGAGTTCGCGCTCCGGTATTGCGAGGTCGGCACGTTATTCGCATACTCCCAATTGCTCATCCAAGCCAAGGCGATCTTCCGGTCCTCCGGAGCGTTACTCCAAGTTACCGTAGCGTAATGATCCTTGCCGTAATCCATCCATTTGGTCAAGGCCGGAGATTCATTCACGAACTGTTTCCCATCGAACGTACCTACGAAATATTGGGTAGCGGAGCCGCCAAACGGACCGCCGGGGTTGATATTACAGATCAAGACCCACTTCTTCAATTCCGTACCCTTCACCGGAAGCTCGATCAAGTCCGGGCATTCCCAAACGCCCGCATGCGCTCCTTGTCCTTCTCCGAAACTGCTCTCATACGTCCAGTCCTTCAAATTGGGAGAAGAATAGAGTTGCATCTCCTGCCCTACGGCGAGTACCATGATCCATTTATTGGATTCCTTATGCCAGAAGACTTTCGGGTCACGGAAATCACGTTGCGTAGAAGTAAGGATCGGATTCCGGTCATATTTCCTGAACGTCCGGCCGTTGTCCAAGCTATAGGCCATACTCTGCACTTGCCGGTCGCTAGCCGAGGTATAGAAAGCCACGATAGCGCCAGCGCCAAAACCGGCGGTATTATCCTTATCCACCACACAGCTACCGCTGAAGATCGTACCCAAGGCATCCGGAGCGATCGCCACCGGTTGATGCTCCCAATGAATCAAGTCCTTGCTGATCGCATGCCCCCAGTGCATATTCCCCCACATCGAGCCATACGGATTGTATTGATAGAACAAATGATACTCACCATCCTTGTATACCATGCCGTTCGGATCATTCATCCATCCCCAAGCCGGCGAGAAATGATAGGCCGGACGGAATTTCTCCCGGTTAGACGAATCAAACTGATCGGATAGCTTCATCTCTTTCCAGCAAAGAGCCGATTCCGGGGCAAGCTGGAAGTTGAAGGAGATATGCTTATCCGCATACCCTGATAGATCTACCGGAACGAAATAATCCACCTTATTCACCGCCAAACGAACATTAAAAGTCCGTACCACGTCATTATCGACAATCATATATAACTTGGATTCCGGCGAGGACTCCTCGACCGGAAGCAACAAATACTTGGCTTGCGCATCCACACGGACAATGCTTTGTCCTTCGCCCAGATGCTTTATATCTATAGTACGTTCTGTCGCATATCCGGCCAACGGATCGACAGCACTTAATAAAACGACACCGACAGCCATACATAAACTCTTAAGAAGTCTCTTTGTTTGTTGTTTCATAAACGAACGGATTAAAGGATAATACTGTTTGATTCTCCGCCAAAATTAATAGGATTCTTCCGGATAGAAAAACACTTATGCCCTAAAGATGAGGAGATATGACATTTGTGATAAAGATCGTACAAATGTTATTGATACTCGGTAGGCGTAACCCCGTAGACCGCCTTGAAACATTTAGAGAAGTAAGCGGGCGAGGAGAAACCGGTTCGGTAAGCGATCTCACTCACCGTATATGCGTTCTGCCTCAACAACTGGGTCGCCTTATTCAAGCGATAGGTACGCAAGAACTCGACAGGTGCGGTTCCGGTAAGCTCCTTGATCTTCCGGTGAAGGTGCCCCCGGGATAATCCCAAGGTCTCGCTTAGTTTCTCCACATTATATTCGGGGTCCGCATAAACCGCCTCGATCTGTTCCGCGAACTTACGCAAGAAGGCATCATCGATACTCTCCACCTTTTCCGGCTCGGACAGAAGGAGCTTATTATCCCGCAGCTTCTCCAACAAACGTTCCCGTAACTTCTGGCGCTCTTGCAATAGGTGGATAATCTTGATCTTCACGTAATCCGTATGGAAAGGCTTCTGTATATAATCGTCCGCCCCGCCGGTTATTCCGAAAATCCGTTGACGCTCATCGGTCAAGGCGGTCAATAAGATCACCGGGATATGGCTAAAGGGAAGTTGCGACTTGATCGTCCGGCAAAGTTCGAAACCATTCATCTCCGGCATCATCACATCGCTTACTACCAATGATATCTCCTCCTCTTCCAATACCCGCAAGGCTTCTTTCCCGTTCGCGGCCGTCCAGATCTTGAAATGAAGGCTAAGCTCACGTTCCAAAAAGCCGCGGACCTCATCGTCATCCTCGGTGATCAGTATCGTATAAGGATAGGTCTTGGAAAGCATCTCCTTGGTTTCCGAGTCGTCCAACCGGGAGGCTTCGTAGGCTTGATGGGATACGGGCGTTTCCATCAGGTCGCTATCCTCGAAATGCGCCTTTCCTTTCCGTAGGCAAACCGTAAAGGTAGTTCTTTGCCCCGGCTCGCTCTCCACACGGATCTCCCCTCCGTGCATATGTATATACTCCTTTACCAAATGCAATCCGATCCCGGTTCCCATCGACCGATCCTCCGTATAGAAACGGTCAAACAGATGCGGAAGGTTAGCGGGACGGATGCCACTTCCCGTATCGATAACCTGTATAAAGACCCGATCTCCCTCTTCCGTCAGCTCTATCCGCACGCTACCTCCCTCCGGCGTAAACTTAAAAGCGTTCGAGAGAAGATTGAAAAATACCTTCTCCAATAAGTCCGGATCGATCCATAGCGTACATTGTTTTATCGAAGAAGTGAACGTATAGGAGATCGCACGTACCGAGGCCATACTGTCAAAATAAGATTTGATCTCGCCAACGAAAGGAACCAAATCGATTTCCCGTACCGCTAGTTTCTCTTGCTTGCCTTCCACCTTCCGGAAATCCAATATTTGGTTGATCACACGCAACAAACGGTTGGCGTTCTTCTGGATCAGTCCTAGATCCGAGGCGTAAGGAGATTCCCGCAACGAGACAATCAAGCGATCCAAAGGGGCGAGAATCAAGGTCAAGGGCGTACGTACCTCGTGGGAGACATTCGTAAAGAATTGGAGTTTCTGCGCCGTCACCTCTTTCATCTCCGCGTTCAAGGAGATTAGCTTACGATTCGCCTGCCTCATCTTCCGGTTTATGTAAAAGGCGTAAATGGAAAGGGCGATAAAACCGATCATCAATAAGGAGATCACCCCTAAAGAGTTTCGCAGGAAATAAAACCGGTCGGACAAACCGTCGATGCGGGAACGCTGCGCCTCGATACGTTGCTTATATTTCTGGAGTTGGTCCGCTTGCAACAATAAGGTGCGGGCAGACTGATGATCTACCGGAGCCGTACGAAGAGGGATAAACTTATCCACCGGCTCCCCTTGAATGATACGCATAGCCGTGCGAATCACTTGCTCCCCTCCTGTCGGATAGAGGAAAGAGGCGTTGATCCGTCTATCTTCCACGGCTTCCAGACCGGCACCCGCCACAGCATCCACGCCGATAATCCGCAAATCCCGTCCTCGGATGGAATCCCATGCCATAAAGTATTCCCGGGCGGCTATGGCCATCATGTCGTTATGGGCGTAAACGAAATCTATCTGCTCGGGATGCTCTAACTTCCGAAGCTCCATCCGGGCGGTATCGACCAGCCATTGTCCTTCTATCTTACGGAAAGAAAGATCCTCCCTTTCTCGCAAGGCATCGACAAAACCTTTATGTCGCTCTTGCGCCGGGGAGGTTTGCGTGAGTCCCCATATCTCTAAGATAATAGCGTTCGAGGGAAGATAATGGGCGGCGTAATTGCCTGCCGCTAGTCCGATCTCATAATTGTTCGCCCCGACAAAAGAGGTGTATTGATCGGTATTTACCTTGCGATCTGTAATGATCGTCGGGATTCCGGCACGGTACGCTTCCTCGGCAACTGCCGTGATCGGCTCGGATTGATAGGGGGAGATGATCAAGACATCCACCTTTTGGCGGATCAAGTCTCGTATTTGTTGTATTTGTGTCTCGTTATTGTTTTGCGCGTCCTTTATAATAATTTCCACATCATCATAGTTAGAGGCTTCGATACGCATATCGTTAATCATAGCTTCCCGCCAAGCATCGTCCAACATACATTGGGAGAGGCCGATAACGTGCCTCTTCTGTTTCCCCGAGCTCGTGCAACCACACAATACGATCAAGGTTAACCATACTAGTAAAAAGGGATGCTTCATATACAAGAATAAAGGTCTAACGTATTTGCCACAGGGCTGGCACAACCTTGCCATGCCTGTGGCACGACAGTGCCATACGGATGGCATAGCTGTGCCATAACCAGTGGCACAACTATGCCATCAGCATGGCACTGCCATGTCATCGGTTAATGGCACTAATTATGCACCAGTGTCCCGATATTCTCTCCGCTCATCACTTTCTTCAAGTTGCCGTTGGTGTCCATATCGAATACGATGATCGGGAGGTTGTTCTCTTTACACATCGTGGTAGCGGTCAAGTCCATTACCTTCAGGCCCCGGGTATAGATCTCATCATACGTAATATCGGAGAACTTGGTAGCCGTAGGATCTTTCTCCGGATCAGCGGTGTAAATACCGTCCACACGGGTACCTTTCAGCATGACATCCGCCTCGATCTCGATGCCTCTCAAGGAAGATCCGGTATCCGTAGTAAAGAACGGATTACCCGTACCGCCGGACATGATTACCACGTTGCCTTGTTCCAGCAACTCGATCGCACGCCATTTATTATAGAACTCGCCGATCGGTTCCATACGGATAGCCGTCAGTACCTTCGCCTTCACGCCTTGAGCGACCAAAGCGGAGCTAAGCGCCAAGCTATTGATCACCGTTGCCAGCATCCCCATCTGGTCTCCTTTTACCCGATCGAAACCTTTGGAAGCGCCGCTCAACCCGCGGAAAATATTACCTCCACCGATCACGATACCGATCTGTACACCCATCTCGGCGATCTCCTTGATCTGTGCCGCATATTCATTCAAGCGAACCTCATCGATCCCATATTGTTTACCACCCATCAGCGACTCCCCGCTTAATTTTAATAAGATACGTTTGTATTGAGCCATGTTTTGTATATATTTAATATGTAATTCCGCAAAAGTAATGATTTATTGAAGGCTTGTGATAATTCGCAAGACATTCGATTTCAAAGGAAGAAGACTTTGTTTGATAATCGCAAATATAATAGCCTCATCAATACTAGAATATTCATGTGAAATAATATTCCTTAGTCCTATAATCTTTCGCCAAGGAACATCTGGAAAACTCAACAATAGTTCACCATTTGTTTGATCATCTATCTTTTTAATGCTCTCCCCTATAATTTGAAGACGCATGACACATCCGTCAAATACCAAAACACTATCAGGAGACAATAAAAACTCTTCCGGAGTATTGATAGCCTCACTCCAATGAAGTATCAAATCTATTGACTCGACAACTTGTTCGCAACGGTCTATAATTCGATTCTTATCAAACATAGATTCCGTCTTTAAGAATATTATTTTTTAGCGCAGGCCGTAAAGAGTCTCTTAATCGGACTAAATCCACCTTACATTTACACAAAGACTCCAAAAGCTCTTTTAGATCGAAGATAATAAAAGGCTCGACTTTCTCTAATGACACAAATACGTCTAAGTCACTATCCTCCCTATGTTCACCTCTAGCCACGGAGCCAAATATCCCCAGCTCCTTAATCCCGAACTGAGCACCAAACTCTTTCTTGAATCTAGCCAATATCTCTTTATATTCTGCCGCAGACCTCATAATGAATCATTTTTACAAAATTAGGAATTAATCTTATAGTATACAACAATAAATAAAAAAGATCACCCCAACCGGTGTCGGGGCGATCTAAACACTAATCCCGTGTTTTGTAAGCTGCGAGGATTAGCTAAAATTATATGAAACGTTACTGGTTACTTTTTATCTAAGATCTCCAAGGTATCGGCGGCGATCATGAATTCCTCATCCGTAGGAACGACGATGATAGTCACCTTACTGTCCGGAGTGCTGATTACCATCTCCTCGCCACGCATACCCTCGTTCTTCTCAACATCGATCTTCATGCCCATGTATTCCATGTTCTCGCAAACCGCACGACGGGTCGCCCATTGGTTCTCGCCGACACCACCGGTCCAAACCAAGATATCACAACCACCCATAGCGGCGGCATAAGCGCCGATATATTTCTTGATGCGGTAGTTATATACGTTCAAGGTCATGATCGCACGCGGATTTCCGGCAGCTACGGCAGCCTCGATCTCACGCATATCGGAAGAGATTCCGGAAAGACCGGCGACACCACTTCTCTTATTGATCAAATTAGAAAGATCCGCACCATCCATTCCTTCCTTATCCATGATGAAAGACAAAGCACCCGCATCCACATCACCGCAACGAGTACCCATCAACAGACCCTCAACCGGAGTCAGGCCCATGGAAGTATCCACGCTCTTACCATTCTTGATAGCGGTAATAGAACCACCGTTACCTACGTGAGCCGTGATAATCTTCTGATCCTCATAAGGAACACCTAAGATCTCGCAAGCACGACGGGAAACATAGCGATGACTGGTTCCGTGGAAGCCATAACGACGTACGCCATATTTCTTGTACATCTCGTAAGGCAAGCCATACATATACGCATAATCCGGCATGGTCTGGTGGAAAGCCGTATCAAACACCGCTACTTGAGGAATACCCGGAATCAAAGCCTCCATCGCCCGAACACCCTTCAAGTTAGCCGGGTTATGAAGCGGAGCCAAATCAGAGCACTCGATTACCTTATTGATTACATCCTGATTGATCAATACGCTAGAAGCGAACTCCTCGCCACCATGTACCAGACGATGACCTACAGCGTCGATCTCCTTATAATCCTTGATACAACCATAAGTAGAGTCGGTCAATACGCTCAAGATAAACTCGATGCCTTGTTGATGGCCGGGAATCTCTCTCTCGATAACCACCTTCTTGCCCTCCTTATCCGTCAATTTCAGGAACGCGCCCGGCAAACCGATTTTCTCGATACCACCTTGAGCCATAACCTCACCGGAGGTCATATCGAATAACTTATATTTGATAGAACTACTACCGCAGTTCAATACTAGAATCTTCATATTATTAAGTCGTTAGGATTATCTATTATTTTGCGGATTTCAAACCGATGGATTGATTACAAGCGATCGCTACCATCTTATAAATATCGTCTACGGAACAACCGCGAGACAAGTCGTTCACCGGAGCGGCCATACCTTGAAGGATAGGACCGACAGCCTCAGCGCCACCCAAACGTTGAACCAGCTTATAAGCGATATTACCCACCTCCAAAGTCGGGAATACCAAAACATTCGCTTTACCGGCGATCTCGCTACCCGGAGCTTTCTTGCTACCTACAGCCTCAACCAAAGCCGCATCGGCCTGCAACTCTCCGTCGATCTTCAAATCCGGAGCCATCTCCTTAGCCAAACGAGTAGCCTCCACTACCTTATCTACCATCTCGTGAGAAGCGCTACCCTTCGTAGAGAAGCTCAACATAGCCACACGAGGCTCAACGCCTACGATATTACGAGCCGTAGCGGCGG
>ULVX01001037.1_pt1 | contig 13249 bp, 10 predicted proteins | sample 1959811 | NCBI WGS metagenome assembly ULVX01 (sample SAMEA4835797, study PRJEB28245) | human gut metagenome | biome: gut microbiome; material: fecal sample | place: Denmark | collected 2008
CTTCAACGGGAATTTCCCCCTTGGCCTGTGCAATGCACTTGGCGGCGGCCTTGTGAACGGCCTGAGAAGTGATGCTCGCTTCGGAAACGGCGTCAATGTCGGCCGACTGAGCCTTCAAAAGAGATTGCCTGAGCTGCTTTGCAGAGGCCTGACCGATGTTGGGCGTCTCGTGCGAGACGTCGAGAACAACATCCGTGATCTTGTTTGAATCAAACGTCATCGTCACGACGACGTCGCCGATCCCTGATGCTTTGGCTGAATAGGTACCGGGCTTATACATGCCCGCGGGAGCGGCGTGCAGACCGACGGCAGCCAGCGATGCGCCGCTGGCAATGCTCGTGCGCAAGAAAGCTCGGCGAGACAGATTTTTCTTGTCCATATTGTTCTTCGGTGGTTCCTGATATCCGAAGCATTCTCCTGTGCTTCGCGGATCCGGAGAATTCTCAAGCTGCGTGTTGCACCCAGGTCAAGAGTAATGGGAAAGATCTTAATTTGTGAGCCGATCCGGGCGGGAGGTAACTTTCGGGTTAACCCCAGGCAAACATTTGCCTGCCGTAATAAGGATGAAAAAAACTGCAATGTTGCTCATGTCTGAAGTTCAAGCTACTAACAAAAAGCAATTTTGAACAACAAGCGCGCAGGCAAAGAGATACCGCACTAGCTGGCCAATAAAGAAAAGCCGCCTACACCAGTCCTTTTTCTTTAAGCAACATCATTCGCGCAATCAACTGCGCCGTACTGCCGACGCCGAGCTTCTCACACGCTGACGCGCGATGAAACTTTACGGTACGTTCCGCGATAGACAATTTGGCAGCAATCGCTTTGTTGGATAGGCCTTGCACGACGAGCTGCGCCACCTCACGCTCTCTTTCGGTCAGCGAACGAGCGTCGCTTTCCAGTGCATTGTTCTGAAGTTCAGACAGCCTCCGCTTGCAATCCTCTCGACACCAATGCAAAACGGCTTCTTTCAATCGATCCGGAACCACCGGCTTGAGCATGAAGTCAACTGCACCGTCCTTCATCGTCTGCACAGCCATATCCACGTCACCGTGTCCTGTCACAAAGATGACCGGCAAGGTCACGCCGAGTCTTCTCATTTCTGCGTGAAGCTCCAATCCGCTCATCTGCGGCATGCGAACGTCCAGAACAAGGCAACCTGCCGCATCGTTCTGATCGTCAAGAAAGGCTCGAGCCTGTTGAAAACACTTAACTTGCCACCCGACCGCACCCAGCATGAAACGGTAAGAGTTAAGCATCGTCTCGTCATCATCAACAATGCGAACCAGACAAGCCGCCTTAACCCGGGCTTCCGGCAAATCGTCAATTTTGGTGTGTCTATCCGTCATTTTTTTATGCTTTCGGCAAAACCATCACGGCCTTCAAACCAAAAGGCTGATTACGCTCGATTCTCAGTCTGCCGCCGCAACCTTCCATAATGCGGGCCGATATGGCAAGGCCGACGCCCAAACCGGTGGACTTGCTACTCGTTTTCGGTGAAAACAGATCCTGAAACATAGAAACGTCAACCGTGGGCCCATTGTCGGAGACAGCCAGCTCCCACATCGAGCCGTTACTTTCGAGTTTGACGTCAATTTGCGGATCTGTCGTGTGGCGGGTCGCTTCAGAAGCGTTCTTGAAAAGATTCAAAATGACAAGAGAAAGTTCCACCGCATCGACCTGTACATAGGCATTGGGCGGAACGTTCATGTTGATTGTCGGGGGCGACTTGGCCAACAGACGAAAATCTCTGACGGCGTCACTGACAACCTTGAGCAATTGCCGTTTTTCAATTTGTTTGCCTGCCCCGCTCTTGGCGTACCCGCGAACTCGTTCGATGATAGCGCTCGCCCGCTGTGTCTGTCCGATGATCTCATCAGCGGCAATGCCGATCAACTCCATCGTATCGGACTTTTGTCCGGCCTCTCCGGCAGAGCCCGGCTTGCCGTGTTCGGTCTCACCCTTGGTAATCGTCCGAATTCCGTCTGCGAAATTAGCGATCGCTCCAAGCGGCTGTTTGAGTTCATGCGCCACCATGTTGGAAAGCATGCCGACCAAACTGGCCTTTTCAAGAGCCTGAAGTCGGGATTGAGTCTGCAACACTTCGTTTTGCGCGGCTTCCCGTTGCTGCATGGCCGCTCGCAGACTTGCAGTCTTTCGCCGCACTTCCAAAGTCACAAAAACCGCATGCCATATGCCTAAAAAAAGCAGTCCGAGCGCCACGAGGACCACCCATCGGTATTCCTGCCAAAAGCGCTTGAACGTCCACTCGCGCAAGTAGCTGTAGTGACCGATTTTCAGATCCTTGAAAAGAAGGTCAATCCTTGTGAAGTCGCTTGCGATGCTCCAATACATCTCTGAGTCTTCCGGCATTGAAAACAAAGCTGCCGAAGCCTTTCGGCTCAATTCCGGCAAAGCTTCGGTCGTTGCGGCAAACACCCAATCAGGGTACAGCGCGGTGGAAGTCAGACAACGCAAACGAGGTTCCGTCTTTGCCCCGATAACACGAAAGTCGTCCCGGCCAACAAGTCCTTTGAGCACCATTTCCTCGAGCAGACAGGCGCGCACCATACCAATATCGGCCCTTCCCTGCTTCATCACGTCAAAGACGCTCTGCATGGGATATCCGGTAAAAGTAGTCGAGCCAAAGAATGTTTCAGGTTCATATCCCCGAGCATTCAGTTCTCCGAGATGAACACGGTATCCGCCGAATGCATTGGGCGCAACGGCCACCGCCGTTTTACCCTTCATATCTTCGAACGTGCGAATCGTCGTATTTTCACTGTGGACAAAAAAGATGCCGCCCATACTGAAATTGGGATCATCGGCTTCGCGAATTTTCCGCGTAACCAGATGACGGGCGAGACCCTGAGTCTGCATATGCGAGAAAGTGCCCGCATTGGAGATGAAAAAATCAAGCTGTTTGCGACGAACGGCCTCCGGCAGCGTGTCAAGATCGTAATACGAAAGTTCAATATTCCGCCCCCAGGCTTTTTTCAAAGCCTGAACCGTCTCGGAGAAAACTTCTGTGCTAGACAATTCACCGATTGTGCTCAGAATACCCAGTCTCACCGGGCCTTCTGTGGCCAACCGACGGGCGAGACTCGACACATCGGACGATGCAGCCGACGGATTTTGCACCGCCAGCATCGTCATCAGCACAACATTACAAATCCATCTGGGCATGATCGCAACCACCGAAAAACAACCTGCCGTCACAGACATCATAACGGCAGGTCGTCAGTTGGAGATTCCGGCGCTTTAAGCCGTTACTCGAACGTGTTTGCGAAGAAAGTCGTCTATCACGGTTTCGAGCAGAGTTACCAACGCCAACGCAACATCGTTGTCAGGTTGCTTTGCTGCGAGCTCGGCTCTCACCCAAGAAACCCAGGAGAGATGCCGCTCAGCAAAGGAAACCGCGGCGTCAGCGTGACCGGGCGCGGCAAGAAGACGCGCCCAGAAAGCCAGCAGCACACCGAGATGATCGGCCGGCTCATGCAATGCCGCTTCGGGAGCAAGGCCGAAATCGCTCATCACCTGCAAGACATCATCGCGCGGCTCCTGCATCACCAGTCCCGTCACCGCCACGCTTTGATGCGGCGTCACGGAACCTTCGCCGACGCAAAACGCACGTGTCCAGCAGCGGGACTGCTCCTCAATCGAGCTTTCCCGCAATACATGTGCTGCCTGACAAGCTGCCTTGGCCACGGTTTGAGGCCCTTCAGACAACGTCTGCATCATTGCGGTAAGACTCGAGCAAATCGAGTCATCCGCACCTTTGAGCAGCCAGTCAGAAAAAGTAAGCGCTGCAAGAGCCGTCACACGATCGGAAAGATGTTCGGTCACTTGTGTTTCACTCCTTACTTCACAAAGGTCTTCCGAGCCTCATACAGCACATTGGGCTTTGTCTGTTCGACAAGTTTGCGCGGCACGCCCACGGCATCGAACGTTGCATTGGGATGCAGCTTTTTGAGTTCCTCAATCGGCCCGCACTCCAGTGCGCGACCGGGACAGGATGCCACGCAGGCGGGCTTAAGTCCGACACGCAGGCGATCGACGCACATGTCGCACTTGGTCATGTGAGGATGCTCGGGCGCACCCATCTGTGTTTTTTCCAACGCCTCGAAGTATTGCGGCGCACCCCAGGGGCAGGCCTTCGCACAAGCACCGCAACCGATGCACTTGGCGCTGTCGACAATGACCGCACCAAATTCCTTTTCCTTGGAAATCGCCTTGACGGGACAAACCTTTACGCAGGCCGGATCATTGCAATGATTGCATGACATAGAAAGCGGCACTACCTCGACGTCCGGAGCTCGTTTTCCAAACTCAAAAAATGTCACGCGACGCCAGTTTTCCTTCATGTCGAAACGCCGCAAAAAAGCATAGTTCGATGCTTTATCGGATGTTCCGGCTTTCCAGTCCCTCGGCGTTTCCAAACTCTTTAAAGAATTGTCCGTCAGACCGTTTAGCTTGGCGTCGCCGCGACGTCCCTCGTTCCACTCTTTGCAGGCAACCGTACATGTGGCGCAGCCCAAGCATCGCTTCTGGTTAAAGTAAAAACCCCACTGTGTCATTTTCGTATTCCTCGACGTATTCGTTGATGATCTGCTTGAGCCGTTAGGCGGGCAATGTTGCACTCACTTCGCACACACAACCGCCGGCGGCAAAGCCGCCCGACTTCGATGTCTGCAGATGCAGGTAGGGGTCGCTCGCACCGATGTCTCGGTCGATCGTCAGCGTATTGACGGCCCCGCCCACGTCAACGGGCACACGATGGCAAACGGCCTTGCCCGTACCGGCTGCGTCAAAGTAGGCGTCAAAGAATTCGGTTTGACTCGGCTGATACCAGGCGCCTTCACCGATCGATACGACTCCGGGCAATTGACGTACGGTGACTTTGGCCGGAAGTTTGATGCAACCGGCTTCGGTGTAGACATAAACGTCGGCACCGTCCTTGATACCGCGCGCTGCGGCGTCGTCAGGATGCATGGTCACAGCGTGCGGGAAAACGTCCTGGATCATCGTCGTGTTGTCAAAGGACGAATGCGAACGATTGGGCATATGCGGCGTCGTGTACTGCAGCGTATAGCGACGACCCGAAGCATGAGGCGTTTTCTCGAGGATGTCTTCGTAGCCGTCGGCCGGGCGCACGTACTGGGCACGAGTCACCCCGGCCTGAACGCGACCGCGCTGCGCAAGCCAGGGGGAATAGAAATTGATGCGGCCGGTATCCGTCGGGAATTCTCCGGGAGCGAATTTGGCCGCTGCGATCACGCTCTTTTCGGGCGGAACGGGCAGCTGCAGGTTGGCCTTTTCAAGCATCTCCTCAAACGTGGGAAGCTTCATGTCGGGATCGACCGACTTGTAGGCTTCAGGCAACTTCGTACCCTGCCACTGAATGCGCATCACATCATGGTCCGTCATGCCGTGGCGTCCCCAATCCAGGCCGAGTCGTTCAGCGATCATCTCGTTGATGGCAACGTCGCTCTTGGCTTCGTACATGGGATTGACAACGGCGTTAACCACGTTCATGTCGGTCTTGACACGACTGCCCGTAAAGAAGCTCTCTTCGAGGTGCGTCACCACCGGAAGGACCAGATCGGAATAACGCGCCGTCGTACTCATGAAGCGTTCGTAGCTTACGACATAGTCGAGTTTTTTCCAGGCAAGAATCTTGGGATTGATGGAAGAGCGCTGATTAAACGGGTCGGCTGAACCGCCGCCGCGCCAAACCATATCAATTTCAATCTTGGCGTCGGGCCCCAGATCGATACCGTTGATGCCGAGCACATCGGCTCGAATTTGTTCGGGCGTACGCGAATCGCGGCCTGTCAGCAACACTTTGCTTTGCATGTACTGAGAAAACAGCAATGCGCTGTGCTTTTTCCCCTTGCACATGGCGGGCGCCTTGCCGAGCTTGACCGCCATACCGTCGACGGGAGCCAGAGCGCCGATGCCGCCGCCTCGAACCGTTGCGTTGCCGGTCATAGCCGCCAGACACAGCAACAGCCATACAAGGTACATGCCGTTGCCGGTACGTTGCGCACCGCCGCAAGTCCATGTCGAATACAGACAAGCGGGCTTGGTCTTGGCATAAGTCACAGCCAGAGCCTCAATGGTTTCGGCCTGTACACCCGACAGGAGAGAGGCCCAGCGCAACACGCCCTCTTCCCCGCCGTGTTCGCGATTGAGTTCATCGAGATACTCCACAAACGACTGTCCTTTAGGCGTCGTAAACGTGGTTCCCTTCCATGGCTTGCCCGTGATCGGATCTTTCGCAGGAGAATGACTGACAACCGTGTCACCCGGGAAAAAGCCGAAGCAATACTTGCGGATATACGCTTCATCGTGCAGACCGCGCCGATAGATCGTATTGGCCATGGCTGCCAAAATGGCACTGTCAGTCCCGGGACGCGGTGCAATCCACGGCGTAATGCCCGGGGCTCCCGTTGCCATGGCGCCTACCGTGCCCGTGTAGCGCGGATCAACCACCACGATCGGAATGCCCTTTTCTCTGGCCTTGGTCATGATGAAAGGCAGATGCGGCGACGTTGTTTGCGGGTCGGCACCCCAAACGATGATGAACTTGGAATTGAGCATGTCAATTGACGGATGCCCGTTGACGCCCTTACCGAGTGCGTTAAAGAGCGCATCCATTTCGTTGCCGGCCGAGTGATGGCCCCAGCACGAAACGTACGGGCCGAGGAAAGCAAGCGGCGTGCTGCCAACCTCCCAGATGGGGATGTAGCCCAATTCTTTCTGGCGAGCTCTCGCCTTTTCGATATGCTCGCATGCACGGTCAATAGCTTCATCCCAGGAAATGCGCTTGAAGCCCGCAAGATTGCCGCGTTCTATCGTTTGAAGAAGCGGATACTTCAGACGGTCGGGAGCGTACAGGCGTTTACGTTCGGCATAACCCTTCATGCAGGCGCGACGCTGCATCTTGCCGATCGATTCGTCCGTCTTGGCCGCTTCGCAACGCGGAACGTCACCGGCCGAAGTCAACGCAAGCAGTCTTCCGTTTTTGACATGGGCCTTTAACATGCACTGCCCGTGGCAATGGATTTCGTGATAGGTGTTGACGACTTTGACGCTTTTGTCGAGCGTTTCAGCAGGCTTGGCTCCGAGAACATCCAAATCGGTCTTGGCAAGAGCCTGTGTCCAACAGGACAAAGATGAGACGGCCGCTGCAGCGGACGTCATCTTAAGAAACTGACGACGTGTGGAGGGAAGAGCGCAACGGCTCTGTTGTTCGGATTTGCTCATGCGATTCTCCTGTTTTGGGGCAGAGAAGCTGCCGAGACCTTCTTGTTTTTGTGAGTACTCGGCTCCATGCTCTCATCTTGGCCTGCCGGAGTAATTCCGACAACTGTCCCAAAGTGCAGTTATTCCTTTTCGGAATAGCGAATCCGATAAAACGTTGACGTCCGTCCCCTAAACTTAATGCTCGTCGGTACGAGACATGCGAGCAAACGTTCGGCGCGCTGCGTCAAGCCCTTCAGTCTGCGCCCAGCATTCGATCAAATATTGTTCCAAGCGGCGAATATGCGCGTTGTGCTCTGTGTGAGGATGTTTTAAAAGCCAAACCGGACGTGCCGCTATCCGCCAGTTCTCCAGAACAAGTTCCAATTTGCCGGTTTTGAGATGCGAGCTGATCTGCCACAACGGTACGCCGACCGCGTAACCGGCACCGGCCAGGGCAGCAGCAGCAAGCGCTCCGGCGTTATTCACTTTCATCGTCGGCTCCACCCAGATGGCCACGCTCTCATCTTTGCCAAGCATCAGCGTTCGTCCGCTTCGCTCCGCAATAATCGGTCGTTTTTGAAGGTCCTCCGGTACGCGCACGGCGCTTTGCGTTTTCAAAAAATCTGGGGCCACGGCAATGCCGCGCTGCACGAACCCCAGAGCCGTCGCAAGAACTCGCGCGTTCGGTAGAACATCTTCACAGACAAAAAGGTCGTAGCCGATCATGTCCACGGGCATTGGATCGGCATACTGTTCCACCATCACGGTCAATCCCTGCGAAGCCGGAAGGCTGCCGAATCGTGCCGTCCACTGCACAAAAAGCTCTGCCAAGGAAGCCGGAACCGCAAGCCGCAATTCGGTACCGCCTCCCTTTTTGCTTGTTCTTTGCAGCACTCGGTCGAATGCTTGAATTACAGCAATCGCCTCTTTGTAGCGCTGCACGCCCGCCCATGTCGGTTTGACGCCGCGTTTGCTGCGTTGCAGGAGCGGTTCACCCAGGCAATTTTCAAGTTCTCCGATTTCGCGGCTGACAAACGCCACATCGGTTTGAAACACATCGGCCGTCCGCAAAAAAGAGCCTTGCTCGACAGCTGTTGTAAACACACGCCACATCCGCAGCGTCGGCGTTTTGAGCTTTTTGTCTTTTCCTACCATTCGCCCGGTCCTCTTTCGTGAATGGTGAGCTCCGGATGCGTATGCCACTTGTTCTCAATGAAATCGGCAAGTTCCTGAACAACGGCCCGAACGGGACGGTTCACGGGTAAAAGCATGCTCACGGGTGTTTCATCGGGAATCCAATCGGAAAGAACTTCCACCAGTCTGCCCCGGCGCACATACTCGAGCGTGTCGTAACGAAAAGCATGAACGGCAATGCCCGCGCCCGCCAGCGACGCCGAGCGGGCTGCCGCATGATCGTGCAGTCGCAATCGTGGCAGATACGGGATCACGACGCGTTCCTTGCCGCGGTGCACGACCAAAGGTCTGCCGTCCAACAGGTCGTTGCCACCCAAAAGCGAGTGATGTATGAGGTCTTCCGGAGAATGCGGCACGCCGTGTTCGGCAAGATACCGGGGCGAGGCCACCATCATGCGCTGCATAAAACCCAGGTGCCGCGTAATGACTCGCTCGCAGGGGAATAGTCCGTGACTGATGCGCAGGTCGCACCCGTGAGGCATCATCCGCACCGGTCCCAGCGTCAACGTCAGATCAATGACAACGTCGGGATGCCTGCTCTCGAAAGCCGTGATCCATCCGATGAGAAGGCCGTTTCCGATGGAGCTCGGCGCCGAGATGCGTATCGGGTCCATCTGCGTTTTCGCACTCGGAACAGCACGATTGCAGAGTTGCCGGAATCGCTTCATGCAATCTTCGATCAGTTCGAGCAGCCGTATGCCTCGAGAATTGAGTTTGACGCCATTGGTTTCTCGTTCGAACAACGACCCGCCCATCATCTTTTCAAACCCGACAAGTCGGCGCGAAGCTGCCGAAGGCGATATCGAAAGTTCCTGAGCGGCCGCTGCCACGGAGCCCGTCCGGACCGCCGCCAGAAAGACTTCAAAGTATTGGGTTTCGTCAACCGTCCGCATGGTTGCGTTAAGAACAAAACAGTGTTGCCTAATAGGGACTTACTGCAATTGTACGGAACTTCGAAAATTGAATTGGGGCAAAACGTTCGCGTTTTCCTCACCAGAAGAATCAACCATAGGAGAAGCTGACATGACCGTTACTTCCTGGATTGCTCTGGAGGTTGTAGCTGTTACGGTCTGGGCGCTCATCAAGCGCTATGAAACACGACTGGTCCTCATCACCGCCGGCCTGTTTCTAGCCTGCATTTCCTTCACCCCGATGCAGGCGCTCAACGCCTTCGCAAAATCCATGACCAATTCGGGCCTCATCATGGCAATCTGCTCGGCAATGGGTTTTGCTCTTGTCATTCAAATGACCAAGTGTGACGTGCATCTGGTCAAATTGCTCTCGGCACCGCTTTCCAAACTCGGCTTTGTGCTGATTCCGGCGGCTACCGCCATCACCTATTTCATTTGTGTAGCGATTCCGTCGGCTGCCGGCTGCGCCGCTGCCGTCGGTCCGACACTCATTCCGATCATGCTGCGCGCGGGCATCAGTAAAGAAGGAACGGCAGCGGCGATTCTGGCCGGCACCTTCGGCTCCATGCTCTCGCCCGGTTTGTCCCACAACCCCTTCGTAGCCAAAATGGCCGGCATCGGCGTTATGGACGTCATCGGTCTTCATATGCCATACACCTTGGTGTGCGGCGTGATCTCTCTAGTCGGCGTCTCGATTGTCTGCTTTGCGTTGGGCGACTATAAGAAAGGACGGACCGAAGAAGCACAGACTGCCGTTTCCGACGATATCGGGCGCTGCAACATTCTCAAAGCAATTGCGCCGCTCATTCCTGTCGCTCTGCTTGTGACGGGCAATCTATGGCTTCCCGTCATCAAAATGGGCGTAGCTCAGGCCATGCTGATCGGTGCCATCTATACGCTTGCCGTCACGCTTGCCAATCCGCAGGAATTCTCCAAGAAGTTCTTCGTCGGCATGGGCAAAGGCTACGGCGACGTTCTGGGCATCATCATTGCCGCGGGTGTTTTCGCTGCCGGTCTGACGGCTTCAGGGCTCGTGGCCGTCTTTATCGATCTGCTCAAGCACTCCAATGAAATTGCCCGCTGGGGCGGCTCGATCGGCCCGTTTGTCATGGGCGTGATTACAGGGTCGGGCGACGCAGCGGCGTTTGCCTTCAATGAAGCTGTCACGCCGCACGCCGAAAGCTTCGGCATGCAGGTTCCGACACTTGGCGCCATGGCTGCACTTTCGGGTGCCCTCGGTCGAACCATGAGTCCGATTTCGGGCGTTGCAATCGTCATTTGCGGTCTCACGATGGTCAATCCCATCGAACTCACCAAGCGCCTGGCCTTCGTAATATTGATACCATTCGCTTCGATCAGGATTTCAAGCAATACATCTTTGTCCAAGATCCAAGAGTCCTTCAACTTATAGAAAAAGTTAACACAAAAGATCTTTTCTACTCGCAAATCTCTAAATTGCGATCAAACGGCGACTTAGCATGGCTTACCGACATCCAACCGACTACTATGGAACGTTTTCAAGCTTTGCTTACTGACCAGATCGAAAAACCCAAGGATGAACGGATTTGGCTCAAAACCGCAATTGATTTAATGCTCGACCATCTTAAAAAACAAAAGCTTCTTCACTTCTGATAAAGCCCATCCTCATTCGTCCACATCGGTGCCCTGCTTTTGGTTTCCCTTCTGACCATCGCCTCAAAAGTAAAGTCATTACAGAAAAATTACAACTTCTCTTTTAGTTTGTTCCCCATTGTTCCAATTTCCCGGCACTTCAACACACCACTATCCCGCTACAATCGAATCAGTCAGTACTTTTCACGCGAGGTAGCTCATGCTCGACTGTCGTCCCAATCTGGCCATCGCCCTTACCTCGGCGTTGCTTCTCGCCGGCTGTGCCGGCTCGCCCGAACGCACTGATTTCGTCGAGATCGGAAACAACTCCTACACGATCAGCGCCTCGAGCGACTCCACCGACAACGGCGGCATCGTCCGTGTGGAACTGATCAAGCAGGCTCAGGAATTCTGTGCGGACAAGGATCTCAAGTTCCGCCTGCTCAACTCTCGCTTCAACGACGGCAACAACGACAAGAGTGCCACGGCAACCATTGACTTTGTGTGTGAATCGTCTACGGCCGCTGTAGCCAATCAGCCTGTACATCAGGTTCCCATGACCGAAGTCCCCTCAATCAAAGTTCCTTCGGTCCTAGTGCCATCAGCTCAAAAGCGTTAAGCAACGCAAGCTGATCAATAGTCAATGAAACCGCAAGCGATCTGCAAATCGCATAGACCGCCAGCCGTTTCTTTTTGAGATCATTTGACCTTCGACGCTTCGTCCCACGTCATTGTCAGGCACGATGGACGGTAATTCAGTCGCTTAATTCAGTCCGAATAACACCCTGTGCTTGCCGTCGTTACCGCCGCCGACTAGCCTCTCCCGACGATTCAACCAAGCAACTGATTCATCCCGACAAGATGCAAATAAGGATCCCGTGTAGCCATATCAAGCAACACGTCGTCAAAACCCATGCGGGAAAAAATCCAGTAGTGAAAAACGGCGTCCTCCGCAACCGGCAGTTGTTCGCATTTGGCCTGAAGGGAGCGCAACACTTTGATCCCGACTTTCTGATTGCGATACTTGCATTCAGCCACAAGACAATGCCGTCTTTCGTGATCGGCTCCAACCAAATCAATCTCCGTGCCGTTTCTCCACCATCGCCCCAGAGTCGTCACAGAAAACGGCAACTTCCCGGAAAAGCGCAGTTGTGTCAGGTATTGACGACAGACCTGCTCAAAAGATTCCGCTGCGAAATCCGCAAAACAAGGCTCTACAGTTGCTTCCCATTCTGAAAGGGCCTCTTGCCTCGTCATGATCAGAGTCGGATTGTTGGCTAAAAACCGGAACCAAAATTTCACGTACGGATCGGCAATGCGATAGAGTCCTCGAGACGCATTCCCCAACTCCCCCGGACCGGCGAAGACGGGAAATTCCTTCACAACCAAATCCATGTCTTCCAGTACAGACAAATATTTGGCAAGCGTTCGCGTATCCACCAAGCTCTTCTGCGCAATTTCGTTTCTCGAAGTTGAACCGAAGGCAATCGTTTGAAGAATGGCGTTGTAGGTGGCAGGATCTCGAAATTCCTGCCTCAATACCGATTGAGCCTCATCATTGAGAAAACCGTTGGATCTCAGAATATTGGCGGCGAGATTTTCCGTCATTGAACGTTGTGGATTCACGCCCTGCCAGAAATACGGGATTCCGCCCAACACGGCGTAACCGCGAAAAACGTCATCCACTGAGTAAGAAGGCACAAATTCGGCGACCGTCTGAAAAGGAAGCGGACGAACTTTCATGATGGTTCTCGCTCGCCCGTAAAGAGGATTCTTTTCTCCCAAAACTTCTTTGGCGATAAAGGACACGGCGCTGCCGCAAAGCACCAGCAGAATGATTTCTTGAGACAGCTCCTCGTCCCAAAGCACCTGAAGCTCGGAGAGTATGCTCGGGCGCTCCTTGGCAATATACTGAAATTCATCAATGACAATCACCTTGCGACTCGGTGACGGCTGAGTCGCAAGTGCTCTGAGTGCCGAAGTCCACTCGAGATAGCGCAATTGAGGATTTCCGCAAAATGTTCCCACAGCTTGTGAAAAACGATCCAATTGATACGGATCTTTCCATGCTTTCGCTGTGTAGAAAAAAGCCGGTTTTCCTTCACAGAATTTTTGGATAAGCGCCGTTTTTCCAATGCGTCGACGACCGTAAATAATTGCCATTTCAGCTGTTCTGCTGTCGTACGCATCCTGCAGTGATTCAAGTTCACCGACGCGACCATAGAAATCTGTGTCGCCCATCTTCTGCTCCTGTATCGGCTGTTCTGTTATTCAGATTATATTCTGGC